>Ga0180432_10001462_pt1 | contig 37329 bp, 33 predicted proteins | sample SS_ome_10_FD_132414 | JGI IMG/M metagenome (GOLD analysis project Ga0180432, IMG submission 132414) | Hypersaline lake sediment archaeal communities from the Salton Sea, California, USA - SS_1_MS_2 metaG | ecosystem: Environmental > Aquatic > Non-marine Saline and Alkaline > Hypersaline >... | reverse complement strand
TATCGTCGAAGCCACCACTGACATCTACGGCCGGGTTCAGAGAGTCAAGGTCCTCAGGTCCATTCCGCTTCTCGATCAGGCAGCCATCGATGCCGTGAGGCAGTGGATGTACGAGCCCATGATCATCAACGGCCGTCCCAGAGGCGTTATCTTTACCGTTACCGTCAGGTTTCAATTAAAATAAAAATAAAGCAAAGCTACAAATGGCTTTCGATTTTTAAAAGGAGGTACTAAAATGCAATTTGGTCTGATTGAAATGTGGCAGGCCATGGGTTATGTGGCCAAAGCAGTTGCTATCACACTGATTTTTCTTTCAGTTATCGCCATCTATCTCTTCGTCGAAAGACAGATTGTCTTCGCACGGGCCAAAACAAAATCGAAGAAAGTTGCACGCAAGCTCGCCGATCTGCTGAAATCCGGGAAGGTTGATGAAGCCTTAACTCTTTCTAGCAAGAAAGAAAATAAGGGAAGCCATTTAGCCCGAGTGACTGCAGCCGGAGTCAAAGAATTCATTGAGGGCCAAGAAGCTAACTTGCACTTTGATCAGCAGCTCGATTCCGCTCAGAGAGGGATGGACAGAGCGGCGATCATCTTCACGCAGGAACTGAAGAGAGGTTTGAACACCTTGGCAACTATCGCGACGTCTTCTCCGTTTATCGGGCTGTTTGGAACAATCTTTGGTATCATCAACGCGTTTCGCGGAATGGCACTCACCGGATCGGGTGGAATCGGTGCTGTGGCGGCCGGTATTGCGGAAGCTCTCATCACGACCGCTTTCGGAATCGGTGTTGCCGTAATCGCACTGTGGTGCTACAACTTCTTGAACTCACGAATCGAGATCATCGGCGCAGAGATGTCCAACACATCTTCCGAAGTTATTGACTTCTTCGTCAGGAGAGAAGCACAAAAGTAAGAAAACAAATCCTTCGAGATATATGTAGGGGTAAAAAATGAGTGTTTCAATTTCGGGTAAAGAGACCGACGTTTCGGCAGAACCGAATGTCGTCCCTCTTTGCGACGTGCTGCTTGTCCTGCTTATCATCTTCATGGTTGTGACGCCTCTTGTTCAAAAGGGTGTCGACGTTAGATTACCCACCGCCCTCAACACCATAGACATGCCTGAAAATCCTGAAGTCGTGCTTCATATCAAAAAAGACGGCACCCTGTACGTGAACGAAGATCAAGTTCAGGCAGACAACCTGGCCTATACCCTTGAGGAGGCCTTCCTGTCCGCCAGCGATAAAAGACTGTATTTGCGAGCAGATTCAGACCTTGAGTACGGAAACATCGTGGATGTCATAGATATCATGAAGGATGCTGGTGTCGAGATCGTGGGCATAATTACCGAGAAGAAAACAGGAGCAGCCGAATAGCTGGAGTAGCTTTAAAACAAGCTGCTTAAGATAATCATCTAACGACCATACCCAAAGGGCAAGGAAAGATAGTGTTCTATCGCTTCCTTGCCCTTTGGTTCTTTTTTTAGCACTTTTTTCCAAATCTCCCCGCTTTCCATACAAAAATAGAGAGGAACTCTATCTCCTGACCTGGCCTGTATCCAATCGACCACGCTTTTGTAGAGCTGAAGGCGCAGGGGTTTGAAATAGCGGAGTTTTCCATCCTCACCTCGAATGAGTTCTTCATAGATAATCCGTGAACTGGGGAACCTTTTTCGCATGATGTCTTTCAGCGCAAGCGGGAATCGCAGGCTCCCCAGGCTTATCCAGGCAATGCAATCGGCATTGATCGCCGTAAACAGAGCGTCGATGACCGCTTCGTAACCCTTCTCCCAGCCTGGATAAAGGATGAGAGGATCAAAATGGAACGCGACGGAAAATCCTCTCTCTGCAACAACCCTGGCTGCCTCGATTCTATCCCTCACTGTCGGTGCCCCCTGTTCTTCCTTTTGGGCTATCTTCTCCGCGTTCAATGACCAGGCAATGACAGTATTATCAGAAGGCCGGGCAGAGAGAATGTTGTCCACGTTGAGTGTTTTGGTCTTCAGCTCGAAAAGGGCGGAAGGTCTTGACCGGAAATAGTCGATCATCTCCGTAGAGCGGGCGGTGATATGATCGAGAACCAATGAATCGCCGAGCTCCCCTGTTCCGATGCGGAGAAACCGGTTGTGCTTTTCGTCCAGAAAGTCGTCGAGCTGCCGCCAGAGATCACCGGTATTCGCATGCACTGTGATCAGGGGATTGGACAAGTAGAGCTGCAGGATGCAATAAGAGCAGTCCAAGGGGCAGTTGATATCGGCGTTGATGATAAAGTAGTTGCAGCCGAGATAGGCGGGAGTGCAGGGACAGGGTTTGACAAAATCCCCCTTCTGCCGGGTGATCAGCATGTGTTTTTTTCCCTCACCGAGAGGATCCCTCTCTTTTTTAAAATGAGCGATGACATCGTCGGAATCGGGGACAATCTCTACAGGAATATGGGCCAGTTTTTTCAAGATCCTTTCGGTGAGAGAAAATGTCAGGCTTTGTTTATCAACGAAAATTTTATCAGGAAAATATCTCGTCTCAGTCATGGGATATCGTTTTCAGAAGCTCTGTGATCCGGTTCGTGGCTGCAATGGTGTGGAGCTGTTGCACCTTGTCTTTGAACTCGGCATCTTTTTTGAAGGCGAAGCGGACAGAAAACTCCTCGCCCTCAAAAAAGGGGGAATGGTGGAGGACAATATCCTCGGGCCATTCCATATTTTTCAGGGCCAAGGCAAACGCCTCTTCTCGGGCGGAATAGGAAGGATACCGCCTCTTGCGGAGGAGCAAACGGATGCTATCGGCCTTTTGGGCAGACGGCAATGCCTCGGATTGGATGACATCGGCAATGGCGTCGGAGGCAAGAATCTCGCGAACAGAAAGATCCTCTCTCTGAGATGTTTCAAGGAGGAACTCGAGAAATTCCCTCTGTTTGTTCTGCCCGAGATATCTGAGATGCGGGATGAGCATAGCTCGTTCCTCCCTGGTAAGCTCCAATAAAAATCGGATAACAGGATAGGAAACATTTCTGGTATGGATAAAAGCCTTGGTCTCAGCGTCGAATTCGGAGATGGCCAGGTAGTCATCGAGATAAGAAAGATTCTGAGGGATCCCGAAGAGAGGAAGATAGGTTTCCAGAATGAGGGCTTCCTCCATGCCGAAGGCCTTGAGTTTTTTGAGTACAACTGCTTTTTCAAGAACATTGAAGTCCTTTGCTGCCAAATTTTCCAGCACAGCCAGCAGGAATACTTTGCCATCTTCCGGCTCCTCAAGAATGAAACAAGGGACCGGAGAGAAGGAGAGATCTCGGCAGGCCAGAGCTCTCCTCCAGCCCGCAGCAATCACAAGGTCGCCGTCCCGGGGAGTGGTGAGGAGCGGACTGAGAAGGCCGCATTCGGCAATGGATCGCTTGAGTTTGTCCAATTCAACGAAGTACGAAATCCGGAATCGGTCATCCTTGAAATTGATTCGATGCAGTTCTGTTTCTTTGAGTTCCATACTCCCTATTCTAAGTGAAGTCTTTTTCGGAGTAAACCTCGACAGACAGGAAGAGACTTTTTTAAAACCTTGGTGACAGCAGAACCTGCCCTGTCGAGCGTTACAGGTTATGGAGGAAATTGTCAAAAAAAAGGGCCTCCCCCCTTTTTTTATCTCACTATTTCTGTTATCTATTCAGCTATGCCCTATGAAAGGCCGCTCATCCAATGAACAAAGACAACAGTGAGGTCATATTCAAGCCCCGGTCTTTGAGCCGATTCAAACGCAAACGTGTGCTTTATATTCCCCTGGATACTCCCTTGAATTCCGTCCACGCAGTCCTGAAACAGCGCTCAATCAGGGAAAAAAAGGAGCTTTTCGGGCATCTGTTCCTTTTGCCGAACACGGTTGTGTTATCCATGTGTATCGGGGCTCCCTTAGCTGTGATCGGGCTGGAGAGATGCATTGCCTCCGGTGCCGAAGTAATCCTGATTCTTGGATTTTGCGGAGCATTGGATGCACGAACTAAAATCGGAGATCCGGTCATTATTACGCGGGCGTCCTCAGAGGAAGGAACTTCGCGACACTATTGTCCTCGGAAACGAGTCTTCAGGCCCTCTGCCTCCTTGACAAAGGAATTGGAGCTCACTCTGGAGAGGACAAAACTCCCGTATGTTTCAGGAGCGACGGTGTCGACAGATGCTCCCTTCAGAGAGTCACAATCATGGCTGGCTCGAAATAGGGCCAAAGGTGTACGATATGTGGACATGGAGGCCTCGGCCGTGTTTGCACTGGCTGAATTTCACAATATTAAAGCGGCGGCCTTGATGCTGGTGTCCGATAATCTATCGGATGACACACATAAAGTGCAGATCACTAACAAAGCACTCCTCACAAACATCGAAAAATACTTTTTTCCATTTTTGGAATGATTCGGGAGGTTAAAACAATGAAACCCAAAGTCCTCATCACGCATAATTTGTTGCCCGAAGCTCTGAGTTTTTTGGAAGAACATGTGGATTTCGAAATCGGAACCTCTGAGACCTACCTGCCCAAAACCGAGCTTATCGCAAAGCTCAGAGACAAAGAGGGGCTTCTTCCCCTGTTGACCGCGCCCATCGACAAGGAGATCATGGACTCGGCTCCCAATCTGAAAATCATCGCCAATTGTGCTGTGGGCTATGACAACATCGACATTGACTACGCCAGAGAGAAAGGCATAATCGTCACCAACACCCCGGGTGTGCTGACAGAAACAACCGCTGACCTCACCTGGGCCCTGATCCTGGCTGTGGCACGGAGAATTCCAGAAGCCGAACAATTTTTGCGGGCAAGGCATTACAAAGGGTGGGAGCTCGATCTCTTTCTGGGCAAGGAAATCACCGGAAAATGCCTGGGTATCATCGGCATGGGCCGCATAGGCAAAGCCGTAGCCCTGAGAGCCCGGGGTTTCGATATGAACGTTGTCTATACAGATACAAAGAAACTGAGCCAGGAGGATCAGGAAAAGTATCGGGCCGCGTGCGTGCCTCTGGATGAACTGCTGGCCACTGCGGATATCGTGACCATCCACACCACGCTCAACCCCCAGACGTACCATCTCCTATCGAGAGAAAAACTCGGCTTGATGAACAAAGACGCCATCCTGATTAATGTGGCCAGGGGGCCGATTGTGGACGAGAAAGCCCTTGTGGAGGCCCTGAAGACAAAGCAGATTTGGGCGGCCGGGCTGGATGTCTACGAGCGGGAACCGGAAATCGAGGAGGGGCTGCTATCCCTTGACAACGTGGTCCTGCTTCCTCACATAGGAAGCGCGTCTTACGAAACGCGGCTCAAGATGGCCACGAAGGCGGCCAAGAACCTGATTCAGGGCCTTTCCGGTCAAAGGCCCGATAACCTCGTCGTCTGAATTTTAACCGGACTATCTATTCGGATTTTGTTTTTTATGTGGCGGTATCGTAAGCAAGGCGTGTCAGCAACATAGACCCTTGGCCCCTTGAGCTGGAATGGCAAGATAGCGGGGAAAAAAACGGACTATTCTTTTTTTGCCAGGGGCTCGTTCATGGAGCCGCTTCTGTAGCCGGCCAGGTCCAGTGTCACATAAGAGTATCCGAGAGCCTTGATGTTTTCGACGATTTTTCCTCTCATGGCAGGCTCGGCCAGCTTATGGACATCTTGGGCATCCACTTCAATCCGGGCCACCTGCCCGTGATGCCTGACTCTCACTTGATGAAATCCTAGAGATCTCAAGTACTCTTCAGCTTGAGCGACTTGGTTCAGGCTGGCTTCATCGATTTTAGTCTCATATGGAAATCGAGATGCGAGACAGGCCATGGAGGGTTTATCCCAGGTGGGAAGGCCCATCTGCTTGGATAGAGCTCGGATCTCTCCTTTTCCAAGACCGGCCTCTTTCAGGGGAGATCTCACGCCCAGCTCTTCGCAGGCCTTCAGACCGGGCCTGTAATCTCCGGTGTCATCATGATTGGAGCCATCCAGGACATGGGGGATCCCCTCCTCCCCGGCAATCCTCTTGAATTCCGAAAAGAGTTCGGACTTGCAGTAATAGCATCTATCCGGAGAATTGCTCACATAATTGGGATTATTCATCTCTTTACTCTGGATGATTTTGTAGCGGACATTCATCTCCTCGGCCAGAGCAATGGCTCCCTCAGTCTCTTTTTTGGGATAGGAAGGCGAACTGGCAATAACAGCTAAGACCTTATTCCTCAATTCCGATTGCGCCACTCCGACCAGGAAAGTGCTGTCCACGCCGCCTGAGAAAGCGATCAGAACACGTCTCATATCCCGGAGAGATCTCCTTAATTCTTCGAACTTCGTCAGTGTCTCTTCCGGTATATCCCTGAAATCCCAATCCATCTCGTTCATGTCTCAATTCCTATTAAACAAGTAGGGATTGTAGTTTAAAACAGAATAGCCAAAAGTTCAAGTTTTTTCCCTCAGTTTCGAGATCAACCAAAAACGTGTCATTTCCCAAGCTTTCGTGAGGAGAGAAAAGGTGCCAGGCACCTTTTTTTTATATGGGGAAAAAAGGTGCCTGGCACCATTTATTCTCGACAGAGGGTGAGGATTTCGGCGATGAATTCGGGGACAATGGCTTCTTTGTCCAAGCGGCGGAGGAGTCTGCCCTTCTTGAAGATCACGGCCGCATCTCTTCCGCAGGCAAGCCCGATATCCGCTTCCTTGGCTTCACCGGGACCGTTGACCATACAGCCCATGACAGCAACAGTGATATCCTTTTTGAGGTGAACGAGCTTTTTTTCGATCTCCACAGCGATAGGCATGAGATCAATCTCGCATCGCCCGCAGATCGGACAGGACACGAAATTCACCCCCCTGGACCGGAGTCCCAGGCTGGCGAGGATCAAATAGGCCACTCTCACCTCTTCTTCCGGAGGGGCTGTCAGGGACACACGCAGAGTATCCACGAGTCCTTCTCGGAGCAAGAGAGTCATCCCGACCGAGGACTTGACTGTGCCTGAGATGAGGGTTCCCGCTTCGGTTATCCCCGCGTGGAAGGGATAGTCAACCTGTTCGGCCATCAACCGGTAGGCAGCGAGCGTCCGTCCGATGTCCGAGGCCTTCAACGAAATCTTGATACGATCGAAGTTCAGATCCTCGAGAATGCGGACATGCCGCATGGCGCTTTCAACCATAGCTTCTGCCGATGCCTCGCCCCCATGTTTCTGCAAAATATCCTTTTCCAGAGAGCCGGCATTCACGCCGATCCTGATTGGCACGTCTCCTTCCTTGGCGGTCGCAACGACCTCTCTCACTTTGTCTGCAGATCCGATATTTCCGGGATTGATTCGCAAGCCGTCCACCCCATGCGCAAGGGAAGCGAGCGCGAGCCGGTGATCGAAATGGATATCCGCAATAAGGGGGATGCGGATGCTTTCTCTGATCGTTTTGAGAGCGGCCGCAGATTCCGTATCAGGCACAGCCACGCGGATGATTTCACACCCCGCATCCTCCAATGTCCTGATCTGGGCAATGGTTCCGGCCGTATCCCTGGTATGGGTTTTGGTCATCGATTGCACCGCCACCGGTGCCCCACCCCCGATCAGCACATTCCCTACCGCAATTTGCTTTGTGCTCCGCCGCTCGAATTCCTTGTTCAGCCTCTCCTCCCTCACCGGACAGGCCTCAGTGTCGCTTTTTTTATTCATGGATTAAAAATCTGGGCTGAGCGGAACCCTCTTCGTAAAATAACAAGCACTCAGATAGTCCCCAGAGCGCTCTGAGATGAATCTAAAGAGATGGGTGAAGCGAATTTGAAGATTTAGCCTTTCCGAATTATTCTTCGAGGGAACCCGGCGGAGTCGGGTCCGAGGACATGTGTGAGCACGGTGATAGCTAGCGTCAGCAACGACGGTAGCTGAGGTATTTCGTAGCAAGCTATAAAGTGAACGTGCGGAGTTCCGCAGGACCGAGAAGAATAACGAGGAAATGGCGTTAAAAATCTGGGCTGAGCGGAACCATCTCTTTAGATTCATCTCTCGTCCCACACGTTAAAAGGGCAGAATGCTCTGCCAGCCGTTGGGCAACCGCTTGACAACATCGTTGAGAATAATGAAAACCACAAGGACTATGAAAATGGCAAATCCGATCTGCATGATAATCTGCTTCACTTTGGGCGAAAAATCCCTCCGGAAAATCCCTTCGATGATTATGACAAGAATCTGCCCGCCGTCCAGCACGGGTATGGGGAACAGGTTGATTATCCCCAACTGGAGGCTGATGAGCGCGATCCAGGCCATCATTGCCAGAAACCCCATCCTGAAAGCCGTGTAGGAAAAATTGGCAATTTCGATCGGCCCCCCCAGCTGCCGAGTCGAGGCATCGCCTGTAAGCAAATCCTTGATGAAGTTGATCACCAGGAAGGCCAGCTTTTTGTTTTCACGGTAGCTTTGGACAAAGGCATTGAAAAAACCGAACCTTTTCTCTATTGATTCGGCTGTCTGGGCAATGCCTATTTTGCCCACTTCCCCTTCTTTTCTGGGAGTTATTTTGAGAGTCAGAGTCTCCCCGCCGCGCCGGATCAAAAAATCCAGCTCCTGCCCGGCACTCTTCTCGATTATTTCCACGAACTTAAAAAAGTAAACCGGCTGGCTATTGATAGCCAAGATGACATCTCCAGGAAGCATCCCTCCATCTTCGGCCGGAGAATTCGGAGAAATCATCCGGGCTTCAGTCAAAATCTTGCCCCAGAAACCGGCATAGCCCATATCATACCGGGTTTTGCTCTCTGTCAAGAGCTCCACCTGGATGACGTCTCCGTCTCTTCTCACCTCAATATTTATGGTTTTCTTGGGTTTGCTGCCGACGGCAAGGTCAACATCATTCCAGGTCTCAGTCGCTTTGCCATCGATGCTCAGTATTTCATCATCGATCAGAAGATTGGCTCTGGCCGCGGGCGAATCCGGTTCGATCCATCCGATAACCGGCTTCTGTGTCTGGTAAACAGGGACCTGTGTCCCCACCATGTTGATAACAGCCACCAGAAATACGGCTAGTACAATGTTCATGACAGGCCCCATAAAGATAGTCAGAAATCTCTGCCATCTTTTGGCCGCTCTGAAATCCCCCGGACCTATCTCCGCATCCTTTTCGTAACCTTCTTCCCCCGGAAATCGCACATACCCCCCCATGGGGATCAAACTGACACGATAATCCGTATCTCCTCTCTTGAAGCCGAAAAGTCGCTTTCCGTATCCAAAGGAAAACACGTCCACCCGGATCCCCACCAGCTTGGCCATGAAAAAATGGCCGAACTCATGAACGAAGACGAGGATGCCGAAAACAATGATAAAAGCTAGAATTGTGCCGAATATTGATGTCATGTCCGCTCCAACAGATCGCGGGTGCGTTTTCTGGTTTCGCGATCGATCTCGAATATATGATCAACGGTCCTGACGTTCTCGTCCCGGTGATTTATAAGCGCTTGCGTCACGATTTCGGAAATGGCATGGAATGGAATCGCTTCTTCCAAAAAGGCCTCGACAGCCACTTCGTTGGCCGCGTTGAGGGCAACGGAAAAACTCTCTCCCCTTGTCAAGGCATCTCTGGCGAGTGCAATAAGAGGAAATTTAACGCTGTCGACCTCATAAAACTCCAGAGACGGAGTCCGAGCCAGATCCAGATACGGCAAAGAACTGTCTAACCTCTCCGGATAAGTCAATGCGTACTGGATGGGGATTTTCATATCCGTCTGGCTGAGCTGGGCCAGGACAGACCCATCTCTCATCTCAACCAGAGAATGAACGATGCTCTGCGGATGGATGAGAACGGCCAGCTGCTCAGGCTTTAAATTGAACAACCAGCGGGCCTCTATGAGCTCCAACCCCTTGTTCATCAACGTTGCCGAGTCTATGGTGACCTTCGCCCCCATCTTCCAGCGCGGATGGTTGAGGGCCTCCCTGACTGATTTGTTCCTCATTTCCTCGGCGGTGGTATTGAAAAACGGGCCTCCCGAGGCGGTGAGGATGACTTTTTTCACATCGCTCGTGTTCTCCTTGGCCAGGCATTGAAAGATGCCGCTGTGTTCACTGTCGACCGGAATAATTTCTGCACCGGACTTCGTCATTTCGGCCTGGATCAGGGATCCGGCAACGACCATGGATTCCTTATTGGCCAGGGCAACTTTCTTCCCGGATTCCACGGCAGCGAGTGTAGGTTTCAAACCATCAATGCCCGTGATGGAGGAAACCACAATATCGCTTTCCGGAAATCGGGCGACCTGTTCGGTTCCCTCAGACCCGAAGACAATTTGAATGTCGCGCAAACCGCAGACCTGTCCGAATCTATCGGCGTCCTCTTTCCTTTGGAGAGAGACGATTTTAGGTGAAAACCTGCGTACCTGCTGGCAGAAGAGCTCGAAATTCCGGCCCGCCGCCATACCTGCCACCCCAAATCGATGAGAATGGCTCTGGACAATCTCGAGTGTGTTGCGCCCGATTGATCCGGTTGAGCCGAGAATGGATATGTTTACCATGGTTGTGTATGCTCTGGTGATTTCAATACATGCCAAAAAAGACCAATAAATAATAAAACAAGGGGGCAGCAAGAATATAACTGTCGATCCTGTCCAGAAATCCTCCATGGCCGGGGAGAGCATTTGACGAATCCTTAACACCAGCAGCTCTTTTAAAAATGGACTCCAGCGGATCGCTTACCTGCGCTGCAGCATGGATCAACAGGGAAAACAAGACGGCTTTCCACAAAAGGGCATCTCTGATCAAAAATTGCTGCACGACGACTCCGCTGATAGCCGCGGAGAGAAGGCCGGCAATGCTCCCCTCCCATGTCTTATTAGGGCTCACCAGTGGGGTCATCTTGTGCCGACCAAAGGGCTTGCCGAAGGTGAAGGCCCCGGAATCTCCTGCGATGACGACAAGCAATAAAAAATAAACATGAAAAGGACCGTGATTCTCCCGAATCAGAAAAATGTGATTCAGCGTAAAACTCACAAAAAAAGCCCCGAAAAATGTCAGGCTGATAGTCGTCGGGAAGGGCATCATCTTTTCCAACGAATTCATTGAGGCGACAAAATAACACCCGACGATCAAGAGCCAGCCGCCCAGAACCAATTCCAAAGAAAGCCAGCTAAAATAGAACGAAAGGCTTATTCCAAAAGCCAGAATAATCCCAAAAATCTTACTCGGGTAGAGGTTTTTTTTCTCGTGCAAATGATAGAATTCAACCAGAGCCGCAAGAATCACAACCTGAACAGTTATAAAGAAACCTAACCTAGGGAAATACTGGATGCAGGCGTAGACAAGAGCAATGAGAACCAGCGCGGTCGGGAGCCTTTTACGGGTTTCCAGCATGGGATTGTATGTCTCCGAATCGTCTCTCGCGTTTCTGGTAGTCGAGCAGGGCTTGCAAGAAGTGCTTTTTTCTGAAGTCCGGCCAGTATTTGGGCGTGATCCAGATTTCAGAATAGGCAATCTGCCACAAGAGAAAATTCGAAATCCGCAGTTCTCCGCTCGTTCGAATAAGAAGATCTGGATCGGGGATATCCGCCGTATAAAGATAGTTGGCGAACATCTTTTCATTCAGAGAATTGGAATTTATATCGCGTTCCACGAGTATCTTCTTCACAGCATCGACAATTTCTGCTCTGCCGCCATAATTGAGGGCAATCAAAATGCTCAAACGGGAATTGTTCCGGGTCACCTCCTCCACGCGCAGCAATTCTCTGTTCACGGAATCAGGGATTCCCTCCCGCTGCCCGATAACGATCAAACGGAATTTGTTATCGATGAGGAGTTTGTCTTCCTTTTTGAGATAATCCTCAAGAAGCCTCCAGAGAGTGGCGATCTCTTTTTTCGGCCTCTTCCAGTTTTCCTTGGAAAAGGCGTAGAGAGATAGAAAAGATATTCCTAAGCGGCCGCAGGTTTCGACGATTTCACGAACCGATTTTGTCCCGGCTCTGTGGCCTTCCACACGGGGCAAACTCCTCTGCTTGGCCCAGCGGCCGTTCCCGTCCATGATGACGGCCACATGCCTGGGAAGCCTGCCAAAATCGAGCTGTTTAACGAGCGATTCTTCGACACTGCCGGGTTTGATAAAATCTTTCAGACTCTCGAGCATGCACCAATTATAGGAACTTGCCTGTAAATTGTCAAAATGGAGATGCTTTTGTTTAGCCCTTTTAAAGAAGCACCGGCAAAACCATGGTGCAAGACAATGACGAAGCGATTGATAGCGAGTTGTTTGTCTGACTAAGGGGTAGAGCACTTATGAATCAATCGATGACCATATTCTGGCTTGGAAATGCACAAGGTCCTAGGAAAACCCTGGACGGAAAAGGTGTTATCTGCTAATCTTAGGGGTTATTCTAAAAAAGGTGAACGAAAAATGTGTTTGGGAATTCCCGCAAAGGTTATTCATAGAGATGAATCCAACGTGGGCAAAGTGGATTATCTGGGCACCAAAGTCAAAACAAACTTCGCTCTTCTCGAAGATGTCCGGGTAGGAGACTGGGTCATCATTCACGCCGGATTCGCCATAACCAAGCTCGACGAACAAGAGGCTCAGGAAACTCTCGATCTGCTCCGCGAGTATGCCAAGAACCTAGAGACTTGAGTCTGAAGTAAAGGGGTCGCGTCTTAACATTTCACATAAAAACAGAACAACCCAATGAATCTCTGTGGTCGAATCGAAAAAAAGCGGAATGCATTTTTTTGAAAGAGAAGTTAAGCGCGAACCCTTTGAGGAAGATGAAAGAATTCAGGGATAAAAAAGTCATCCAGGCCCTCCTCAGGGAAATCGAGGCCAGGGCGTCCACACTGAGCACTCCGGTCAAGATCATGGAGGTCTGCGGCACACACACCATGACCATTCACAGATACGGGCTGAAGAATTTGTTGCTCGAAGCGGGTGTGGAAATGCTCTCCGGCCCGGGATGTCCGGTCTGCATCACACCGAACGAATTTCATGAGGCAGCCATTGACCTCGTCACCAGAAGAGCCGATTTTATCTTGACGACCTTCGGAGACATGACAAGAGTTCCTACTCGAATTGGATCCATCCAGACCACAGTGCCCGCACAGGGATCCCGGGTAAAAATCGTCTACTCGCCTGAAGAGGCTCTCGAGATAGCCCGCAAAAATCCTGACAAGGACATTGTCTTTTTCGGTGTCGGCTTCGAGACGACGATACCCGGCATAGCCATGACGGTCAAGGAAGCCGACGAGGACCGTTTGACCAACTACTCCATCCTTTCGGCGTTCTGGATAATCCCCCCGCCCCTCAAGGCCATCGTCAAGGACAAAGATATCGCGGTGCAGGGTTTTCTCTATCCCGGACATGTGAGTGTCATTATAGGAAAAGAACCCTATCAGTTTATCGCCGAGGAATACGGCATCGCAGGAGCCATAACAGGTTTTGAGCCGAGTGACATCCTGCTTTCGGTTTCCTCAATCCTGGGACAAATAGGGGGAGGCCAAGCTGTGGTGGCCAATGAGTACACGAGAGTGGTCAAACCCTCGGGCAACCCTCGAGCCCGTGCTTTAATGGAGGAGATGCTGGAGGCAAAAGATGCTCATTGGCGGGGCCTCGGGCTTATCCCCCAGAGCGGACTCAAGCTGAAAAAACGCTACGCCGACTACGACGCAGAAAACAAGTACGGCTTGTCCATAAAAGCGGGCAGCGGCGATCTGCCGGGATGCCGTTGCGGAGACGTCCTCAAAGGCCGGATAGGACCGCCGGACTGTCCTTTATACGGAGACCAATGCACACCAGATTCCCCCTATGGCCCCTGCATGGTGTCCTTCGAAGGAGCCTGCCTTGCCCACTATAAATATTCCTTCCGAGGAACTTAGGCAGCAGCTCGAATACTATGATATTTTTTAGTACTGGTTGTAAGAAGTAGGATGCCCCTCGATTTTAAATAAGTATGATGTCCCCCGATTTACGATTTATTGAGACGTGATCTCTTTTCGATTATCATGGGGATAGGAATCCCTGAAACGGAGTCAACAATGGACCGCGTGAGTTTAGAGTTGGGCAGTGGCGGCAAGCTGATGAGAGATTTCATCGATCGCCACATTGTCAAGAATTTCAAGAACCCCTATTTGAATGAACTGGCCGATGCCGCACATCTTCCCCAGAAGATTGCGTTCACGACGGATAGCTATGTCGTGGATCCGATTTTCTTTCCCGGCGGCGATATCGGAACTCTGTGTGTCAACGGCACGGTCAACGATCTGGTCGTGGCCGGCGCTGAACCCCAGTTCCTTTCGCTCTCGCTTATCCTGGAAGAGGGTTTTCCCTTTGATGATCTCGGAAAAATCCTCAAGTCCATTAAAACGGCCGCAGCCAAGGCCCATGTCACAGTCTCAACAGGTGACACCAAAGTGGTCCGACGCGGTCAAGCGGACAAAATATACATCAACACCTCAGGTGTGGGCCACCTCATCGGAAAACCGTCTCTCCAGAACATCGCGCCCGGGGATACTCTTATCCTGACCGGTACTCTGGGGGAGCACAGTTTGGCCGTCATGCTGGCCCGGGGCGATTTCGGGCTGGAAGCCCGGGTTAAAACCGATTGTGCCCCGCTCAACTTTCTCCTTCCCTACTGGGGCCAGGGCATCAAGTGGATGAGAGACATAACCAGAGGAGGGCTGGCCACAGTGCTCTGTGAATTAGCCGAGCTCCTTCCCTACTCCCTCGTTATCGAAGAGGAGGCTATTCCACTATCCAGAGCTGTCCGGGGAGCCACCGAGCTTCTGGGCATCGATCCCCTCTATCTCGCCTGCGAAGGCCGGGCTGTCCTCGTCGCTCCGAAGAGGAGAACAGAGGCAATCCTGACCGGCCTCCAAACCCATACCCTGGGAAAAAAGGCCCAAATCATCGGACACGTGGAAGACCAAAAGGGCAAACCCGGGGAACTGTTGCTCGTCACGGCATCCGGCGGGCTGAGGCTTCTGGAGCCGCTGACCTCAGAGCTCCTGCCCCGCATTTGCTAACATAAGTCTATCGGCAATTGGGTTCGAATTGACGGCGTTTAAAATCGGGGCTGAGCGGAGACATCCCTTCAGATTCATCCGCATGTTAGCTTTCAGAAAATTGCTACTGAACTCCGGCAGTGAAGCCCAGAGGGTTAATCGCTCTCTTGGCGGTAAATCTCCAGATCGCCCACGAATAGATTTCTGTCGCTGTCGGGCTTGATGAGGTAAAAATCGTTGGCAAAGACCACACTTATCCTGTGCTTTCCCTCTTCGACTTTTTTAGAAAATTCGTAGGGCCTCCACTCATGTGAGGAAACCCATCTTTCACCGATCATTTCATCGTCCAACCAAAGCACCAGGTAGGGCCAGACATCCTCTGCCAAATCGCCGCGCGCCCAGAGCTTGAACACATGCCCTCCCTCGCTAAGGGAGACATCGATCCAGCACCGGCCGGACTTGTAAAGTTTCGGGCCTTGAGGGCCACGCCATTCTCCCTGGGTCAGCTTATCGATCAAATTTATCTTTCTCTCCGGTGGATACGTTTGGAGTCGAGGGTGGTCTCGGTCAAAAGATACTTCGGCGACAGCGATTCCAAGGTGCCGAGGATCCGGGGTTCCCAGAACTTTGAGTGGTTGCCAGGTCCGGCTGACTTGGATAAGCAACAGAAGCTCCTGTCCCGTCTTTCCGGGCATCTCCAATCGGATTGTCTGCCAGAGGTTGTTTTTGATAACTACATCCGCGACGAGCACCTTGTCTTTGCACATATTTTGAATAGTGTAAATTTTCAGCCCGACAGGGTGTTCGGCGATGTCAGGATGGGAGGCATGGACCGGCAGCTCCATCACGGGTTTTTCCACTTTGATGGTCATGGCCGCCATATTTTTTGACCACATGAACTTCCGCCCCTGTGATATCTCTTTTGGGTGGAAGCCGAAGCCCTGCACCAGCCTGAACTTTTGCGTCCTGGCCGGCAGAGAAAGATCACCCATAGAATTCACAAGGTGACTGACCGCAAAGAGAGCGATGCCGATCCACACAAGAATTTTCGCCGCTTTGCTGAGATGTCTTCGCCTTTCCCGTTCCTCGTCGTCCGCGAACAGACAACCGATGAGCAGCCAAAAAATCATCTGGATCTCGAAACTCAGCGTGTGAACGCCGAAAACGAATATAACAAGCAGGGCAGTGAGACCTGCTGTCATTCCGGCTCGCAGCATTGTGCGATCGCCGTCTCTCTTTCTCAGCCACTCCTCCCAGCCTCTTCTGAGGATCAAGACAAATATCCATAGAAAAATAACCAGGGCCACAAGTCCCATCTCCGAAGCAATTTGTAGATAGAAATTCCCTGATGTGTCGATCAGGACCGGTTTAGTCGGCACTTTTCTGTTCACCGCAGAAGTCATCACGGGTGCGATGCCATATTGGATGTAATAGTTGGGTAATTCACACGTGAAAGATCCGACCCCGACACCGCTGAGCGGAAACTCGCTGACCATGTGAAATCCCGCCGGCCATAATATCTGACGCGCATTCAATATGTCCAGGCCCGGCTCGCCTTTCACGGATACATCTTGACTCGGAAAAATGCGCCGAAAAAGGATGGAGTCCTTACCCGTCATTGCAGCGAGTGTCAACACACCTGCAAAAATGACAAGAAGGATCAAACTCTCCCAAATAATCCGGGCCTTGCGCGCCGGATCACGGGTCATGCTCCTGAGGACAAAAAAGAGGAACACAAAAGCGGCCAGAACGAGGCCCAGCAAGCCACTCCTGGAGCCTGATTGCGGCAATAGGATTATGCCCATACTCAAGACAAGGAGAAAGAGAGCCTTGAGGTTTTTCCTCTTGAATGTGAGATAGGCTCCTGCAAACAGGGGAAAGACAAGAGACATGTACACACCCAGCGCATTCGGATCTGTAAAGAGGGCATTGATTTGCCCTTTGGCCAGCCAAAAATCCGTATTCCCCATTTCTGTGTCGACAAAGGCTTGAAAGAGGCCGAAGGCAAATGAAAGCGATGTCGAAACAGCCAGAACTATAACGGATTTTCGAATCAAATCTTTCGTCCTTAAGACGCTGATAACACAAAAAAACCACAGGAATCCAGCCAGATAATTGAGCGACTCAAAAATGACAAGACGTATGGCCTCCCCTGCACTGACATTCAACACATTCACCACCCAGTCATAGACGGCACTGCAATGGAGGGGAAAGAAATTTGCGTAGCGCCATAGAGTAACGACAGCCGACAGGCCAATCAGGACAGCGGCGCTGATAATAGGGAGGGACAGGGCATTCGTCCACCTCATGGAGTAGGGATGTATCAATCGGTGTAGCAGAACACCCAAAAAATAGGCATAAAAAAGCACGAAGAGCGGATTAAACCCTTTTAAGCCAAGAAAGTTGGGTAGGCTGTTGAGAAGAGGGATACAAAAAATGAAAACAAAAGTCCCTTTCTTCAGTGAGATAGACGTCAAAATCAAACAAAAACCGAGTATCGGGATCAGCAGCAACTGCACTTCTTGAATTTGAGGAATATATCTGTGATAAAGCCAAAAAAAAGCCCCGATATAGAACAAGATAAGGACTCCGAGAAGAATCCTCCTCCTTGAATTCTTCCTGGGGTCAACTTTTTTCGCCACGTCAGACACCAGGGATAAAATAGCCTGACCATGGGTCAAAGTCAAATAGAACAGGGGGCATTTGCAAAACCTCGTGACGAGTGAGCAGAATGGTGATTCCAAAAACACGCACATTTTCCTTCTTCTATGAAAATTGGCTCAAAGCCATCCCGGTTTCAGAAATGCATACAAAAGAACAAGCTCTGTGGCAGAGACGGAGTGAATGGGTTATAATGAGGCATTAGTTTTCGCCCACGAGCACAACCGCCCGGTGTGTGCGGATGTTAAGGATCAAATGACAACAAAACCAGAACCTGAGCAACGAGCCATTCAAAAAAAAATCATTTCATTGGGATTGCTCATCCTTTCGGACCTGGGCATCGTCATTCTCAGCTTCTGGCTTGCCTTCCAGGTCCGGAGCAATCTCCTCCCTCAATTCATGCAAAGATTCCAAGAAATCGGAATGGCTCCCTTTGCCAATTTTCTCAATCATTTCTACCTGGCCGGAATATGGATCATCATTTTTGCCCACGAAAAACTCTACATCAAGCGATACACCTTTCACGAGGAAATCAAACATCTTCTCAAAAGCACCACCATCGCCTCTTCGGCGGTGATGATATTGATATTCATGACCCGCACCCAAATTGAATTCTCGCGGGCAGTCGTGATTCTAGCCTGGCTTCTCACTCTGGCTCTGCTTCCCCTGTCCAGGTATCTGATCAAAACCCTCCTGGTCAAGACGAGCCTCTGGAAAAAGAAACTCATCATACTCGGAGTGCAGCAAACCAGCCTGATGGTTCTTCAAAGCATCCAAAAAAACAAGACCATGGGATACGAGGTATTGGGTTTTCTCGATGACGATCCGGAAAAGAGACAAAATACATATCTGGGAGTAGAAGTCCTGGGTCCCCTCTCAGACTTGGAGGAGATAACCGAAACGCACAAATCCAAAGATATCATGATTGCCACACCGCATCTTCCCAGGCACAAGCTCAAGGAACTGTTGACAAAATTCGAAGAGTCCAGCGAATCCATGTGGCTCATTCCTCGGAGCGGGGACTTCATCACAGCCGGCGTTGAATTGGACGTGCTGGATGATGTCATCGCTATCTATATCAAAAAGAATCTGGCAAAACCGTGGAATGTTTTCATAAAAAAAGTATTTGAACTCACTTTGGCTGTCAGCTTTGCCGTCCTCATACTTCCTTTTCTGGCTATTATTTCCCTAGCCATCAAGCTGGATTCCCGAGGCTCTGTTTTTTATATTCAGCAAAGACTCGGCCGGAATAAAATGCCCTTCAGGCTATACAAATTCAGGACCATGCACACCGACGGGGACAAAAGATTAGAAGCCTATCTCCAATCAAACCAAGAAGCCAAAGCGGAATGGCAGACATACAAAAAGCTCAAAAAATGGGATCCCCGGGTGACCCGCGTGGGGAAATTTCTCCGCATGCTCAGCCTGGATGAACTGCCGCAGGTCTTCAACGTGCTTCAGGGAAAAATGAGCCTGGTCGGCCCCAGGCCCTATCTGCCGGATGAACTGGAGGGCCGGGACGTGTTCAAAGACAAAATTGCACTGGTCAAACCCGGAATTACAGGCCTCTGGCAAATCAGCGGAAGGTCAGAGCTTCCCTTCGAAAAACGCATTTCTCTCGACGAGTACTATATCCGCAACTGGTCTCTATGGCTCGATATCACCATTTTATTCAAAAGCGTCATAGCCTGGCTCTCAAGGAAGGGAGCTTACTGATCACCCAACAACTCTCATGCCCAACACACCGAACCGCGAGCGCCTTCAGTCAGACATATCTTCCATAGCCAGAGGTGCAGGAATAGTCTTTTCGGGAACCGTAGCGGGGGTCGGTTTTAAATACCTTTTCGAATTGGCCGTAGCCCGCAGTTTGGGCCCGGGGCTTTTTGGAATTTTCTTTTTCGGATTCTCTCTGTTTAAAATCATGGAAAGGATAACCACCCTGGGTCTCAACAACGGTGTGCTGCGGTTCGTGTCCCTCTACAGGGGAGAACGTGATGAGAGCCGGGTCAAAGGAACAATTGTCCTGGGCCTGGGTGTTACCTGTGCGGCCGGTTCAATTCTCACCGTGGTCTTTCTTTTCGGTTCAGGCCAGATCTTCAATCATTTTTTCCCCGAATCGGACCTGAGCGTTGTTCTGGTCATTTTCGCTCTGGGTATAGTATTCACTGGATTGACAGAAATCTTGGTTTTCGCTACCCAGGCATTCCAAATCATGGAATACAAAGTTCTCGTGCGCAGGATTTTGGAACCCGGGACAAGCCTCGTTCTCTTTGTCGGCTTTCTCCTGCTTGGTTGGAAGGTTCTTGGAGCGGTGTCATCCTTTGTCCTTTCCATCATCCTGGGAACCGTGTTGGCGTTCTTTTTTGCCAAAAAGGTTATCCCCTATCTCACCACACAAACACCTCGGGCCATATTCGAAACAAGACAAATTCTCAGTTTTTCCTGGCCCCTCTTTTTCGTGGGGTTCTTTGACGTCATCAATATCCATATCAACACGGTCATGCTGGGACATTTTCAAGCCGCTCAAGATGTCGGTATCTACGGGGCAATTTGGAGAACGGCCTTTTTGGCCCCCATAATCCTGGAGTCCTTCAATGCCATCTTCGCCCCCATTATATCCGACCTATACAACAGAAAGGAGCTGATTCGCCTCCGGAGCCTTTTCAAGACCGTTACCAAATGGGTTGTGACAATCAGTCTCCCCGTGACCATACTGTCGATATTTTTTGGACGTGAAATCCTATCCCTCTGGGGGCAGGAATACGTCATGTTCCACACAAGCCTCATCATCATCTGCCTCGCCCAGTTTGTCAACTGCAGCACAGGCTCTGTGGGATTCGTCATCATGATGAGCGGGCGATCCAAAATAAACCTGGCGAACAACGCTCTGGGCTTTATTCTCACTGTCATCCTCAATCTCCTGCTTATCCCCAGGTTCGGAATTTTGGGCGCTGCAGTGAGCATGGCTGTTGTCATTGCTACTATCAACATCTTAAGAGTTGCGGAGGTTCTGGTTTTGCTCAAAATCCATCCTTTTCGGATCGATTTTTTCAAGCCTATCCTGGCAGGAGGATTCTCATGTGTGATCCTTTTCTTCAGCGCGGGCGTCATCCATGAGAGGACGCACCCCATCGTTGCTGTTGCCGCCGGCACTCTCCTCTTCCTGGCCTTTTATGCCGGGGGATTGCTCGTGCTGGGGCTTGGAGAGGAGGACAAAGTCATCTGGGCGAAAATCAAAGAAAGACTATGGATAAACACAAAGCATTCTTGATCGGCATCGACGGAGCCACCTGGGAGGTTCTCCTTCCTCTCATGAGAGCCGGTGTGATGCCCACATTGGCCAAACTGGTGGACGAGGGGATCAGCACCACTTTAGCCTCGACGATTCCCCCTGACACAGCCACAGCCTGGACGAGCTTTCAAACAGGAATGAATCCGGGCAAACACGGAGTCTTCGACTTTCATCAGTACAAGCGGGGTGAGTACTATCCCTCCTTTGTCAATTCAGAGAGGATAGGCACAGAGACAATCTGGGACATCCTGAGCCGAAACAAAAAAAAGATTATACTGGTCAACATCCCTGTCACTTACCCGCCGCAACCCATAAACGGATGCATGGTGACAGGACTCCTTACACCGAGCATCAAATCAAATTTCACCTATCCCGACCGTCTCGCTCGAGAAATCCTTGACATAGAGAAGGATTACACAATCATCACAACGCAGGAGTCCTTTCGAAACACATCCCTGGACAATTTCATCGAAGAATTGATACGCACCGAAACAAAGAGGACCAACGTGATGCGTCATCTCCTCGGGCGGTACGACTGGGATGTGGCCATGATTCACTTCCAATCGACAGATCCCCTCCAGCATGCCGTCTTTTGGTATCTCGACGAAAAGAACCCGGAGTATTCGCCCCAGAATTACCAGGCTCTCCAAAAGTTCTACAGCTCCATCGACAGGAATATATCCGCGTTGCTGGATCAAATTCCACGGTCAGCTTTGAAAATCGTCCTCTCGGATCATGGGTTTGAATCGGTCAGAAAGACGATCTACATTAACAATATTCTGATAACCGAGGGCCTCCTGAGTCTCAAAAAGCAAGGATTTTTCAGGCAGAAGCTCTTTGCCCTCTTCAGAGCCTTGAGAAAGATCCAAGGCAGGTTCTTCAAGCAGATGTTCTCCTTTCCCAGGAGCATTGCTTTGGTCGCCAAGACCACATTGGTGGATTGGACCAGGACCAAGGCTTTTGTGTTGACCGGATGGCTTTATGGATTCATCTATCTCAACCTGAAGGGAAGAGAAAAGGGGGGGATCGTCGCCGAAGGCCGGACCTATGAGGAGCTGAGGGAATCCATCGCCAAAAATTTGAGCTCGATCAGGGATCCAGAAACCACCAACAGAGTCTTCCGGAAAATCTATAAACGCGAGGAGATTTATGAGGGGCCGCACTTGAAAAACGCACCGGATTTGATCGCTGTTCCAGAACAAGGTTATGAATGCAGCCAGAGTTTTATCGAGACATCCGATGACATATTCAAGAAAAACATCCTGGGAAAAGACCATACCGGCACTCACAATCAGGACGGCATCTGTATCTTCAGCGGTAAAGACCTGGATGCCTCGGGGAAGCTCGCCCAGGCCGCAATTATCGACATAGGCCCATCTCTTCTCTATTATTGTGATTGCGCCATTCCCCCGGGAATGGATGGACGGGTGCTGAGGGACATTTTCTCTCCCGAATTTCGGGAAAGCCACCCTCTTCTCTATGAGGATAAAGAAAAAGCTCCGAAACCTGCCGACGAACAGGATATCTTTTCCGATGAGGACAAGAAAAAAATCGAGAAACGGTTGAAAGATCTCGGTTACATGGATTGAGGCCGATGCCACGCATAAAAGACAGAGATATTGTCATGCTATCCAATATCGAATGGACCATGCTCTGGCAACGGCAGCAGATATTCGCCTCCTATTTCAGCCGCTCCAGCCGGAGGGTTGTGTTTGTCGAAAGCCAGGGCAAGAGGAACCCGCGGCTTTCCGATTTGCCGAGGATAGCCGACCGTCTCGCCAGATTCCTAACGAAAAGAAGCCGGAGAGCTCTCCATGACACTGAGAGCGCACCCGCCAACTTAACAGTCATAACTCCTCTGGTCCTGCCGTCGACGCTGCGCATCTTTCGCCGGATCAACAGAACTCTTTTTATCCCCGCTCTCGTCAAGACCATACAAAAACAGGGAGTGACACATCCAATCGTGATCAATTATCTTCCCACGCAAACTTCTCTCGATGCCATGGCCCTGCTCCAGCCGTGTCTCAAGGTGTATGACTGTGTGGAGAATTTTCCCGCCTATCCGGCCGTGCCCGAAGACACGGCGGCAATAGAAGAAGATATTATCAAGTCCTCTCATCTCGTTTTGACAGACTCCGAATTTCTCTATCTCAAAGCGAAAAAAATAAGGGAGGACGTGGTAAGAATTCTCCCGGGTGTGGATTATGATCATTTCCAGCAGGCCGATACAGGGCCTTTCAAGGGAGACATCCAATCTCTCTGTTTTTACGGTGGCATCAACGACCGGCGCATTGATTTTGATTTGCTGCAGAGACTCGCGGATTCGGGAAATTTCACGATACACATGGTCGGCCCCGTCGACTCAAAAATCCCATCTTTCCCGAAAAATGTCGTATTCCATGGACCGGTCCCCTATCCGGATCTTCCCCTTCACCTCAGAGACTCGGATGCCTTCCTGTTTCCTTACAGAATTACGGACTTTACCAGGGGCATCATTCCCGCGAAGATGTTCGAATGTTTTGCTACAGGAAAGCCGGTCATCGCCACGCCCCTCCCTTCCTTCCAACCCTACAAGGACTTGATTCATATCGGTGATAACAGCGATCATATGGTGGAGATCATCCGAAACATAAAGGCCCTGGAAAGCAATGCTTCCTATGACCAAAGAAAAGAAGCCGCCCGAAAGAGTTCCTGGGAAAGCCGCTATCATGATGTCCTGACTCTGATTGAAGAGAAATTAAAAAAGAAAGCCGCTTGAATCGATGAAACAGTTGAACAGAAAAGCACGCCTTATTCCCTTTGTTACGACCTCGATCGTCGTTGATCTCGCTCTGTTCTTCGTGCTTTTGCCAGTCTGGTTTTTTACCGGTCTCACACAATTTCTGGGCCCTTTTCTGGCCTTTGTGCTTTTCGCCAAATGGTTCATCCAATCGACAAAAGGACAGCACAAAACCGCACTTCCCCAACCTCTTTCATGGCTTGTTTTTATCTTTCTCCTGTCGGCGCTTGTTTCGAGTCTTTTTATTCAAGAGTCTTACTGGATACCGATGTTTATCAGAAACTACATCATGACCATTTCCGCCTATCTCATACTCTTCGTGACTTACAATTCAGTTAAGGATAGATCCGATATTCAAAGGATATTCTGGGCATGGGGTGCGATGGCTGTCACAGCGTCGCTCATCGGAATTCTGGTCGCAGGAGGACTTATCCCCTACCGCAACATCATGACCGCCCCTATCACGGCCATCCTTCCTGAACAAATGGGGCAAAGCGAGTACTATTCATCCATTGTCAGCATCTCGCTGGGCGACAGGATCCATCTCTTTGGAGCTTTAGTCAGAAGGGTCTCATCCGTCTTCCCCTATCAGAATATCTTTGCTGCGGCATTGATCATGATTATTCCTTTCCAATTTTTCCTCTACAAGCACTCCGCAGGCTGGAGAAGGCTCTTGATCGGATTGAGCATCCCTCTTTTATCCGTCAATCTTCTCTTGACATACTCGAGAGGAGCGCTGCTGGCCATCGTCCTGAGCTTTCCTTTGTTCCTCTATCTCGGACGCAAATCCTTGAATCGAAGAACGCAATTCAGAATTGTCATGTCGGGAATGGCTCTGTTCGTTCTCGGCATGTGTCTTTTCGCCCTGTTCGGTAGTTCGCTCATCAAAAAAATAAATCCTGAGAGCGCGAATATCCGAAAGTTCATCGTGGTCAAAAGCATTGAATCCTGGAAAGAAAGTCCGCTATTCGGATGGGGCACCCAGAGAAACATCGATGTGGCGGGAGGATGGGAGGACAGGCCCTTCAAAATTATCCCTGCTCTCGGCTCGCACAGTCAATTTCTCAGCCTTCTCTACCGCTATGGTCTGGTCGGACTGGCTCTTTTTCTGCTCATCTATGCCGCAGTTTTCCGCGAATTGACCCGGGCAGCCGAGGATTCTCCCAGGGATGTATTCTGGAGGGACTTGATACGATTTTGCGGATGGGCCTTTGCTGCAAACTTGATTCACAGCGTGTTCATCGATATGGATTTCGACGTGGTGGTGCTGTTCATGATCTGGATGAACTGGGCCCTTATCCTGAAAGTGCGTACAATGTCCAAGCAAGAACGAGAAACATCGTTTTGAACGGATATTTATTTTATTGCACGCTTCGAAAACAGGATCTCTCGGCAAAGTATATCCAGTTTTGCCGCAAAATCCTTTATCTTCATATCCTGTTCCGCTTCTCCCTGTTCGGGATATCCCAGACGGACAGCCTTCGCCTCATAATCTTTGACGACTCCCCCCAAACCGGAGATATCATAAACAGCGATGACCCTGTTGTTCCGCTCAAGCATCTGGACAAAACGGAGCTGGTGATCGTCCACATGTTCTGAAAAAGCTTTTTGCCGGGGAACGACCACGGGGATTTTTCGCCGGTAAAGGACGGGCATTATGCTCCCCGGGCCTCCATGGGTTATGATAATCCTGGCTTGATCGATCTTTCGGAGCATCTCGTCAAAGCTGATGAACGCCTCATGGATGCAATGCTGGGGCACAACGGTCGTATAGCCGGTCTGGATAAACACCTCTTCCTCAATCACGCCGTCCTCGACCAATCGATCCATCTCCTGCACCAGTCTATCAAAAGGCTGCTCGTGCGTGCCGACAGTGACTAGAATCATAGCAATCGCCCCAATACTTGTCCCTTGGGATAAAACTTCTTTTGCTCCTCCCATTGAAGAATGAACGCATCGACCAGGGGATGGACCAATCTGCCGGAGAGAGTGGGAGAATCTATCCGATCGTACACTTCGATGAAGACAAGTTTGGAACCGAGCAATTTTCCCACGTAGAAAAAGGGAACGGATATGCCGGCTCCTGTGGATATGATAAGATCGGGTTTTTCACGCCTGAGTATTTTGATAGCCAGGAGGGTATTTCTAATCAAATTTTTGATGTTCCTGTTTGTAGGAAAGTGGCCCCAGTAAGTCCGTTCGTTTTGGAGAAGATAGACGGCATCTTCTTTCCTGAAAGTGACCCAGAATCGGTCATGCCGACTCCACCAGTCCTTGAGAATATGCAGTTGCCAAAGATGCCCCCCACTCGAAGTAACCAGACAAATTTTCATAGCCAATTCAGAAGGATTGCGGCTTATTTCCTGCCGACAGAGTAGTACTCGAAACCCAGTTTTTTGACGTCCTCCGGGTCGAACACATTTCGGCCGTCTATGATGATAGGATTGGCCATAAGGGTTTTGATCTTATCCAGATCCAAGTTCTTGAATTCCTCCCACTCGGTGACAATCAATGTGGCATTGGCGTCTCGCACAGCATCATAGGGATTATCCGTATAGAGGAGGCTTGGCGACTGTTCCGGGAAAACCGACTTCATATTATCCAGGGCTTCGGGATCGTAGAGCCGGAGAACGGCCTCTTCTTTCTGGAGAGCCTCGATGAGATAGATGCTGGGAGCGTTCCTCAAATCGTCGGTTTCCGGCTTAAAGGCCAGGCCCAGAACCGCGATCTTTTTATCTTTGATGATCCAGAGGGCCTTTTTGATTTTTTGGATAAAACTCTGAATCCTGTCCCTGTTGATCCTGTCCACTTCCTTCAGAAGGGTCAGGTCGACACCCAAATCCTCACCTATCTTGATCAGAGCCCGGACATCTTTCGGAAAACAAGATCCTCCATAGCCCAACCCCGCCCTCAAGAACAAGGGCCCTATTCTCGGATCCAATCCCATCCCTTTCGCCACCAGCTCCACGTTCGCATCTGTCTTGTCACAGAGCTCGGACATGAGGTTGATGTAGGATATCTTCATGGCTAAGAAAGAATTGGATGCATGCTTGATGAGCTCGGCTGTATCGATGTTGGTAACCAGAATCTTGTCGCTGTATTTTTTATAGATCTTCACCAGAATATCTCTTGCCCTGTCGCTTTCTGCGCCGATAATCACTCTGTCGGGGTTCATAAAATCGTACACAGCCGAACCTTCCCGCAAAAATTCCGGATTGGAGGCCACATCAAAATCGGCATCCCCCTTTTTGTACAGGCTGATCGTCCTCTTGATCCACATGGATGTTTGTATGGGTACAGTGCTCTTTTCAACAATCAGTTTATAGGTGTTGAGATTTTCGGCAATGCTGCGGGATGTCCCCTCCACATAGCACATGTCAGCGCTCCCGTCTTCACGCTGGGGCGTGTTCACACAGACAAACAAGACATTCGAATCTTGAATCGTCTGATGCAGATCATGGCTGAATGAGAGATTTCCGCTTTTCAAATTTTTTTTCAAAAGCTCTTCCAAGCCGGGTTCATAAATATGAGAAATTCCCTGGTTGGCTTTGTCGATTTTATCGGCATCAATATCTGTCCCCTGAACAGCGTGACCAAGGTCGGAAAGACAGACGGCTGTAACCAATCCCACATAGCCTGTTCCTATCACTCCAATTTTCATGGATATCTCCTTTGCATCAGGCTTTTACGACTTTTTTCCTCTTCTTCTTGATGGCGTTTCGCGTGTCCACGATAAGAAAAGAGTTTTTCATAATCCAATCGTAATCATAATCCGAATGGTCAGTGGCGATGACGACCGCGTCGTATGACTTGAGTTTTTTCTTCGTCAATTGGACCGATTTCATGTCCAATCCCGGATAGTCACGATGACCTGAGGATTGAGCGACGTAGGGATCGTTGTAGTCGACTAAAGCGCCCCTGCCCTTCAAGAGGCTGATAATCTTCAGTGAAGGAGATTCCCTCTGGTCATCCACATCTTTCTTGTAAGCAATACCCAGGACCAAAATTTTGGCCCCTTTGATGACCTTGTTTCTCTGATTAAGCGCTTTGACAATTTTTTCCACCACATAATAGGGCATGAGTGTGTTGATTTCTCCTGCCAGCTCGATAAAGCGCGTGGGGTAATCGACTTCCTTGGCTTTCCATGTCAGATAAAAGGGATCGACGGGAATACAGTGGCCGCCGTATCCCGGCCCCGGTGAAAAAGGCATGAAGCCAAAGGGTTTGGTGGACGAGGCCTTAATAACCTCCCAGATATCAATGTCCATCCGGTCAAAGATCATCTTCATCTCGTTGACCAGGGCGATGTTTACCGAGCGGAAGATATTCTCCAGCAACTTGGTGGCTTCGGCCTCTTTGGTCGATCTGACCGACACAGTCTTGACCACAATCTGGTCATACAGAGATTTGGCAATTCTAAGACAGTCTTTTGTCACCCCGCCGACAACTTTGGGGATGTTGGCTGTGGTGAACACCTCATCACCGGGATTTTCTCTTTCCGGGGAATAGGCGAGGTGGAAATCTCTCCCGACTTTGAGCCCTCTGGATTCAAGAATAGGAAGCATCTCTTCTTCGGTGGTGCCGGGGTATGTGGTGCTTTCCAAAACCACGAGTGTATCTTTGGTAAAATTGGCAGCAATCAGATCGGTTGTGCTCAGGACATAAGATAAATCCGGGTTTTTATGGGGATCAAGAGGCGTGGGAACACAGATGATAATGACATCGACTTTGGATAAAACCTTGGGATTGGTGGTCGCCCGGAACTTGTTTTTCGCGATAAAAGGCTTCAAATCCCTTCCCGTGACGTGCTTGATGTAGCTCCGGCCTTTGTTGAGAAGATTCACCTTTTTTTCATCAATGTCAAAACCGGTCACACTGAATCCCGCATTCAGAAAGGTTTTAATCAAAGGAAGCCCGACATACCCAAGACCGATGACACAAATGTGTGCCTTTTTGTCCTTTATTTTTGTCTCAAGAGCCATTGTTCCCCCTAGAGTTGTCTTTTGAACCAATCAATAGTCCGGATGATCCCCTCTTCAAGCTCGATGGACGCGCTGTACTGAAAAGCCTTTTTGGCTTTGCTGACGTCAGCAAAAGAATGCCGGACATCTCCAGGACGTTCTTTGTCATACGAAGGCTTTGCCGCAGACTTGAGTATCCCGGCTATGATGTCTGCCAATGCATTGACAGTTGTCCGAGCGCCACAGCCAATGTTGAAGGCCTGTCCGGGCATATCCGGAGATTTTGAGGCCAATATGTTGGCGTCCACAACATTAGACACATAAGTAAAATCTCTTGACTGTTCCCCGTCTCCATGGATAATCGGTGGCTCGCCATTCAGCAATCGTGCTATAAATTTGGGAATGACGGCAGAGTACTGCGAATGAGGATCTTGACGCGGCCCAAAAATGTTGAAATACCTGAGACAGACTGTAGACAATCCGTAAACATGACTGAACACCTGGCAATATTTCTCGCCGACAAGCTTGGTCACCGCATAGGGAGAGAGCTGGTTTCCTTCTGTTCCTTCTGTTTTGGGTAGATTCGGATCGTCTCCGTAAACCGAGGAAGAGGAGGCAAAAACTAAGCTCTTGACACCCGCATCCCGCGCTGCGAGCAGGACATTCAAAGTCCCTTCGATATTGATAGAATTTGTCAGCACAGGATCTTCAATCGAGCGCGGGACAGAGGGAAGAGCTGCTTGATGAAGGACATAATCTATGTCCTCCATGGCCTTTTGACAGATATGCAATTCCCGGATATCTCCGCGAATGAGCTCAATGTCTCCGAGAAACGGGGCCAGGTTTTCTTCCCTCCCGGTGATAAAATTATCGAGCACACGGACAGCCTGACCTCTTCGCAGGAGTTCCTCGGCGATATGAGATCCAATGAAGCCTGCACCTCCGGTGACAAGATATCTTTCCATTTATTTTTTCAAGAATGCCTTAATGAAGATAAAAATGATAATCGCCCTTTTAACGGCTCTTTCTCTACCTTAAACCTCACGCAGTTCTGAAGCTTTTGGACAACAATCTCAGTCCATATAACCAAGGGCTTTGAGCCGTTCCTTGACCTTGTCTTCTTCTTCTTGACTCAAACCCTCGGCTGGGGCATCATCAGACTGGGGCAAGTTTTCCTTGAGCACTTTAACCACAAAGTCCTGAACCGATGCAATATCAGAGCCTTTGATTTTTTCCTCAATCTGCTTGACGAGAGTCGTTGGTATGGGGATATCCGTGAATTCCTTATCCATTATGATCCTCCTTAGATGTTTAAATACGCCGCTTCCGGTAGAGCTTTTTGTCCACGACCGAAAGCATTTTTTCAAAGTCGATGTCTTCGGCATCGAGAAAATCGCGAATGTTCTTAATATTTTCCTCTGGCTCTGCCACGATGGCGTTGTAGTTCACGTGCAAAACATCGACGTCTTCTCTGTCATCGATCAGTTGGATTATCATGTTGTTGAGCTTTGTGAACACAATTCGCGTATCATCACGTTCCGTATCCTTGATCTTGGCCATCTTCTCCATGGAATCCAGGATTTCCTCGATATTTCTCTGGGAATATATAATTTTATATCTTCCTGGAGGTAGAAATTTGAGCCCGTAGGCTGTGATCTTGATGAATTTGCCCTTGTAATTCTCGAGGGGAAATGTCTGGTCCATCAGCCGGCTGATGATCTTTCCTCCTTCGAGTTCGAAATAGCCTCTGGGGTTGTCATCATCCGGAGGTCTTGAGCTGTGATCAAAAGCCATGGGCAATCCACCCGCATGCATTATTTGCATGAGCATGGATGTTCCGGATCGTTCCAACCCGGAGACGATGTAGTTGACATTGTCATTGAGTTTCATTGTTTCACCTTAGACTGATTTTATATCCTAAATACCTGTTCATTGCAACTTTTTCCAAAAGGGGTTGCGTCTTAACATTCACAGATATCTCCCTGCTTACATAAGATCGAGATCAAGAACTCCATACTTCATTCTCTCTCTTAATCGTCAATCAAATCGGGGGACATCATACTCAATTCTGAACGGTGGATTAGGCTTCGTGAATGAATCAAGTATGATGTCCCCCGAATTAAAAGATAGACTCAGCGATAGAAATGTTAAGACACGATCCCCTATGGATACTCTAGATATAGCGTTTTATATGTAGGACATACCCCATATGGGCGTCTTGACAAAGCTATCCGATTGGTGTTTCATATGTATTAATATTATGACGCAAAATCCCTTCCCAACCTTCTAATATGGAGAAAATCGAACATCCCTTTGCCCTCAAAACTGCCTTTTCGGGCGTTTTGGATAAAAACCTCAAAACTCTGGAGAAGAGACTGGGGATTTCTCTCTCAGCACGCGGGAGCAATCTCATGCTCGAGGGCCCGGAAGATAAGATCGAGTTCGCTAAATACTATTTCGAAAAAATCAAGGATCTCGAGGAGAAAGGGTACACCCTCAACAAGGAAGACCTCCACATTGCCCTCGATCTGCTCGAAGAAGGGATGCCGCACCGGCTCGAAGACATTCTGTCCTCAGAGCCGCTCAACCTATCTCGAAAATCAGTCTTGCCCAAATCTCTCAATCAGCAGCAATACATCCAGGCTATTAAGGACTTTGACCTGGTTTTCGGGATAGGTCCCGCGGGCACCGGAAAAACCTATTTGGCCATGGCAATGGCCTTGTCCTTCCTTCAGAACAAGGCCGTCAACCGCATCATTCTCACGCGGCCAGCGATCGAAGCCGGAGAGAAACTGGGTTTTCTCCCCGGCGATATGTATCAAAAAATAAATCCTTACCTCCGCCCTCTCTATGATGCCCTTTTTGATCTGGCCCAGAGAGAACAAGCTGACAAGCTTATCGAAAAGGGAATAATCGAGATCGCCCCCCTGGCCTTCATGCGCGGGAGGACCTTGAACAGTGCGTTCATCATTGTCGATGAGGCCCAAAACACGACCAAAGAACAGATGAAAATGGTTCTGACGCGAACTGGGTTTGACTCCAAAGTGGTTATTACGGCGGACATCACCCAAATCGACCTTCCTCAACCGAAAAAATCCGGTGTTCTTCACGCCATGGGGATCCTCTCCAAAATAGCGGAAATATCCTTCGTTCACTTCAATGAAAAAGACGTGGTCAGACATCCTCTGGTGCAAAAAATCATTAAGGCCTACCAAAAATCAGAGGAAAAGCGGCGCAGAAGTCAATGAGCACTAAATTCTACAAGAAGATCAAGCTCTTCACCGGCAATCACGTCGTGCCGAAGCCAGTCAACAATCACAACTCCGGCCAAAAAAGGAGCAAGACGGCAGAACTCATCTATGAGGTCAGCCGGAATCCCTTCATATTCCTCGTCATCTTTGTTGCCGTGATCGCTTACTTCATAGCCTACATTCCATCGAGGTCCCTCCCAATCCCCTTGATCGGAGAAATCGCCTCGGCGGATATCGTTGCCCCTGCAGATCTGACCATAGTCGACCTGGATGCCACCGAGGAAAAAAGAACCGAAGCCGTCAATGCCGTTCTTCCCGTCTATACTCTCGATCAAAATGTGGTCCTGAATACAGAAGAAAAAATCCGTGAGTTTTTCAATTCGGGAAGAATCCTCCTCGAAGAAAAAGACAAGATCGAAAATCCGAAGCAATTCCTGACAGAGATCTACGAGAAATTCTCCCTGGCGCTTTCGGACAAAGACCTGAGCAGCCTGACTAAAATCAAATTCTCAGAAGTGTTCGAAGAGAGCTTGATCAATCTCATCGTCAAGACCTCTCAAAAGGGAATAATCCTCTCTAAGAACTTGTTTATCCATAACGAACAAACCAAAGGCCTGACCCTCATCAGAGAATTTGGGAATGAAAGGGCTTTAGAAACCTCGGACATTCTGGATATCAAGGAGAGCAAAGAGACACTCACCTCGGATATAAACAGCATCGAAATAGAACAGAGCGAAAAAGACCTGCTGGAAAACCTGGGTCATTTTTTCATCGAACCAAACATCACCTACGACAGGATAGAAACTGAAAGGCGGCAGGAAGAAGCACGGTCCAACGTGGGGACCGTCTTCTACACGATCAAAGAGGGGAAAGTCATCGTCCGCAAGGGAGACGAAGTCAACGCGGATGCCATTAAACAGATAGGAATCATTAACCACAATCTTCAGACCAGGCCAAGCTGGTTGAGGAATTTCACGGGCACATTTCTCCTCTTCGCGCTTCTTCTGGTCACTGTTTGGTATTATTTCAAATCCATCTTGAAGTTTGACAAAGCCATCAAAGAATTCATCATGATGGGGATCACCCTCATACTCAGCGTGCTTATCTATAAACTCTCCTTTTTCCTCTCGGATATTTTCAGCGAAACCACACGATTATCCTTTCTCAAGCACACCGCGAGTTATTACTATGCCTTCCCTTATCAATTCGGAACGCTGATCTTTGCCTTTTTAACCAGTATTCCGGTGGCCATCGTCTTCACCATGGTGAACAGTTTATTGGTTGGCTATTTCTTTAATGCCAATTTTTTACTCGTGATCTTCAGTCTGATCGGAGGATTCGTTGCCATATACGGGATCAAACACTACGGGAAACAGAATCGCAATTCGACATTCAAAGCCGGCATTTTCCTGATTGCTCCCATCAACATCTTCGTGATCATCACCTTTCATTTCATCGGCGAGCAACTCGGGGAATTCGAAGTGTTTGTGAGCGAAGCCTTGATGGGAATCATCGGAGGGCTCTTGAGCGCAGCTCTGGCTTTTCTTTTTCTTCCCGTTTTCGAGAATCTCTTTGATTTTGCAACCCAAACAAAGCTTCTGGAGCTTACAAACTCAGACCTGCCGATTTTCCGTCAGATGGCTATTGAAGCTCCGGGTTCTTATCATCATTCGTTGATTGTGGCCTCGCTCGTCGAAAAAGCAGCCGAAGAAATCAAAGCCAATCCTATGTTGGCCAAAGCGGGTGCCCTCTACCACGACATCGGAAAAATCAAGAGACCGGAATATTTCATCGAAAACAGGTCCAGGACCATGGACAGGCACAAGGATCTCAAACCGAGCATGAGCACACTCGTCATCGTCAATCATGTCAAAGAGGGCGTGGAAAAAGCCAAAAAACTCAAGCTGCCCAAAGTCATCCGGGACATTGTCGAACAACACCACGGCAATTCACTTGTCAGGTATTTCTACGAAAAGGCCAAAGAAGCCTATGACCCTGAAATGCAGACGGTCGGCGAGGAAAGTTACAGGTATGCAGGGCCAAAACCCGTAACCAAGGAAGCTGCCCTGGTCATGCTGGCCGATTCTGTGGAGGCCGCATCGCGGAGCCTCAAGTCGCCATCCAGACCAAACCTGAAAAGAGTCATCACAGAGATTTTCAACAATTACCTCCAAGATGGTCAACTCGATGACTGTGATTTTTCGCTCAAAGAACTCCGGTTTGTGGCCTCTTCGTTTTTAGAGACCCTTTACATGATCTATCACCACCGCGTAGAATACCCGGGCTTTGAGTTCGAACCGAAGCAACCGAAAAAAACAAAAAGAGCCGAAACCGCCAATGATCGAAATTCTAAACCAACAGCGCAGACACAAAATTAACATAGAGCGTTTCAGAAGATTACTGAAAGACCTGATAGGGCACTACGAGCTGGATTCTCCTGAAGTGGTGCTGGCTTTTGTGAACAATAAGGCCATCCAGGAGCTGAATCTGAGGTTTTTAAAGAAGGACAGGCCAACGGATGTGTTGAGCTTTCCTCTCGGGAAAAAGGGGCCTGATGGAAGATACTACTTGGGTGACATCATCATCTCCGTTCCAGAAGCTCATAAACAGGCAAAAGAACATAAACACAGCTTGGAGCGGGAGCTGGAGATTCTGACAGTGCACGGCTTTCTCCATCTTCTTGGCTATGAACACCTCGTAGGAATGGAGGAAGAAGAAAACAAAATGAAAACATTCATTTTAGAAAGAAAAAATGGAAACTGAATTCATCAAATGGGCAGGATTGGGCCTTAGCTTTGTGGCGGCATTTGTGTTTTCGCTGTTTCATATGTCCCTGTGGTCTGCATCCAAAATATCCATCAGCCGCTTTCTCGAAGACAAGGACAAGGATTACCGCCACAAAATTCTGGAAATGTATGATGACTTAAGGATCTCAGTCGAGATATTGAGAGCGCTTTTTTTGTTTGCCTTTTTAGTCTATCTCTTCGTCGTGTTTCCGATGTTGGCCTTATGGCCGCTGTGGTTTCTTTTGCTGGCTTTTGCTGTTTATCTTGTTTTTTTCGATCTAATGCCACGCATGATCAACTCTGTCAACACCAGGGGCGTGCTGGCTTTTTTCCTTCTATCCTTCAAAATCCCCTATTATTTGTGCAAGCCGCTTCTGCTTATCATGAAGGCCAAAGTGTTCCACAAAGAGGTCGAAGAAGAACGAGAAGCCTCGGAAGAGGAAATCGAGGCCTTTGTCGAGGAGGCGGAGGAAGAAGGAATCATAGAAAAAGATGAAGGTCTTCTGCTGAAAAGCGTGGTTGAGTTCGGCGATACGATTGTCAAGGAGATCATGACGCCGAGGGTAAGCATGATCTGTATCCGGAGAGAGGACACCATCCAAACCCTCAGAGATCTGGTGATCAAGGAGAAGCATTCCCGGATCCCCGTCTACAAAGACAGGATCGACAACATCGACGGCATTATCATTGCCAAGGATTTGCTCGAATATTCGGAGGACATGCACAAGGGAAGCTCCATCGGACCCCTTATCCGTCCTGTTTATTTTGTGCCGGAATCCATGAATGTGTCCGAGCTGCTCAAGGAATTCCAAAAGAGGAAACAGAAGCTGGCCGTCGTGGTGGACGAGCACGGCGGTGTCTCGGGTCTGGTGACTATGGAAGACCTGATGGAAGAAATCGTGGGAGAGATTCAGGACGAGTACGACAAGGATGAGGTTCAGTTTATCGAACAGGGGCCTCTAGATTATATCGTACTCGGAATCGCCGAACTGGAGGAGCTGGAAGAGATTTTTGACGTCGACTTCGAAAACGATGAATACATCACGGTCGGCGGCTTCATCACCCATCATCTGGGGCGACTTCCAAAACAAAAGGAAGAGATCGAACTCAAGGGATTGTCCATGGAAGTCCTGGAAGTGGACCAGAAACGCATCCGCAAGCTCCGCATACACAAAGAGCCACCCGAAGAATCCTAGCTTACCTCCATGAGCCCTTAAAAAGGTGCCAAAAAGGTGCCAGGCACCTTTTTTAGCTAAAAGAAGAAAATATGACCGAAAAGACAAAGACCGGCTATGTCGCCCTTGTCGGACGCCCTAATGTGGGCAAATCCACTCTGCTCAACAGTATCCTGGGCGAGAAGGTGGCCATCATATCCGACAAACCCCAAACAACCCGAACCAGCATCCTGGGAATAAAAACCACAGATAAGGGCCAAATAATCTTTGTCGACAATCCGGGGATTCACAAGCCTCTCCACAAGCTGAACCGGCGCATGATGAATTTTGTCTACTCAGCCCTGGAAACCTCGGATCTCTTTTGTTTACTGATAGATGCCACCCTCAAATTCGGACATGGCGATGAATTCGTCCTCGAAACCTTGAAAAAAATATCGACACCAATTTTTTTATTGATCAACAAAGTCGATATCGTCAAAAAAGATAAAATTCTCCTCCTCATCGACAAATACAAAGACCTGCTGGACTTTAAAGAAATCATCCCGATCTCGGCTTTGAAGGGAGATAATCTGGATGTGCTCGAAGACATGATATATGACCATCTCCCCGAATCCGAAAAAGAATTTTCTGACGACGACATATCCATCCAGTCCGAGCGCTTTCTTCTTTCTGAGATCATCAGAGAAAAGCTGCTCAGCCATGTGAAGCAGGAACTCCCCTTTGTCACGGCTGTCTTCATCGACGGGATCGAAGATCGAGGCGTGATGGAAAAGCATCCAGAGAAGAAAATGATGAAATACATCAAAGCATCGATTTTCGTCGAGAAAGACAATCACCGCAAAATCATCATCGGTAGACAGGGAAGTTTGATCAAATCGATAGGTGTCGAGTCACGCCGGGAGATGGAACAAATTCTGAACTGTAAGATCTTTCTTGACCTCCAAGTCAAAGTTAGGGCGAGGTGGCGCGATCAGGCCGATGTTCTCGATCTGATCGAAGGGCAATAGCCTGGTCAATCACCCCTCCCCTTCTATCTGAATTTCTATTATCGCTTTGGGTGTTCCCCCCTGTTTGTTGACATTCAAGCCATTTGATGCGAAAATCTGAAAACTCCATTTGTGGTGAGTGTAGCTCAACTGGTTAGAGCACTGGACTGTGGATCCAGAGGTTGGGGGTTCGAGACCCCTCACTCACCCCACCTTATTTACCTGACTTTCCCCTGTAAACTTCAAGTTTATTGTGTTTTCTCTTTCAGCTCCTTTAAGCTATTGTAGGCGAGTTTAAGCAATTTTTATCACGTATTTGACACATGGGTAGAGGTCTGTCCTCTTCTAGATACCTCTCGCCTACTTGAGAATCAAAAGAGACTCGTTTCCCCCAAATCACATCCGTGCGTGGGATAACCCCCTCTCTAATACGCACCATATTTTCACAGCAAATAGAGGATGACTTGCAGGTAATTGACATCCCCTTCTGGAAATTGATATTCTGTCCCCTCAGC
>Ga0180432_10001460_pt1 | contig 37354 bp, 34 predicted proteins | sample SS_ome_10_FD_132414 | JGI IMG/M metagenome (GOLD analysis project Ga0180432, IMG submission 132414) | Hypersaline lake sediment archaeal communities from the Salton Sea, California, USA - SS_1_MS_2 metaG | ecosystem: Environmental > Aquatic > Non-marine Saline and Alkaline > Hypersaline >... | reverse complement strand
GGGAGCCCCCGGATTCCCCGGAAAACGCCTCGATTCCGCTCCACGGCAACTACTCCTTTGTTCTGAAAACGCACCCTTCCAGTAAGTGAAACCGCCATCAGCCACCCAAATGCCGGAATACCCTAAAAACGAATGGGGATGGACTCCTGGCGTCGGTCACACGGTCGTAGTCTTCGGTTTCACCGACGACGGGCGCGTGGAAGTCGGCGATCCTGCCGTGGGTAGAGAGCATTGGACGGTCGACGATTTGCGCGTCCTATGGAACGGCGAGGGATTAAGATTCGTGCGGCGCGATTAACGTCTCGTTCCCATGCTCTGCATGGGAACGCACTGCCCCGACGCTCTGCGTCGGAAACGCCGCATCCTCGATACGGCCGAAACCCGAAGGTATCGCGGAGGATCGGCTTCCCGCACAAAGGTTGAAGACGAACCTATCATGATGCATCCTCCGACCCGCTCTTGTCAAGGTCTGAGAACCTCTCCTCCGCGATGTCTACACGTTCTTCATCGGCCTCGGCGGCGTGTGCGTCGTCTGGCAAAGCGTCGGCCCGCTTCCGCAGCGGCCAGAACAACAGCAGGCCGAAGGTGACGAGCAACACGGCCAGGGCGGTGATGCTGGTGATGATCCGTGGCCAATTTGGGTGACTCTTGACCTTTGGCGGGACGAGATTCTCCAGGTCAACATCTTCGCCGCCGTCGATCGTCAAGAGCGCTTCGAGCGTTTTGGGGTCTTGCTCGGCGTCCATAACTTGGACCGAGCCGTCGGCCAAACAGACCCAAGCCCCGACCCATTCCGTCAGCTCGAATTGCCCGGAACGGCGGACGTGATTGCAGAAAGCAACACGGTGCTCCGACTCCGGATCTAAGCTGCGCACGACGTCCTCCCAAGTAATATCCCGCGGTTCCATCCAGTGGAACTTCTGGTCGCCGCCGACTTCGAAGACCATGATGGTGCGGGAGGTTCCGTCGGGGATCTCGCCGGTCGAGACACAATCGGCTCCCGGCCACGCGGTTTCCGGCCCGACAACGGCGACGTAGTTTGTGTACGGCGCCCCGCCGTCGGGATCGTTTGGGCACCGGAACTCACGAGGCATCATGTCGGCCAACTCGCGGTTGTTCGGCCCGTTCCAGGGTTCGTCGAAATCGTACGCATCGTAAAGCAGCTTCAAGTCCATATACGGCAAAATCAGCACCCGCCAACTGTGCATCGGCTTGCCGTCTTCGTCGGCGATGTAGGCGGGTGGAAAATGCCTTTCGAACGAGTCGTAGTTCTGCAATGCAAGCCCGATCCACTTCAAGTTGTTCCAGCAACGGCGTGGATACCCCGTGTCACGAGCAGCTTCTACGGCTGGATACAGTAGGACTGCAAACACGAGGAGCATGGTTCCCGCAGCCAGCCACCGTAGAGCGTTACGGTGTCCCGATCTGTAGCGGATCACAAGAACCAACAGGTACGCCGCGACGGGGATTCCCCACAGACCGAACAAGGCCAGCGACGACCAAACCAACACAAACACCAAGAACAGCGACCGCAGTGTGAACTGCACGGGCGTTCTTTCGGCTTGCGAATCGTTGTGTCTATCGGTGGTTGTCATGTTGTCTTCCCCGGCCGGCACTGACACTTCCGAGCGGGGTTGGGTTCCCGTCACGGTAAGCCCGGATGTAGATCAGGACGGCCAGCACGAACCCCGCCGGCACAATCCCCCACAGCTCGAACGCCGCCATCGCGGACCAGACGACGACGAACAGCAGAAACAGGGTTTGCAGTCGGAATTGCCATTGCACGGCGCGGGCGACTCCGCGATCAGTCGGGCACTCGGCTCGGCAGAAGAGAGTTCCGGTTTGCCGGGTGTGTGCCGTCTTGCCCTACGAGATGATTCTACCACGTCGACGGGGGGCGTGTCCAGCGATTGGTTCCCCTGTTCCCCTGCTCCCCTGCTCTCCTGTTCCGCCGCGGACGGCACACGGAGTAACTTTGGTGGGCCGGCGCGGCCTGACGGCCGCTGGTCCCACCTTACTTGATGAGCCGGGCGTTGAGCCAGTTGGCGTGGTCCTGCTCGTCGGCGCGGTCGGCGAAGTCGATGATGAGATCGAGCCGCTCGGCGCCGGAGAGATCGACGGAGATCGGCACCGGGGCGGCGCCGCCGCGGATCGTTTCGGTCGCGTGGCGCTGACGGCCGTCGACATACACCCGGGCACGGACACTTCCGCGGCCGGCGGTCGAGTCGTCGATACCCAACTCGGCCTGGAAGCGGCGATAGGGTTTGTCGAGCGAATACGTCAGGCGTGCGGCGCTGTGCATGCCGAGCCCGATGGGGTAGAGCCGCCCATCGCAGCGGATCATGCCGCCGGTGACGTTGCGGTCGGTCTTGTAGGGCCACTTGAGGTCGAGATAGGGCATGTGCCGGTAGCCGGCCGGTTTGAGCCGCGAGAGATAGACGGCGCGGCCGCCGAGTGGTTGGAGCCAGACGAGGTCCTCGGGCAGGGTTTCCCAGGTTTGCCCTTCTGCTCCCCCGTTCCCCCGCTCCCCTGCTCCCCTGCTCCCCTGCTCCGCAGCGGACGGCACACGGAGTGTGCCTGCTACTTTGGCGGTGGTGATCTTTAGCGAAGAGGGGCCGAGGACGAGTTTTTCGGCCAACAGGCGGGTACCGTCGGAGAATCCCGCCCAGGCGCGAAGGCCGGCGCCGGCGGCGGCGTCTTTCAGTGCAGGGTTGAAGATGAGCGCGGCGATGCGGTCGGTTTTGATCTTGACGGGCCCGACGCCGGTTTTGATCGTGACGATGACCGCCCCTTCGTCGTCCTCTTCCATGCCCTCGAACACCCCGGCGAGTTCATCGCCGTTGTGGAGGATGATGCGGTCGGAGTCGCCGCCGGCGCGGGCGACTCGGGTCAGCAGTCCGTCGCGTTGCGTTTGTGCGGCCGGCGGATCGAACACAATGCCGGCCACTGACGGCAGGGGGAGCTTCAATTCGCCGAACATCGGGGAGTCGGCCACGAGGGATTCCTTGTCGGCCTTGAAGACGTCGGCCACGAGCAGTCCGCCGTCGGCGGTGACGACGATCGGGCCCTGCGTGGTTTCGGCACACGTGCCCCAATAGACGAGATCGGCCGCCGGCAGCTTGCGTTCTTTCCCGCCGGCGGCGAAGGTCAATTGCCAGTCGGCGCCGATGCGGGTCAATTTTGCATCGAACGGCTGCCCGTCGACCGGCACCGCCGGCCGGGCGGCCAGCGGCGGCGCGAAGGCAACCGCGAGCAAGATGGAAACGGGAAGTAAGCGGTACACGTTCCTCACCTCTGAAAGATCGGCATGTGATTTTCGGGCATCTGGAGCACGATCAGCGCCATGGCGGCGGCGTATTCCTTTCCGATGGGCGAGAGCCATGATCCGCCTTCTTGCTGGCGGTCGATCAGCTCGTCGCGGACGGCCGGGTACCACTGCTGCCAATGCCGTCCGCCGGTTTGCCATAAGGCCTGCACGGCGTAGTAATGGCCGTAGAAGTAATAGGTTTCGCGGCGCACGACGCCCTTGGCCGGGCGGAACCGCTCGATGTAGGCAATGCCCTTGGTCAACTCGTCGCCTTTGTAGACTCCGGCACTGTGCAAGGCGACGACTCCGGCGGCGGACCGGGCAAAGGCGCTCTCCCCGCCGGCGATCATGTACATGAACCCGCCGTCGGCGTTCTGGCTCCGCTTGACGTAGTCGATCGACTGGTCGATGGTCTCGTTTTTCACGAAGAGCCCGGCGTTGCGCGCGGCCCGGAGCGCCATGACCTGGCAGACGGTCACCGAGATATCGGCGTCGGCCTTTTGCGGTTGGTATCGCCACCCGCCGTCGTCGTTCTGGGTGTTTTCGATGAGCTTGACGGCCAGCACGAGTTTTTCGCGCAACTCGGGCCGCCGCGACATTCCGTAGCACTCGGCCAGAAAGAGCGTGGCGAAGCCGTGGCCGTACATCGGGCCGTGGCTTGCGGCGCCGGGCACGGCGATGAACCCGCTTTCCTGCGTGTTTGCCAGGAGATAGTCGACGCAGCGGTTGACTTCACGGCCGTAGGGTCCGCGTCCCGGGGTGCTGCCGCCGGCCATAAACGCCATGCCGGCCAGGGCGGTAACCGCCGCATTACCGCGGTACGGGCCGGAGCCGAACGAGCCGTCGTCCTGCTGCTCGCCGACAAGCCACCTGGTCGCCTTCTCGATTGCCCGATCGGCCGCGGGGGTGATCAGCTTCACGGCCGTCTTCTCGGGATCGTCTTCCTGGGCGGCGGCATACTGGGGAAGGAATGAGATTGCACAGCACATGATCAGCAGCGCAACCCAGCGTCGAGTTCCCATGCAGAGCATGGGAACCAGGTTGTTTTCAATTTTCAATTTGCAATTTACAATTTTCAATTCCCCATTCCCTTTCACGGCTGCTTCTCTTCCGCGAGGCGTCGGAAGTATTCCTCGATCATCCGCTGGTATTTCGGCAGGAACTCCTCGATCGGCAGTTGGAGCATCTGTTCGCGTTGGTGCTGCGGCAACTCGCCCCAGAGTTTCTTGATAACCGCCCGCATCCGGTCCATATCGACCTTCTCGACCTGTCCGCCGCCTTGGGGACGTTGGTTGCTGGTGGAAGCGGGACGCCGGCCGGGTTTGCTGCCGGTATTCTGTTTCGGTTTCGGCTGGCCGACCGGCCGGCGGCGCGAGGCTTGCTGTTGTGCGGACTGCGAGGAACCGCTCTTGCACGATTTCTTGGCCTTCTTGATCAGCTTGTCGAGGTCGTCGACAATTTTCTTTTGCAGGTCCTGGGTTCCCTTGTCGGAATCGTTTTGGGCGATGCGTTTTTCGACTTCGCACATGTTGCGTGCGATGGTCAACAAGGGATTTTCGTCTTCGGCCGCGGCGGCCCCGCCGAGTTTGCGCTCGAGGCGTTCGAGCAGCTCCGGCGGCAGTTCGTCGCCCGGCTTGACCTGCGGCTTGACTTGCGGCTTGTCCGCGTCGGGATTGAGCGGATCGAAGTCGTCGAGCGGATCGCGGCCGAAGTCTTCGAGCAGCTCGTCGTCGATGGAACGAGGTTGCTGGGCGGCGGCCGGCGCCGCGGCGAGCAGCGCGATCGTAAACAGCAGTGCAAGTGCGAAGCCGCAAGCAGCTTTCCCAATTTGCAATTTGCAATTTACAATTTTCAATTTACAATTCCCCCTATTCATGGTAAATCCTCCTCCGGTGGCAAAGGTTCTTCTTGTCGCACGTCGGGCAGGCCGTCCAAGGCGTCCTCGGGGTCGGGCTCGGCCGGTTGAATGAGCTCGAGTACGAGCGTGGCCAGTCGGCCCTGCTCTTCGCTAAGCGCCCCGTACTCGCGCCGCTGCGCTTCGGTGAGTTTTTCTCCGGCATCGACTGCCGTTTGGAGATCCTCGGTCCGCAGGTTGATTTCCAGTTGCAGGAGCTTGAGGAGCTTCAGTTCGGCCAGGGTGCGGACGCCGTCCTGTCCTCCCGTCTGTCCCCCGCCATCCCCTCCCCCGCCCTCGCCGCCATTTTCGTCACCGGGTTGTTCGGCCTTGAGGGCTTCCAAGAGCATGTCGAGGCGTCGCAAGGCGTTCTTTTCGGATTCGATGGTTTCCGGTCCTGTTTGCCGCCGTTCGAGCCGTGCGGCGGCGAGCCCCATATCGCGGCCGGCGCCGGCGAGCGCCAGTTGAAAGGCCCCGGCGCCCGCCAGTTTCTCGCGCATCTTGGCGACGTCGGTTTGCAACGAGCGTTGCAGGGAGGCGAGTTCCTGAAGGCTCTTCGTTTGTGCGCGGGTGAGGTGTCCCCGGTCCTGCCGCAGCCCGTCGAGCCGCTCGGTTTCGGCGATGACGTTTTTCTGTTGGCGGCTGAGGTGTTTGACGGCGTCTTCGAGCCTGGCGAGCATTTCCATAATGAGTTCGACCTGTGCCTGCCGTCGCCGCCGTTTGAGTTCCTCTTGGGCTTTTTTGAGCGATTTTTTGGCTTCACCGGCCTGCTGTTGGGCCTTTGCGCGTTGTTCTTGCCCGGCATTTTGCCCGGCCCGGCCCATCTGCCCGGCGGCTTTTGCGGTGCTTTGTGCCGCCCGTTCGGCCAACAACCGCTCGAGGCGTCTTGCGAGCCGCTCCGTCTCTTTCTGCAACCGTTGCTGCTGTTCTCCGAGCCGTTTCAAGTCCTCGCGTTGTTTCCGGCCGCCGGGTTGCCCGGCATTCTGCTCGAATCCTTTTTCAACGGCTTCCTGGCGCCGGGCGAGGTCGTCGAGGTCGGCCTCCGCCTCTTGGAGCTTCTTGACCAGTCGGACGAGTTCGCTCTCGCGGCGGTTGGCGAGGATATCGAGGACGTCCTGCAAGTCCCGGGCGATTTCTTTTTGCCGGGCGACGGTCTGGCCGATCCGGTTGTTACCGAGCTGCCCTCCGGCGGTGCGCATCTGACCGCTGATGGCCAGGCGGTGCGCTTCGTCCAAGGCATCGGCGACCGTGCCGGCGGCCAGGGGCTCGCTGTCCCGCAACTCGGCAACCGTCTTTTGCATTCCCTGCTGGATGCGGTCGAACTGCCGGGCGAGTTCGAGCTGTTGCCCGGCAAGGATTCTCAGGTCGGCAACCTCCTGCGGCTTCAGGTCCTTGACGTCCCTGGTCAGCGTGCGGCGGCCGAGTTCCGTGGTGCGGCGCGAGACTCCTTCCTGGTTGCGCAACAACTCGCGGATCTCGCGGTGGAAGCGGCGGTAGTCGTCCCACTTGGCCAGTTCGCCGAGCATCTTCTCGAGCGAGGCGATGACGGCGTCCTGATGCATCCCGGCCTTGTCGAGCGAGGCCGCCACCGCGGCGTCGGTCTTCGGCGGCCTCGATTGCTTTTCCAGGTTGATTTGGGTCGCCTTGATCCCGGCGGTCAGCTCCCGGCCGATCATCACAAGGTGTTTCCGCTCGAGCCGCTCGATCTCGGCCAGGAGCCACCGCATCCGGCGTTCGATGTCGGGGCTGTCGACCTGGTTGTTTTCGAGGTCTTCAAGCAGTGCGAGGATGTGCATCGGCACGCCTTCACTGCGGCTGGTGAGCGTGCGGTTCACGTTGCGCTGGTTGAGCTCGGCCGCTTGGAGGTGGTCGAGGTCGATTTGTTCGAGCCGTCCGATTTCGCCAAGCCGGATTTGCAGTGCCTCGACCTGCGAGCGGCTGCTACGTTGCATTTTGAGCACGCGGGCAAGCTCACCGAGGATCTGGTTCTGTCGGCTGGCGATGCGGTCCTGGAGCTCTTCCGGCGTGATGACGATCAGGCGTCTCGGTTCGCTGGCACCGGTTTCTCCGCGGTAATCGGTTGCCGCGGCGTGGAAGCTCAGTTGTGTGCCGGGCGAGAGATTCAAGTCGGCCAGATTCCAGCGGTAATCGACCACACGGCGATCGCCCCGCTCGCCGCTCGAGAGCGCCCCGGGCGGTTGCGGACCGAGCTTGTCGGGGCCGATGAAAAGCGGCAGTGTCTCTTCCTTTTCCCCCTTTTTCTCCTTTTCCTTTTTCTCTTCCTCTTTCGGCAAGGTTTCTTCCGGACGCTGAAACATCAAGGCCATCGTGCGGATTGCCAGATCGTCTTTGGCCGAGACGCGAATCGGTATGATTGCGCCCGGCGTGACGAACACGTTCGAGGCGGGACGTTCGATCGTGACCGTCGGCGGCGAGTCGGGAACCGCGCGGATTTCCCAGTGCTCGCGACCCCCGCCCTCGAGGCCTTCCAGACCGGTCAGCTTGAACCAGTAGGAACCGGAGCGTTCGATCGTGACCGGCGACGCGTCGTCGGCCGGGATTGCAAACTGCAAACCGTCCTCACCGATACCGGCCGGGACCCGGCGGTCCCCCGCCAGGCACAACTCGGCCGACTCGAGCGGCTTGGTCACTTTCGCGTTCATCTCCAACCGGCTGCCGGCCAGGGCGCGGATGTTCCGGCCCGACGGCTCGGGCGGCCAGGCCGTGTAGGACGGCGGAATCAACCGGATCGAGAGCGACTCGATCACCGGCGGTTCCAGCACCTCGACTTGGGTCCACTCCATCGCCCGGTCGTCGCCGCCCCTGACGCAATAGGAAAACGGCCGGACAACGTTCTCGCGCCGGGTGATCAGACGCGAGCCGACGTAACGCATCAACTCGTTCTCCGAAGTCACGCCTCCGCCCGGGTCTTCGAAGCGATAGAATATCTGCGTCTTCGGCGGGAGCTTGGCGCCATATTCGTCCTCGACTTCGATTTCGAACGTTCCACCCCGCGCGATCCGCTCGACCTTCTCGATGAGCTTCAAGTGATTCTTCCGCGGCCACTCCGTGGCGTTGAAGGGGTTCATCAAGCGGGCGAGGGCGGTTGTCGACAAGCGGAAATCGGAGACGGCCAGAATGGCCGCTACCAGCACGATCGCGCCCGAGACCGCGACCGCCCGGACCGGCTGGCGGCGGTCCAGCGCGTCGCCGAAGTCGAGCAGGTCGGTTTCGGCGGTCGCCTGGGCAATCACCGCCCGGCGCAAGTCGGCCGAACCGGCGGTCGGCTCGTCTTCCGGTTGGCGGAGGAACTCGACGGCGGAGACGAGCCGGTCTTCCAGCTTGGGAAATCGCTGCTGTAGCTTCAACGCCAGCTTCACGTCGCCCAGCCGCACGAACATCGGCAGGCAGAGGAACCGATACAAGGCCCAAGCCAGAACCCCGAGCACCAAGAGCGAGCAAATCACCCGCAGCCCGCGGTCCTGAAAGCGAATCCAGTAATCGGTCATCCCGAGCACCACCACGGTTCCGATCACCGCCGCAACGACCCAGCTTACCCCATAGACCGCGACCAACCGCCGCACGCGTGCGCGGAGAGTCGCGAGTCGTTGTTCGAGCTGGTTGGCCATCACGTTTACCCCATTCTTATTCTACACGATCCACACTTGTTTCCATGCAGAGCCAAAAGTCGAAAGAGAGCATTTTTCGTACCAATGCGATACATGCGGGCTTGGCGGCCATGTATGAGCCTCGGGGGCGTGCAGAAAACCGGCGTGTCGAGAGTTTCGACACCCGCGCCGACGATATCAACATGGCGATAGCCCTTGTTCATTCTATACCATCCCCCCTACTTTCCTTAATACCCATTCTCCGACCAGCAGCAGCAAGAAGAACGCCAGCACGGGCCACTTGTTCCAGAGCGGTTTTGGCGGCAGCGACTCGATCGGGACCTGTCGGCCGGGCGGCAGGTCCTTGATGAGCCGTTTTGCCGTTTCAAAGGTGTAATACTGCCCGCGGCTCGTTTTGGCGGCTTCTCGCAATGAAGCCGTTTCGGTGCGTACCCGCTCGAACTCGCCGGCGGGCCGCTTGACGGTGAAATCGACCGACGGCGCCCGGCCCTCCATCGCCGGCAGTGCAATCCAGGCATGGTAATCGCCGACGCCGGGACGGCTGACCGTGGCCTCGAAGGTCGCCCGACCGACTGCCGCGCGGCGGAGCACGATCCGTCGCGTTTTCTGGCCGCGGTGTTCCAGCACGACGGTGACGCCGTCGTCTTCGGCCGGGGCCATGCGTTCGTCGGTAAACCGCACGCGAAGCCGGACCGGTTCGCCCTGGTCGTACTCGCGCCGGTCGGCGGAAAGAGTGGCCGTGCGACCGGCCCCGGCTAGCTTCGAGCGGCTCAGGTATCGGATCATCTGTACCCAGTATCGGGCAAAGAAGACGTCGCCGACCCGGCGGCGCCACCGCCACGTTTCGTCAGTCGCGTGGAACAGTACCTTTCCGGCGCCGACGTATTGCAGGCAGAAGACGGGCAGGGGTCGTCCGTCGTGTCCGAGTCGCCTGGGATCGACCGCCAACACCCGCGCCGCCGGTTTGAGGTCGGGCATTTCCATCAGCCAGTAGAGCGGCGGGAGGTTCGCCCAGATCTTGCGGGTTTCGGCCGACGTGTCGCCGAGCTGCATGGGCGGGCAGGCCGTGCCCAGCCTGGTCGGTTCGACCTGAAATCTCTCGGTGAGCACCTGCTCGCGGTCGGGGAATCGAACGCTGCCGAGGTCGAACGGCATCAGCTTCGCCAGCGGCGTATCGCGGAACGCGCCGGGCATGTAGTCGGGCCCTGCGATCATGACCAGCGCACCGCCCTTCCCCGGCTGATCGACGAAGTCGGCAAGATTCCGGATCATCGACCCGCTGAGCATTGCCGGATTGACATCGCCGAGGATGACGACATCGTACTGGAACAGCTCGTCGCGCCGCACGGGGAACACCCGCAACGCCGCCGCGTCCTGTTCGGCATATTCCAGGTCGGCGTCCTGCAAGACGGTGTGCAGCTCGATCGTCTCGTCTCGGCCGAGCATATTGCGGAGGAATCGGAATTCGAAGTTCGGGTAGGCCTGGACCAGCAGCACGCGGATTGTTTCCTTGCGGACTTCCACGGTGCGCTCTTGTCGGTTGTTGTCGGTGTTTAGTTCACCCTGTTGCGGCTCGGCCTCGACGGTGAATTTGAACCTGCCGACTTTTTGCGGGCGATAGGGAATACGAACCTGCTGCGTGGCGTCGTCGTCGGCCATGGTAACGTCGACCTTGGCGAGGACTTCCGGTTCGTCCTGTTCCCGCAGCGAGACGCGGATTTTCTTCCCCTTCATACCCGTTGCCGAAAGTCTGACCTTGAAGTGGACGACGTCGTCGACGAACACGACGTCGTCGACAAGCAGGTCGCTCAGGTTCAGATCGCGTACGGGCTTGTCGCTTCCCAACCCGACGATGTACATCGGCACGCCACGGCGCCTGGCCAGCGCAGCGGCTTCGGCCAACGGCGGGCCGTCGGTGTTGATCCCGTCGGTCAACAGCACCAGTGCCGCGGGGGCCGTCCCGCGGAGGTCGTTGAACGCGGCCCGCACTCCCTCCCCGAGCCGGGTGCTCGCGCCCGCCGGTTCGAGCGACTTGATCTCCCCGACAATCCCGGCCACCGCGGTTTCCTGCGTCGGGCGGACGCCGGTGAGGAAGTATACCCGGAGCTTGTAGTCTTCGGCCATGGCCGAGAGCATCGCGGCGTCGTTTTCCACGAGCAGCGTCCTCGCGAGGTTCCAGCGGCTGGGTTCGGCCTCGCCGGAGATCGTTTTTTTCACCCGCTCGCTGAACGCCTTGTGGGTATCCGTTTCGTAGCGGTCATCGATCGTCATGCTCAGCGAATCGTCGATCACTACGCCGGCATACGGCAAACCGGTCTTCTGAAGCGACAGCGACACCTGGGCAATCATCATCACGACCATTGCGACCAGCACCAACCGGATGCCGGCGAGGAACAAACGGTATGCTTGCGACGCCGTCCTGGCCTCGCGGAGGTAGATCGCCACGATGAACACCACCGCAAACACCGCGAACAGAAGCGTCACCCAGGGCGGCCACATCCAGTTGGTTTCGATACCCCAGACCGTACCTTCCCCTGGCCCGGGCTCGATGCCGAGCATCCGCTCGATCCAACTTGGCAGGCTGCCGCTCATGATGTGTGATGTCCGAACCGCCAGGCGAGGTAACTCTCGAAAAACAACAACCCCAACACGACGTAGAGCAACTTGACGGGCAGACGCCCGCGCCGCGCGATCCGGCCGCCGGAGGTCCGGACGTCGAGGTTCCGCCACGTGGTTTGGTGGACGAATGGAACGCCGGGCCAAACGTCGCTCCGCAACTCGTCGATGCCGAGCGGCGTCAGGTCGCTTTCGGCCGTATCGACGTTCACGGCGAAATGCTCGGTACGATCGACCGGCGGGCCGAATCGCGCCGTGTAGATGCCGCTTTGGAGCGTGTCGCCGAAGGTCCATGTGCTGTAGTCGCCGTGGGGCCTCAGCGCGACCGGCCGGCTGCGGCCGTCGGGCGATTGCACCATGACGGGTGCGTCGCCGGCAGGCGTCGAAACCGATACGCTCAACGGGTCCCCCACGGCGACATTCTGCCGCTTCAGCTCTCCACCCACGCAGAATGCCAACACCTCCTGAACCAACGGCACGTAGGCGGGCAGAATCGGCGCCGGCGTCCATGACGTATCGGCCGACGTGCCGACCAGCACGACCCGGCCGCGGCCAAAAGGCTTTTCGACCATCAACGGATCGCCCGACGTCGTTCCCAGCACGACCTTGGCTCCGGAATCCTTGGTGACCTCCAGCTTGAAGTACTTGAAAACCGGCGTGGTCGAGAGCCCGGCCTTCTCGCGCCCGCGGAACACCCGGACGATCGGGTGACGATAGCCCAATGGTTCGATCATCGTTTTTTCAGGCGAAACCGCTTTGCCGATGGCCGCCGGCAGCAGGCCCTCAGGGCCGCCCAGTTCCCGGTTGTAGCGGCCGGCCAGCACGTTTTCGCCCAGGAAGAAAACGACGTTGCCGCCGCTGTCCAGGTAGGATTTCAGCACCCGGACCTCGCTCGCAGTAAACTGGGCAACGTCGCAAAGAAAGATGCAATCGTACCGGCCCAAATCGCGTTCCAACAGCGCGCTTTCGGTCGTCACGTCCGCCTGCACCAGTGCCCGGCCAGCCGTGTCGGCCTCCGGCGACAGGGCATAAACGAGATAGTCGGTTGCCCCGCGGAACGGCTCGCCGGAAGGCCGCCCATTGATCGCGAGCACGCGTAACAACTGCCGGACCGGAACCGCCAGGAATCGCCGATTGTCGACCAGCAAGGGATCGCCGGCGGCCCGGACTTCGACCGTGTGGTCGCCCGGCGTTTCGAAACGATGCGAGAAGCCGACCGTGCCTTCGCCGCCGGCGGGCAGATCGACCGTCTCCCGGCCGATGCGGCGGCCGTCGACCAGCAGCTCGACCGCCTGCTTTTCCTTGGCGTCGCGCTCGAAGTTCTTCAAATCGGCTTCAAGCTGCACGTTGCCGGCAAGCGTCGTAATCGGTTCGAGCGTCCGCAAGTCGGTAACTGCAATGTTCCCGGTATCCGGTTGGCCGAGGTCGATCACCACCAGCGCGGCCGATTCGGCCAGTGTCTTGCTGCGGTCTTGGAACTCGGCCATGGCGGCCGGCGAAAGATTCGGCGCCCAGCCGACGCGTTGCAGGTCGGTCAGGAAATAGATTTCGTGCGCCAGGCTGGGATTCTCCCGCCAGGCGTTTTGGAGCACCTCGCGGGCCTTCTGCACGGTGTCGGGCAGATCGGCCGTGGTGTCGAACTGTCGGAGGTTTTCGATTTCCTCGAGAATCTCCCCCCGCTCCAATGCCGGCGTGCCCACCACTGCCTGCGGCGGCGAAGCCATCACGACAAGCGTAAAGGCGTCGCCCTGTCGGCTTTCCTCGACGATCCGCCGTGCGAGTTCCTTGGCCCGTTCGAATCGGCTCTTCTCGCCGGGCCGGTAGGCCATCGAAAACGAGCCGTCGATGACGATCATGCGGTGGGTCCGCGATCCGCCGCCCAGCGCGAGCCCCATACTCTCGAAGTACGGCTCGGCCACCGCCAGCACCAGCAGGACGATCAACAGCGTGCGGACCAGCAGCAGCAATAGTTGCTCGAACTGAATCCTTCGCGTCTTCCGCCGCATGGCCGCCAGCAGGTACTCCATGGCCGCCCACGGCATCTCGCGATACCTCCGCCGGCTCAAGAGGTGGATCAGGATCGGCGCCGCCGCCGCGGCCCACCACCCGAGCATCCACAGGTTCACAAATCCTGCGGCGTAGGGGCCGGGAATAGTGGATAGTGGATAGTGGATAGTGGATAGTGCTTCGTACACGGCGGGTTAACGGGGGTCGTGCTTTTGTTCGAGGGATTTTCTGAGACCGCTTATCAGGCGGCCAACTTCTGTTGTCAGGTCGATTAGTTTGGACTTCTTGTGTTCGTCCAGGAATCCGAGACGTTGAGAAACGATGATTTGTGTCTCAACTTCCTTGAGTGAGCCATTTGCGACAGACAGGAAATAGAGGAAGTCGCGCGTTGTGCGTCGGCCTTGCCCCTCAGCAACGTTTGACGGTATGGAAACCGCCGCCCGGCGGATTTGGCTCGTCAGTGCATAAACTTCCGTCTTGGGAAAATCGGCAGTCATACGATAGATCATCTCCACAAGATCAACCGCTCTCTGCCAGGCAATAAGCTCGCGATAATCTTTCAACGCCATAATTACTCCTCACCATCCAGCATCCGCCACCCACTACTCGACTCACTCGTGCGCCAGACTTAATGCCACACGAAAGCCAAGGTTATGGCACCGGGCGTCCGGCGAGTCGTGACTGCGGTATGCCGACCGGCAGCCTGCCGCGCCATAATTCCAACTGCCGCCGCGACCCACGCGGTTCGAGCCTACTTCCGGCCCCTGGGGATCGTCCACGGGAGACGTGCCGTGAGATTCAGCCAGTTCATCGTCAACAGGTTTTCGCTGCCAAGGATAGCGGTCTGAACACCACTCGAAAACATTACCGTGCATATCGTAGAGTCCAAAACTGTTTGCCCGGTACCGGCCTACCGGTGCGGTGAATACATAACCATCCTTTCCCGATATGGCCCACTTCCAATCGGGGAACTTTGCCTTCGCCGTACCATCGGCCACGTTGCCCATACGAACTAAACCCTCCGGATCATCGCCGTGGAAGAAACGCGTTGTCGTGCCGCCGCGGCAAGCGTACTCCCACTCCGCTTCGGTCGGGAGACGGTATGTCTTCCCTTCCTTTTTGCTGAGCCACCTGCAAAACCCCACCGCGTCGTTCCAACTGACATTCACCACCGGATGGTCATCCGTCTGCGCGAATCCCGGATTCTTCCATGTATACTCCGGCTTCTGTCCCGTGACGCCCCTCTCGTTGACACCCCATCCGCCTTTCCCGCCCTTCTGTGCATCCGTCCTGTAACCGGTATCCTTGACAAATCGCCCGAACTGGCCCACGGTCACTTCGTACACGCCTAGATAAAACGACTTTGTAATATGCACCCGATGGACTTGGCCCTCGTCATCATCACGTCCTTCCTCACCGTCCGGCGCCCCCATCATGAACTCCCCCGCCTGGATCAGCTTCAGTTTCATTCCGATCGAGCTGGTAATCTCTTTGGCACGCTCTGCGGTTCGATCTTCACCGGCAACCCGGCCGGCCATCGCGGCCAAGACGATGGCTGAAAGGAGTACGAGTAAGCCCACGGGACGGAACGGTGCCGAGATGTTCATGGTGAGAAGCTCCTCGTGCCTGTTTGTCTGTTATCACGGATAGTCGCATTGGCGAGACGCCAGTGCCACCCACTATCCACTATCCACCATCCACTATCCACTACTCACACCCTCGACGCCAAATAACTCGACAACACCACTTCCAACGACCGATCCGTCCGCAGCAATACGTAATCGATCTGGTGCATCCGACATCCCTTTTTCAGCACCCGCAGATAGGCGTTGAATTCTTCGAGGTACGCCTTCCTGAGTGCCCGGGGCTCGGCGAGCACCTCGGGCAATTGCTCCAGGCCCTTGAACAGCGTGGTGTGCTGAAACGGGAAATCCAGCTCCGCCGGGTCGAGCACGTGCATCAGGACGACCTCGTGGCGGCGGTGGCGAAAGTGCTTCAGCCCGGCCAGCATCCGGTCGACGTCGTCGAACAAGTCGCTCAGGACGATCACGATGCCGCGTTTCTTGAGCCGCTCGGCCAGTTCATGGAAGATCGGGCCGATCGACGTCTTCCGCTCGGGGACCGCGTCCTCCATCACTTGCAGAAGCTGCTTGATGTGCGACGGGCTGCTGCTGGCGCGGACCAGGGCGCGGATCTCGCGGTCGAACGTGGCCAGCCCGGCGCTGTCCTGCTGATGGAGAATCAAATACGAAAGGGCCGCCGCGGCGCACTGCGCGTATTCGAGCTTCGACATCGCCGCCGCCTCGCTCTGGTAGCACATGCTCTCGCTGGTGTCCAGCAGCAGGTGGCAGATCAGGTTTGTCTCCTCCTCGAACTGCTTCAGGTAGAACTTGTCGGTCCGCCCAAAGACCTTCCAGTCGAGATACCGCAGGTCGTCGCCGGGCGCATACTCGCGGTGCTCGGCGAACTCGACCGAGAACCCGTGGAACGGGCTGCGATGGACCCCGGAAACGTAGCCCTCGACGATCAGCTTCGCGCGTAATTGGAGCCCGTGCAGCTTGGCAAGCGTTTCGGGGTTGAGGTATTTTTGTGAATCTTCCACGGACGGTTACGAGGTTAAGAGGTTAGGAGTTTTATAAAGCCGCGACCGGTGGTCGCGACCGGCGGAATCCGACGCGTTGCCGGCACGCTGTGCGCGACCAACGGACGCGGCTTCATGTCCAATAAATCACTTCTCCGCCGACTTGAACACTTCGGGCATCTTCTCGCTCTCGGCGGCCTCTTCGTCGACTTCGGCCGTATCGATCAACCGCTGGACGATGTCGTCGGGTTTGACGCCTTCGGCCTCGGCGTTGAAATTGGTCAGGATGCGGTGCCGGAGGACGGGAAAGGCGACCTCGCGGATATCGTCGGTGCTCGCGTAGTACCGCCCGTAGAGCACCGCCCGGGCCTTCGCCCCCAGCGTCAAGTACTGGCTCGCCCTCGGCCCCGCGCCCCAACTGACGTACTCGCGGATGAAGTCGGGGGCTCCCTCCTTTTCCGGCCGCGTCATCCGCGCGAGTTGCAGGGCATAGCGGATCACGTAATCGGCAACCGGCACGCGGCGGACGATCTTCTGGAGCTTCAGTATCTGTTGGCCGTCGAGCGTCGGAGTAATCTTTGCCTCGATGTCCGTCGTCGTCCGCTTGACGATGTCCATCTCCTCGTCTTCGGCCGGATAATCGACAAACGTGTTGAACATGAAGCGGTCGAGCTGGGCTTCCGGCAAGGGGTAGGTGCCTTCCTGCTCGATCGGGTTCTGCGTGGCCAGCACGAAAAAGGGCTCGCTGAGCCGGTGCCGGTCGCCGCCGACGGTGACCTGGTATTCCTGCATTGCTTCCAACAGCGCCGCTTGGGTCTTCGGCGGCGTGCGGTTGATCTCGTCGGCCAGGATCACGTTGCCGAAAATCGGACCCTTGAGGAACCGCAACTCGCGGGTGCCGGAGGCCTTGTCCTCTTGAATCACTTCGGTGCCGGTGATGTCGGAGGGCATCAGGTCGGGTGTGAACTGGATGCGGCGGAACTCCAACGACAGGGCGTCGGCCAGCGTGCGGATCATCAGCGTCTTGGCCAGCCCCGGCACGCCGACCAGGAGGCAGTGGCCCCGGGCAAACATGGCGATTAGCAGCTCTTCGATCACCTGTCGTTGCCCCACGATCACCCGGCCGAGCTGCTCGGTGATCAGTCGAAACGCTTCGTTGAGTTCTTGTACGGATTGGACGTCGTCTTGTTGGAGCATGGGATTGTATGGTACTTGGTTTGGCGGAATTACTTGTTCCCACGCTCAGTGTGGGAACACGATGATTGCATCGTCCGGTTTGACTGCTATTTCCCGCGTTCAGCGCGGAGACTCCATAGTGACACTGGATGGTTCGCTGTTGCTGCCCCCTTGTGTGCTCATCAAGATCACTTCCTCCGCGGTCGTGATCAACAGCCGGCCGCGGTCGACGAGCAGGTTGCCGCCGGTAATTCCGTGCGGGCGGAGGTCGAAGGTCTTGACGGGCCGTGCCGTCAGGGCGTCGAAGGCGTAGATCTTCCCGCGCGCCGGCCACAGGACCCAATCGCCTGCCAGGATACCCCGGCCGTAGCCGGGCTTCTCGTTCCCGCCGGGCCAGACGTGTTTCCGGCGGCCCCCGTCGGCCGGGTTGCGGCTGATCCAATAGAGCCGCCGGCCGCCGGCGACGAGACAGTCGCCCGCCGTGCCGAGCAGATGGCTCACCTCGGCGAATTGTTCGCCGGTTTGCCAGAGCATCTGTCCCGTGGCGGCGTCGAAGGCGAAAATCCGCGGGCTGTCGGCCGGGGCGACAAACACCATGCCTCGGTCGTGGACGCAAGGGTTCAGCGCCCGGTCCCAATGCGGCGCGAGCGCGGCCAGGCTGCCGCGCAACGCCCGCGGATACAGGCTCACCCAGCGGATCGCGCCGTCGTCGGCCGAAAGCGCCGCCACCGCCCCGAGGTTCGTATTGTAGAACAGCGTTTCCCCTTCGAGCGTGAGCAAGTTGCGGGTACACGCGAAGAAGACTCCTCGTTCGGGCGTTTCGGCCCCGCAAATGAAACGTCGCCAGAGTCGCCGCCCGGTTTGGGCGTCGAAACACGCCACGTGGGCCTGCGGCCGGATGTCGCTGCGCCGCATGCCGGCGTAAACCTTACCCCCCGCGACGACCGGCGATCCTTCAAACGCCCAGCCGTCTTCCGGCAGGATCTTCCACATCAGGAGCCCCTCGGCCGCCAGGTCCAGGCAGACGAGGTAATCCGCCTGAAACCTCTCGGGGCGTTGCGGCGGCCGGCTGGTCACGCCGCTACCCATTCTGGCGTAGAGCTTGTCCTCGTGTACGGTCATGCTGAACCGCGGGCCGCCCAAGGTGTTCGGCGGCTCGAAGGTCAAACCGGCCGCTCCCTCCAGCTCGGAGCGAAAAATGGACAGCCCCGCATCCCCCCAAGCCGCCTTGCCGGTCGACGCTCGAACGGCCGCGATTTCCCGCCGATTGTTGAACAACACCAGATCGCGCAGAAGGACGGGATGGCAGCCAAGCGACAACCGGTTCTTTCCGGGCCCGCGCAACTCGTTCGGCCGGGCAATGTTCAGGGGGCATCGCCACGCTACGCGGCCGACGTCGATCAACTTCGGTGCGATCTTGTTTCGCGTGAATGCCCCGGCAAACGTCGGCCAATCGGAATTCGGCTTCGGCCCCGGCCACGTCTTGCTCTCCGTGAGCATCGTGCCCAGGCCCTTGACGTAGTTGACCTCGCGGCCGCCGAGCCGACCTTTGGCGTCGGCGTGCAGCCGCTTGAACTGGGCCAACTCGTCCTGCGCCCGGTCGTAAGAGCCCTCCAAAATCGAGGTGAGCACGAGCCGGGCACGCACCGCCGCAAGGTCGAGATTCGTATCGGGATAGCCGGGCCACGTCCGCGGTGCGTCGGCCGGCAAGTCGGCCGGGACGATCCGTTCCCAGTACCATCGGGCGGAGGTGAAGTCGCCCGACTCGAGCGCCGTTTCCCCCAACGCCATCAGCGCGTCGTCGCCCCAGGTGCTTGCGAACGCCTGACGCAGCACGTTGCGAAGCAGCTTGCGGTCGCGCTGGGCGATGCCCTCTTCGCACCAGCGGCGGGCCATGGCATCGACGCGGCTGCGGTATAGCGCCAGTGCTTCCGGCGGCAGCGAAGCGAGCTGCAAATGGACGTAATCGCGAAGGCTCACGTAGCGATGCTCGGTGACGCCGACGAGCTTGTCCTCCGATTGCTCGAGCAGCTTGCAGAGCGTCTCGACGGCCTCGTCCCATTGCTCGTCGGCCAGGTAGGCCTTCACACGTTGGAAGTGGGCCAGGATGGTGCTGTCGGCCCGGTTGAGTTGAATGGTATCGGCGAGTTCGAAATCGGGCGATGCGCCCAACAGCCGGACGGGAAAATCCTGGGCGCGGGCGTCCCCGTCAACCCGCGGCGGCAGAATCCCCACGGCAACCAGCACCGCTGCGAGCCGGGCATATTGGCAGGTTCGCATCATCGGAGAAGCCCTCTGCATCGCCCGACCCGTCGACGTGCGCAACCAGTATTCGCCACCCGGGACCGGGAGTATTCCACCCCTTCAGCCTGTCATTCCCTAAGTATAAGGAAGGTGGAGGGTTAGGAAAAGCCCCGGTACTGCGTGCCGGGGTTCTCGCATTAGGCTCTGTCGGAAAACGGTAGCCACGCTCGCCAGAGCGTGGTTGGCAAGTGCCAATCTCTCGCAAAAGGAGGGTCTCCACCGCCTGGCGACGGTGGCTACACGCCGTTTTCCGACAAAGCTTAGTAGATCGCCAAATACGGACATTCTATCTGAGCGGACACTCACCCGGCCTGCCATTGACACCTGTTGCAGGCCTGATACGCTAAATTGATGGAATACGCCAAAGAAGGCATGTACGTCGGTCCGTCGGCCCATGGATTGGGGGTCTTTTCGCTGCGGGCGTTCCGCCGCGACGAACTCATCGGGCCGATCGAGGGAACGGTCATGGAAGAACCCGGTTACGAGTCGCAATACTGCATGGAAGTAGATCACGTGGTGATGGAGCCGGTGGCGCCGTTTCGCTACTTGAATCACAGTTGCCGGCCGAATTGCGCCCTGGTCGAACTCGTGGTGAACTTCGCTGATGGAACCGCGGATGTCACGAAGCTCTGGCTCGAAACCCTCACGGAGATCGCCGCCGGCGAGGAGATGACGATCGAATACAACTGGTCGGCCGAGGCCGCGATACCCTGCGGTTGCGGTTCTCCGAATTGCCGCGGATGGATCGTCGCCGCCGAAGAGCAGGAGAAGATTGAAGACAACAAGAGGGAGGGTGGCCAAGAGGGGAACGGCCCACTTTTGTGAGGGGTGTCCGCGCTCAACGGTGCCCTGGTTCTTGTTCGATGTGCTTTCGCTGCAGTTCCAGGCATTTTTGGCGCGAGTTGCGGGGAACGGCCGCTTGCGCCTCGGCCCAGGTGATCGTCTCTTGAATGACCTGCCACCGCCGGACCGGGTCCCAACATCGTTCGCGCTTGCGCTCCTCGCGGGCTTTCAACTCGGCAAACGACTCACGGCTCATCAGTTTTCTTCCTTTGCAGCGCGTCTTGAAGGACGCGAATTCGATCCGGTTTCCGCTGTCCCTCCGGCAAGGCCAACTGACATTCTAACATATCTTCGTCCGAGAGTCCAAGGTAAGGTGTTCCCGCGGAAGTTTTGCCGGCAACGGCCCTCGCGCGGCATTCCGTCCACGACGGGGGTCCTTCAAGCGATCGGAAGACGTCGAGCGCTCCGTGTCGCGTGGTCAGGCAAAACACCCCTTGGCAGCTCAGCCAACCGGAGCCTTTGCCAGCAACAGGCCCCCAATCCTCTTCCGTTTTCCCCCATGCAGCGTCGAGTTCCGCCAATGCACCTTCACAGCGACGGAGGTTCTCCGGTGTATCCTCAATCCACACGTCGACGTCGTACGTGAGAACCGGCTGGTGGCGGAGCAGGAAATTCACGCCCCCAATGAGGATGCCGGCTACCTCGTACTGATTGAGCGTTTCTAGAATCCTGTCGATATTCATCAAAAATCCATTCAATCGAACGGCAGGAGAGAATCGTATTTCGTCAAAGGTAGATTGCCCTTATGAGTATAAGGAAGGCAAGTGTTCAGGAAAAGCCCCGGGGCTGCGTGCCGGGGTTTCGGTCCGGTCCCGCTTTGGCCGCTCGGCAAAGTGCCTCGATATTCTCGGTTGGCACATCCGGGGGACAGCCGCCGCCGGCCGATAGGACAATGCGGCGCCGGTCGTCAACAGGGGCCAACGCCTCGGCCGCCGCCCGCTCGACGTCTTCAGGAGTGCCGCCGACCAGCACGTCGCGCGGCGGGATGTTGCCCAGCAAAGTCACCTTCTTGCCACATGCCTTGCGCATTTCGGCCAGGCCGTGCTCGAAGCTGAAGTTGAACAGGTTGACGCCCATCTCCGCAAGGTGCTTCGCGGTCACCATGCCGTGGGCGTCGTTGTGCAGGGCCTTGACGCGGACGTTCATCGACCCGTAGAGATGCTTGAAGTAGGGGAGCACGAACGTCTGAAAATCGGCGTCGCCGACGAACCCGATCAGGTCGTCCAGGAGCAGAAACCCGTCGATCGAAGGAAACATCTCCTTTTGGTAAACGAGCCAGTCGACGAGGAACTCGGTGACGATCTCCAGCAGCTTGTGGGTTTCGTCCGGATGGATCTTGACGGCCATCAGCAGCTCGGTATGGCCCAGCAGGAACGAGGCGATGTTGTGCGGCCCGCGGGCGACGGCGAACCGGATGGCGTGGCCTTGCTGCTCGATTTTCGCTTGCGTGTGGGCCAGCCGCTTGATCACAAACGGCAACAGGCCGTCGGTGCGGCAGTCCGGCTTTTTGAGCCTGGCCACGTCGGACGGATCGCCGAGGACCTTGCCGGCAAACGGGAACTCGTTTTCGGGGAACACGCAACGGGCCCCAAAGGCCGACGGCTCGGTACACATGCCGAACTCCGACCAGAAGCCGGGCAGGAACATGATCTCGGGAAACCGGCCGACCGCCTGGAGATTCGCGTCGAGCCACTTCTGCTCGCTCGTGTAGTAATCGAGGATCGACATCCCGGCCCAACCCGGCAGCCAGGGGCTATCGATAATCATGCCCACCGGCAGCGGGTCAAGCCGCTCGCCGTCGAGCACGCGGAGGAGGCTCTGCCATTGTTGTTCGGTCATGGTTTTCCAGTGTACCCGAAATGCCTCCCGTTGCCGCTATAGCTTTAATGGGGGGTGTCTGGGAGGGGTCTTGTCAGTGTATTGACAGTATTTGCCAATATGGCTAGGATATGAGCGGAGGATACAAACATGGAAACCATGAACGTTGCCATTCCCGAATCAATGAAGGCCTTTGTCCAACAACAAGTTGCCAAAGGTGGATACAGTAGTGTGAGTGAGTACGTACGATCGCTGATTCGCGTGGATCAGGAGCGTCGAGTGCAAGAGAGGCTGGAAGCGGAAATCCTGCAAGGGTTGGATAGTGGACAATCCACACCGATGACACCGGAGGATTGGGCAGAAATACGGCGTACGGTCAGGGAACGCTACGCGGAACGGCGAAAGTCGCAAGCGAGTGATGGATGAGCCACCCAGTCACGAAGCGACCCCAGGCACTGAAAGACCTCGTCGAACAGGCGGAGTTCATTGCCCGCGACAGCCTTGATGCAGCCGAGCGTTTTCTCGACGCTGCAGAAGCCACGTTTGATTCCCTCGCGCAAGGACCTTTGCTCGGCGAATTGTGTCACTTTCAGAACCCCAAGACCGCCAGGCTTCGGATGTGGCAGATCCGGGGTTTTGAAAACCATATCGTTTTCTACCGACCCACAGCGAGCAGCGTCGACATCGTGCGCGTGATCCATGCTGCGCGTGACTACCAGAGTTTGTTTGAGAATGAGTGAACGAGGTAAACCGTCCTCGCCCTGAACCACGATAGGAAACTATGGAAGAACGACAAGCACACTGAACCACCCGCGAACTCCGACCATGGACAATACGACTCCCAACAAGCCGAAACTCCGCTGGTACCAGTACAGGCTAAGGTCGCTGTTTGTGCTCACGTTCTTGGCTTGTCTGGTGATGAGCTGGTTCGGGGTCCGATGGGCAAGAATTCGCGCGGATAGATACGCACGTAGCAAACTGGAGGAACTTGGAGCCAGCATCGGTGGGACGGTACAAGAGTTCGTTGACACGCGAATTCTGTTTTTTGATGGGCAATGGAAGGGGAGAAACGAAGACCTGGCTCTACTGAAAGACATCACTACTCTCCACGGCGTCATTTTCGACGACCCCGCGATTACCCTGGAAGGTCTGAAAGTCTTGAAGGATCTGCACTCGCTGGATCAGTTGAACTTTGACAGAACGGGAGTCAGCGACGAAGTCCTTGCGGATATTGGACGAATGCAAAGCCTCAGAAGCTTGAATCTTACCGGACGGACAGAAGTTACCGACCGAATGGTTGCGAATATCGGACAATTGCGAGGACTCCGCAGCCTGAGTATTCGCGGACCGATAACGGATCAGGGGATGGATCACTTGCGGGGACTATCAATGCTGGAGGAACTGGAATTGTGCGACACGCAGGCCGGCGATGCGCGAATCGAGCAACTGTTTGCGGAATTGCCCTGTTTGAAAACAGTCACGTACCGATTTCTTCGCGGGGAAGAAATCCCGATCAGACGCGATTTGCATCGTGGATGGGGAACAGGAGTCGACTTGGAGTTTCTCCAAGGAATGCCACTGGCGGATGCCCTTGAGTTCTTCGAAGACATCTTTGATTGCTACGTAACCGTTGACGAAGAGTTGGAGGGGATTGGCAGCAAGACGGTGGACTATCGGCCAGATCGCAAGAGAACGTTTCAGGCCCACTTCGCCGCCGCCCTTGCGCCTTTCGACCTGGAACCGGTCGTTCGATCTGAAGATTTCTTGATTACTTCCAAGGAGAAAGCCGCCCGGATTGCGCCCCGGCGATGGCGGGTTATCTGGCGGCGAGACGGCGAGACGGTCGTCGCGGACCGCGGGCTGCGCGTCGTGCCCCCGCATGTGGCCAGCGCGGCAAAGGACGTAGAGTGATCGTACAGCGCACGACCCCGCTACTGTGACAACCCTAATGGGGGGGCGTTGTGGCTTTCTGTTCTTCTGGCAGTTTGCTACACTCTTATTCTATCGTTAAATAGGCAGAGGTCCCCCGGCAGGTCTGGGGTATAATGGAGGTCGAAAGGGAGAATGGCGTACTTCGACTTCCTCTGGACGGATGAGATCATACACCATATCGCCGAACATGGCGTTTCTCAGGATGACTTCGAACACGTGGTCTGTCATCCCTCCAGCAAGGGTTACAGCCGGTCGTCTGGTCTTCCCGCTGTTTGGGGATACACCGCGGACGGCCGCTACATCATGGCAGTGTATGAAGAGTTGGATCGGAGCACCCTCTTGCCGGTGACAGCTTACGAGGTTCCCGAACCCCGATAGGAAACCATGGAAGAACGACAAGCACGTCGAATCACGCGAGAACTGAGCCCGGCGGAGCGGCAACGTCTAGACCTCTATCGGCAGCAGATTGCCGACGAGTTGCCTGACATGGCTGCCCGGGACCAGATGCGGAAGGAAGCGCGTGAGGAAGCAACGCTCAGCGGGGAGCTGCGGCGGGCAATCCATGCCAGCGAGTTATCGCTTGCGGAGATTGCCGCGCGAGCCGGCATCGCCCCGCTGGTGCTCGACGACTTCTTGACGGGGGAACGAACGCTGCGATCCGATGTCATTGACCGGTTGACCGGCATTCTAGGCTGCCAACTGACTCGAATGCAGTAACGTCTGGCGGCAGTAGGGCTTCCACGACCACTGGTCGCGGCTTTGCAACGGAAGCGACCGCCAGGCCCCCTTCCCATCGCCCGGCGGACCGTGTACTATGACGAGTTCCTGTCAACCGACACCGATCCGGCCCGCCCCCCCGAATTGGGGCGGTTGCCTGTTGATAACCGACATCCCTCGCAAACATCTCGCACATTTCGCAAGAAGGAGACACCCATGGCCAAGTACAAGATTCCCAAAATCAGCAGACCCCCAAAAGCCTCGAAAAAGCAGGTGTTCCTGGTCAGCAGCGGCGACCTGCGGGACTCAGCCAACGAAGTCTGCTGGGCCAATCAACAGGTCATGGAGGACGACCTGGTCCAGGCCATTGCCGACGCCGGATATGATCTGGTCCGGGCACACCCGTACAAAGAGGACGTCCGGCACGGTTTCATCAGTTCGCAGAAGGAGGGCATGGAGGTCTTCGCCCGCATCGACCCCCAATGCAAGCTGATCGTCGCCGAGACCGTCTGGCAGTATTCGCACCACGTGCTGGCCGGGCTGATCGACCACCAGGGGCCGATCCTGACCGTGGCCAACTGGTCGGGCACCTGGCCCGGGCTGGTCGGAATGCTCAACCTCAACGCCTCGTTGACCAAGGCGGGCGTGAAGTACTCGACCCTCTGGAGCGAGAGCTTCAGCGATCCGGCCTTTGTCAAGAGGCTCAACAAGTGGCTCGAGAAGGGCTCCGTCAAGCAACCGACCAAGCACGTCACACCGCTGAAGAAGGCAAAGGTACCCGCCGCCGAGAGGCGGTTGGGCAAGGCCCTGGCCCTCCAATTGCGGCACGGCAAGGCCATCATGGGCATCTTCGACGAAGGGTGCATGGGCATGTACAACGCCATGATCCAGGACGAGCTGCTCAATCCGGTCGGCGTCTACAAGGAGCGGCTCAGCCAGTCGGCGCTCTGCTGGGAGACCTCGCAGGTTTCCGACGAGGAGGCCGGCGCCGTGCGCAAGTGGATGGAAGACCGCGGCATGACATTTGTCACCGGCGACGACGAAGAAAAGTGCCTGACCGACGCCCAGATACACACGCAGTGCAAAATGTACATCGCCGCCGTGCGGATCGCCGACGATTTCGGCTGCGACCTGATCGGCATCCAGTACCAGCAGGGCCTGAAAGACATGCTCCCGGCCAGCGACCTGGTCGAGGGGATGCTCAACAACAGCGACCGCCCGCCGGTCCGGAGCCGCGACGGCCGCCGGGTGCTCTACGACAGCGAGCCGGTCATCCACTTCAACGAGGTCGACGAATGCGCCGGGCTCGACGGACTGATGACCAACCGGGTCCACAAGGCGATGGACCAACCGGTCGAGACTACATTGCACGATGTGCGCTGGGGCGATTGGGACCAGTCGGGCACAACGAAGGAGTACGTCTGGGTGTTTCTGATCAGCGGCTCGGCCCCGCCGGCCCACTTCATCGACGGCTGGAAGGGCGCGTCCAGCGAGCGGCAGCCCGCGATGTACTTCCGCCTCGGCGGCGGGACGCTGAAGGGCATCTCAAAACCCGGCGAAATCGTCTGGTCGCGGATATTCATCGAGAACGGCAAGATGAAGATGGATCTCGGCCGGGCCGAAGTGGTCGAGCTTCCCCTCGAGGAAACCCGGCGACGATGGGACGAAACCACGCCGCAGTGGCCCATCATGCACGCGGTGACCTACGGCATCTCGCGAGACCAGTTCATGGCCCGCCACAAAGCCAACCACATCCAGGTCGCTTACGCCAACAGCGCCAAGGAGGCCGACAAGGCCATGATGGCCAAGGCCGCCATGGCCGAAGCGATGGGCATGGAAGTGGCCCTGTGCGGGACCAAAAAGAACGGAAAGCCCTGGACGTAGTTCAATCCAGAAACGCCTTTGGCAACGGTGCCGGGGCGGCTCGCCTGATTCGCCAGTTGGCCGTGCCGTCGCCCAGCTCATTGCGTTCGATCTCCACGCCGACGAAGAAACTCTTGCGCCGGCCTTCTTCGTCATCAAACGTTACGGCGTAAACCTGACGGACCGTCAGCTTCTTGCCGAGAAGCTCTTGCCCAGCCGTTTCGTAGTAGCGGATTTTCGTCTCAGGGCCCAGGGCCAACAGGGTCCGGACCAGCGGGTCTTTCACATAGGCTTCCAGTTTCCTTTGCCACCTCGGACCCTCGCGATAGAACGACCAAATCGGGAGGTCGAGTTTCTGGCGATACCGCGGGTGGATGGTCAACTGGAAGGCCTTTTCCGGCTCCGTCCCGACAAGATACTGGAGCCAGGCTTCGGCGAACTGCCTTGCTTCGCGGTGGAGCATCCACCGGTGGGCAAACTTGTCGGTGACCCCCATGGCGCCGAACAGTACCGAGAGCAGCAGCCCCAACACGGCGGCCCTGCGGCCGGCCAACTCGGGCGCACGCTGGGCGATGCACCACAACGCCCGAAGCCCGAAAACCATCCCCAAGAGCGGAATGATCCAAAGCAGCCAGTCCACGATTGCCAGCGGGGAGAGCAGCCCGAAGATCAAGGACACCACGGCCGACGCGCTCATCGCGCGATACCGGCCAATCTCCGCATCCTGGTCGTCGGTCGGTTGTGGGCGCGGATCGGTCGACATGCCGGCAGGGTTATTGATTCATGTGCTCGGTACGGATACGGATGGCGTTGTGTTCCATGTTGTAATATTCGAGGTTCGCCCGCCGGTCGGTGTAGGTGGGCAGAAACTCGCTGTTGGGGTCGAAGGTTCGGGGTTTCATACGGCAGAACGCGCCTTTCGATTCCCGCTGGAAGAACCCCAGCCAGCGAATTTCCGGGCAGAGGAAACTGTTGACTCGTACCTCGGGCCTGAAGCTGGCCTTGGTGGGGTCCTTGGCGCTCTTCACGAGGTACTCACGCCCCAGCGGGGCCATGTGGAGCGACATCGCCGTGAAGCAGACCATGACCCAACCGATCACTGCGGCGATGGCAAAGCTGCCGATCTGATCGGCCGGCTTCAGGAACTTCACCCGAACCCGTGAAAGCTTGTCCGTGATGAACCGGAGAAAAGCCAGGATGATCACAAACAACCCCCACAGCGACAGAAAATCCCACACGTAGGTGTACGTACCCATGTTCGTGTTGACGCCTTGGATCGTGTTGGCGAGCGGCTCGAAGTAGTTGGTGGCCAACAGTGCGGCGGTCACTACGTTGATCAGTTGGATTGCGTTACCCCACATTCCCTCGGTCCAGAGGGTTGCGACACAGGACCCGAAAATCACGAACAGTATGATGGAAATATAGGGAAGCTTCGGCACGGACAGGGCAAGAAGTAGCATCGACATGGCAACACGCTCGAAGTTATTGTTTCAAAATTCTCATTAGTTCGGGTAAGGAAGTAAGACCTTTGGCAACCATAAGGATACCCTCCTCTTGAAGGCTCCGCATCCCGTCCTTTTTTGCGGCCTGCCTGAGCAAGTCGAGCTTGGGCGCACTGGCCATGACTTTTCGGACGGTATCACCGACTTCGAGCAATTCGAAGATGGCGGTGCGGCCTTTGTAGCCGACTCCGCCGCACTCCCGGCACACTTCTTTCTCCTCGGTTTGGGTGGGCGGCCGGTAGAATGCCTGGATACGGCCTTCGGGGATCCCCAGCTGCTGGAGGACTTGGGGTGCGGGCATGTAAGCCTCCTTGCAGGCGTCGCACAATTTCCGGATCAGCCGCTGGTTGAAGACGGCGAGAACCGATTCGGCCACGTCGGCCGGCGGCGCCCCGAGCTTCAGCACCCGGAGAAGCGATTCTGCACAGTCTTTCGCCCGATTCGTCGTGATGAACAGCCGCCCCGCTTCGACTCCGTCGCAAACCAACCCGGTCGTTTCCGCGTCGACCAGGTCGCGGATCACCAGCACGTTGAGATCCATGCGGTACAGTTTGACCATCAGTTGGACGGGGTTCTTATCCTCTCTGGCATTGTAGGTATGGACCGGTATGTTCTCGACCTCCTCGAACCGGTTGCTTTCCTCTTCGACGGCCATGAATTCGCGCGTGAACCGGTCGGTATGGCGGAGCACGATGTTCGTGGTGGTCCGCAAGCCGTTGGCGGGCATGGACGAGAGGATGAAGATTCCCTTTTCCCGGTTCAACAGATCCTTGAGCTGTTCCTGGGTTTTCGCCCGCATCCCGATTTCGTCGAGGGTATTCATGCGGACTTTTTCGTCGACCAGCGTTATCAGTGCGCGTTCCCCCGTCTTGGTGCCCTGGCTGACGGCGGTCCCGGTATACTCGATGTTGTCATACTCCGCGGCGAAGGTGCCTTCCTGGCGGTTTTGGCGGTCCTTGGGTTCAAGGCCGCAGAGGATTTTCAAGGCTTCCAGTGCCGGATCGCCCTTTTCGCGCTCGAGCGGCTCGCGGTTATGCCACACGCCGTCGATGTGGTGCCTGACGTTGACCGACTGCTGCGTGTAGTCGAGCATAACGGCCGAGGCACGGCTGGTGAGCCCATAGTGGACGATGTCGCGGATGGGCCTCAATCCTTCGGACTGCCGTGCGGCCAGGGTCCGGGCCCTGTCCGTCGTTTCGTCCCCGCCCCCTTTCCCGACCAGATTGATGTCGGGGCCCTTCATGTGCTTGTCGCGGGCTTGCGCCTCGATCTTGATCCCGATCTTCGCCAAATAGTACGCCATCAACCAGTGAAGGTGCTCCGGCGTGAAAACCCGCTCATCGTTGTCGACCTTCGAGTTCCGGAATACCACGTACCAGATGAAGGGCGTCAGATAAGCGATAAGCAGCAGCGGCCAACTGACCCAGAAAATGGGGATCAACCAGACGAGCACAAATGCCAGCATGAAGCTGCCGAAGACGACCGAGTTCCAGAGCCTGTAATCGAGCTTTAATTCCTGGACGTCGGTATTGACCCAATCGGTCGTGCGGACCCAGAAGCCAAAGACCAGCCACGCGAGCATGATATTGACCCAGCTCAGGTAACCTCCGTCTCCCCGGAAATCCGCGCCGTGCTTGAGGTTCATGGCAGGCCATTTCTCGGGTTCCTCGCCGGGCCCGCAGCCGCTCATTGTCACGAGCAACGCGGTCACGGCGACGAGCAGGAACAAGCGAAACGCCGGCGTCCCGCTCCAGAACTTCTTGGCATGTGCGTGCATCTTGGATTGTTGTGACCTTGTGCCACGTTAGAGTATTCCGGGTTCCTTGACTTGGATGCCCTTCAGTGCCATCTTCAAGGCCTCGGCGTTGGGGGCCACCTCGAACGCCGTTGCGCGATCGACCAGCTCTCGCTCGACCAGATCCTTCAGGCTCATGGTGAAATCCTGCATGCCCTCTTCCTTGCCGATCCGAATTGCATCGCCCAGCTTGTCGTCTTCGGCGTTAAGAAGCAATTTTCGAACCGTCGGGTTGAACATCATAATCTCGACGGTGGGTACCCGGCCGATGTCCTCTTTAATGCAGGGCAGGAGCTTCTGCGCAATAATGCCGCGCATGTTGAAGACCAGCGCACTGCGGATGGCCGTGTGCATGCCTTCGGGAAAGAGGTCGAGGATACGGCCGATGGTGCTCGGCGCGGTCGAGGCGTGGATCGTCGCGAAGACGAGGTGCCCCGTCTCCGCCGCCTGGAGCGCCGTGTCAAACGTCAGGCGGTCGCGCATTTCGCCCAGGAGGATCACGTCGGGGTCTTCACGCACCGCGTGCTTCATGCCGATCATAAAGTCCTTCACGTCCAGGCCGACCTCCCGCTGATTGATCAGGCACTTGTCTTCGGTGAAGGTGAATTCGATCGGGTCTTCCAGCGTGAGAATGTGCTTGCGGTAGTTGTGGTTGACCCAGTTGAGCATCGAGGCAATCGTCGTGCTCTTGCCGGAGCCCGTGACCCCTGCCAGCAGAATCATGCCTTGACTGAAATGGCACAGTTTCTCGAGCGACTCCGGGAGATTGAGCCCCTTGAAGTCGGGGATCCAGTTGTTCACGCGCCGCGCGACCAGCCCGATGTGGCCCATCTGTTGGAGCACATTGACGCGGAACCGCCACCGCGATTCGTCCACAACCAGCGAATAGGCGAAGTCGCACCCGCCGTCCTCCTCGAAGATACTCTTCAACCGTGCGCTGTCTTCAAACATGGCGAAGATCAACCTCGCCATCTCCTCGTCGTCGATCGGGGCGCGGTTCAGCGGACGCAGCGTCCCGTCGACGCGGACGAACGGCGGGCAGTCGACCTTCAGGTGAAGATCGCTCCCCTCCAGCTTCACCAGCGCCCGAAACAGCTTGTCGATCTCGATGTCCTTGTGCTTGCCGGCAAACTTCTCTTGGGCGGTCAACTCGTCCCCTTGATCCATCTGCTCTCGGTCGGCTACTGAGGCCATAGTTCGTTTCCTTCATTGCGTTGCCGGGCCGCAATCGCCCGTATCGTCGTTGACGTATTATAGTCTAACAGGTACTCCGCGTTCGCGCATCACACGTTTCGTTTCTTCGATCGTATACTCTCCGTAGTGGAAAATGCTGGCGGCCAGGGCGGCTTCCGCCCCACCCAGCAGGATCGCGTCGGCCAGGTGGTCGGGGCATCCGGCCCCGCCGCTGGCGACCACGGGGATCGTCACCACGCGGGTCACCGCCGAGGTCATTTCCAGGTCGTAACCGTCCTTGGTGCCGTCGGCGTCCATGCTCGTCAGCACGATTTCCCCCGCCCCGAGCCGCTCCACTTCGCGGGCCCACTCGACCGCTTCCAACCCGGTCCCGATCCGCCCGCCGTTGATGTGGACTTCCCAAAACTCCTCGCCGTTCCTCTTTGCCCGTTTGGGGTCGATATTCACCACGATGCACTGACTTCCGAATCGCCGGGCGGCCTGCCGGACGAACTCGGGATCGCGGCACGCGGCCGAGTTGATCGAAACCTTGTCCGTGCCCGCGATGAGCAAATCCCGAACGTCCTCCAAGGTACGAACCCCACCCCCCACCGTCAAGGGCATGAACACCACTTCCGCCGTGCGCCGGACGACGTCCAGAATCGTGTCCCGGCCTTCATGGCTGGCCGTGATATCGAGAAAGACCAGCTCGTCGGCCCCTTCCTCTTCGTAACGTTTGGCAACCTCGACCGGATCGCCGGCGTCGCGGAGGTTCACGAAGTTGGTCCCCTTGACAACGCGGCCTCGGTCGACATCGAGACACGGGATGACACGTTTGGCAAACATCGGAGTCGGTCAGACGAGGAGACTCAGTCCGCCTCAGGGCCAGAGGAATCGCCCCAAAACCACTCCTTACTGTAATTCCCGGTTGTCCAAGGGTCAATGCCCCACAAATTGGGGGAACAGGGGGACAGTTGGGTGGCACTGGTGAGACGCCAGTGCCACCCAGTCGCTCACGACCCCCTCACACTCTCGACCACCCGCTCGCACTCCGGCAACGCCGCGAGAAACATCCGGCCGTAGGGTTTTGTCCGCACGCGGGGATCGAGGATTACCACCATGCCGGTGTCGTTTTTGCTGCGGATCAGCCGGCCGAAGCCTTGCTTGAGCTTCAGGATTGCCTCGGGCAGTTGGTAATCGGTGAAGGGATTGCCGCCGGCGGCGCGGATCGCCTCCAGCCGGGCCTCCAGCAGCGGTTGATCGGGCACGCTGAACGGCAGCCGTGTGATGATCACGTTTTGCAGGGCATCGCCCGGCACGTCCACCCCTTGCCAAAAGCTGTCCGTGCCGAACAACACGCTACGGGGGTTCTTCTTGAACCGCCCGAGCATCTGCGTCCGCGGCAGGCCGTCCGCCTGGGAGAACAGCGCCAGCTTCTGCTCGGTCAGCCAGGGTCCCAGCGCCGCCGCCACGTTTTTCATCATCTGATAGCTCGTGAACAGGACAAACGCCCTGCCGTCGCTCCGGCCCACGTATCGGCGGACCATCTCGCCCACCCGCCGTTCATATTCGTCCTTCCGCGAGCCGGGATCGGGCATGTCTCGCAGGAGGATCAGCTTGGCCTGCTCGCGGTAGTTGAAGGGGCTGCCCAGCGCGAGCGTTTCGGCCTGGGTCAACCCGGTCCGCGACTGGAAGAAGTCGAACCGCCCCCGGCCGGTCGATAATGTCGCACTGGTAGTGATTATTGTCGGAACTCGGGTATAGAGCTGCTCTCGCAGGACCGGTCCGACGTCGATCGGCGCGGCGGCCAGTGCGACGCGCCGCCGCCGCCGGCTCAGCCCGGCCTCGATCCAATAGACCGCGTCGTCCATGGTTTGGCTTCGCCAGATTTCAATTCCCTCGGCCAGATTGTCGAGCCGGTTGGCCGCCGCGATGAAGTCCTGTCGCTCTTCCGGGGCGTCGAGGTCCTTGCCCGCCCGGCGAACCATGTGGCCGAGCCTGTCGAGGGCCTCGCTGAGCGGGTTGGGTACGATCTCCTTCTCGCGGACTCGTCCGTTCGATTGGGCCTGTGCAGCGGCCCACTCGGCGATCTCGTCAAAGAAACCGCCGGCCCGGTCGCGACATTCGATGACCTGCTTTTGCTCTTCGCGCAACTTGTGATGCACCAGGAGCCCCCGGTCGGTCCGGTCGTTGTAGAGCCGGCGCAGCACCCACTCGACCTGCCCGCTGGTGATGTTCATGCCCAGGTGGCTGCCGGCAACCGCTTCGAGCGTATGGGCTTCGTCGAAGACGACGACCTTGTAGTCGGGCAGGATGTTGGCCCCTTCACGCCGCAGTGCCAGATCGCTGAAGAACAAGGCATGGTTGACGACCAGTATTTGGGCGTTTTGCACGCGGCGCCGGGCCTTGTAGTAGAAGCAATCTTTGTAGCTGGGGCACTTGCGGCCCATGCAGTTACCCTGCTCGCTGGACACTTCGTCCCAGACGATCGGACGCGGGCGGAAGTCGAGGTCCGACAGCGATCCGTCGGCGGTCGCACTGACCCACTTGTCGATGCGGCGCAGCTCCTTGAATTCCTCGTCCTGCGAAAAGAGGCTCACCGCCCGGCTCAGGGCGTTTCTCAAGCGTCTCGGGCAGACGTAGTTGTGCCGCCCCTTGACGAGCACCGCCGTAAACTCCAGCGGAATAATGCTGTTCAACAGGGGGATGTCCTTCTGGAGCAACTGCTCTTGAAGGCTGATCGTGTGTGTCGAGATGATCACCCGGGGCGGGGTCTCCCCACTTTCTTCGGGGGAATTGGTGCCTCCATTTCGGGGGGCCGTTAGGGTACCGGGTGTTGCCACAGTGATGATGGCGGGCACTAAATAAGCGAAGCTTTTACCCACCCCGGTTCCTGCCTCGACAATGAGATGGTGCTCATTTTCGATGGCGTCGGCGACCGCCTCGGCCATGGCGAGTTGTTCTTCGCGATGCTCGTAGTCTTTGAGCCGTGCGGCAATTCGACCTTCCGGCCCCAGGATTTCGATGGACGATACCATAGGAGCAGGGTACCATGGGAGGATGCAAGGCCGCAAGCGGCCCGGGCCGGCCCCTCGTCTCGGATTAGCACCGCCATCTTGCCTGATACCACCCGATTCTGTTATGCTGGAACCAAGCTGCGGGTGCATCAGCAATCTCAAGAAACTGAGGATACCATGGCAATCGAATTTCGCTGTACACAATGTAGCAAGCTGTTGCGGACGGCGGACGACACAGCGGGCAAGAAGGCGAAGTGCCCGGAATGTGGTGCAGTTCTTGATGTGCCGGCGTCGGGCGCTCCGGTTGGCAGCGGCCCCTTCGGCACCCCCGGCCAACCTTCGGACTCCCCCAGTCATTTTCAGCCTCCCAGCCGGCCGGTGGCTCCGGGGCCGTCGCCCGGCCAGCCCGGACCGTCCCCGTTTTCGGAGGAGGTCATTCTCGCGAAGGTGAGGCCGCCCGCCATCGCACTTTTGGTTACTGCGATTCTCAGTCTGTTCCTGGTTTTGGCGGACGTCATAGCGGTGGTGATGGCGGAAGCGCTACCCGGCGCCATACAAGCACCACCGGGGTTCGAGGCGGCCCTGAGACCGGAATTCATTATCCCCAGATCGATCTTTGCAGCGATCCTGTACGTCGTGATGCTTATCGGGGCCCTGAAGATGATGCGGCTGGAGAATTACGGCCTTTCGATGGCCGCGGCGATCATCGGCATGTTGCCATGCGGTTGCTGTTGTATCATTGGCCTCCCCTTTGGAATCTGGTCGCTCGTCGTACTTTCGGGTGTTGACGTACGGGCGGCGTTTCGAAGCTGACTTGGGGTTGCGGGAGAGGGTTGTGGCGGTCAACGTGACGGAGAATCAAACGGAACGCTCAAAGGTCCGAGCCGCTCGTTGGGTGCTCGCAATAGCCGCTACCGGCGTTGTCGCCGGCTGCATCGTGTTGTTCTTCTGGAACCCGGACGAAACCGGTTTCTTTCCGCCGTGTGTTTTTCACCAATGGACCGGGCTCCATTGCCCGGGATGCGGGACCTTGCGGGGGCTGCACCGACTGTTCCACGGCGATGTGATCGGCGCGCTCCGCCATAATCTGCTTATGGTCGTGCTTATCCCTTTCGTTGCTTATGCCGTACTTGCAGACCCCGTGCGGCACCTGGCCGGACGGCAGTCGTCGGCGGCCGTTTTGCGCCCGATCTGGATATGGCTCCTTTTCGCATCGATCGTGTTGTTTGCCGTTGTTCGCAACATTCCGTATTATCCGTTTACACTCTTGGCGCCCCCGGGCTGAGCGGGTGTGACAAGACTCCGCCATAAAATCTCGCCGGACCCGGGCTGAGCGGGGTCCTTGACGACCCCCGGTCGGGTTGATATGCTAGGCTTCCGGATCGGGGACTTTTCCAACATTTCCAACTCTCTGGGAGGACGCGTACCATGAGGTTTCCTAAGGCTCTCGGCTGGGCTTGGCTTGTGCTCTTCGCCTTGCCGGTTCTTTCCCTGCCTGCCATCGCGATTGCCGATGACGATGATGAGGAAGAGCAGGAGGTGTGTGAGCGGGAGGAGGGCGAGTCTCACGAAGATTGGGAGGACAAGGAGCATGAGAAGGCGTTTACCGCGGGTTTTGCATGCGCCACGATCTGCATCATCCTGGGGTTGATTCTCTGCGCCATCTGGATTCTGATCTGCGTGCTGGTCTATCGCGATTGCGTTGCGCGGGATATGGAAAGTCCCGTTCTGTGGTTGATACTCTTACAACTCACCGGGCTGATCGGGCTGATCATCTACCTGATCGTCCGTTCTCCCAAGGAGGAATAACCCACATCGCAGCGAAATGAACTCGTTGCCGAGATGAGCCGACAGCCAGAGAATCCGCCGCCGGCCGACAGGCCACGCGCGAAGAAGTCGCCGCTTCCGGTGTGGCGGTCGGCGCGTTTCTGGCTGGGGGCCGTCTTGGTGTTGCTCGTCGTTGCAGGAGTGGACAGTTGCCGAAGGCCTCCGGACCAGGTCACGGCACGAATCTACGTGTGCCTGGTCCGGGGTTATCAATGGGGCGGCCGCCCGGTCGTTGGCAGGTTCTGCCGCTGCCGGTTCGAGCCGACGTGCTCGGAATACTCGGTCGAAGCGGTCGAGCGATTCGGCATCCGCAAGGGACTCTGGCTGACCGTACGGCGCGTGAGCCGGTGTAGAAACAGCGTTCCGTTGGGGACACAAGATCCCGTCCCCACGATAGACGGGGACTAGGGGCTGGAGACTGGGGATTGGGGGAAGAGGGAAATCGTTTAGCCGCCGCCGGCACGGCGGCGTGCGTTGCACCGGGGGACACGAATCACCAACGAGACTTTTATGCCGATCGAATTTCGTTGCTCCCGGTGCAACCGTCTGTTACGGGTGGCAGATGAGGTGTCGGGTAAGTCGGCCCGTTGCCCGGAGTGCGGGACTTTTACGACGATTCCCGATCCGTCGCGTCAAGGCGGACGGATTCCTCCGCCCCCGCCGCCTCCACCGTCGCCGAGTTCCCGTGTGGGGAGCCCCTTTGCCGCGGATGTTCCGCCGACCGCCCCGGCCGATTCCGACAATCCGTACCAGTCGCCGAGCCAATACGGTCCGGTGCGGGCGCCAGTCGCTTATCCATCGACCGACACCAACGCAACGGTCTCATTGATTTTAGGTTGCGTGGGGCTTGTCGGCTTCGGTTGTTGCGGACTGTTTGGCGTGCCCGTCAGTCTCATCGTCGGCAGCTTGGGCCTATGGTTCGGTTATCGGGGGCTGAACTCCCCAAACCGCGGGCTTGCCATCGCCGGCATCATTCTCTGCTCAATCCAGTTGGTTCTCGTGTTGGGTCTTATCCTGCTGTTCGTCATGATGATCATCCTTGCCTCGCTTGGACCCTAGCGCGTGTTGATTTCGTTTTTGCGGCGAACAACCCTGTAAGGATTACACTGGGTTTCTATCGCCCTTGCGGGTTTCGACTGTCGGATCACCGCTGAGACGCTCCTGTAGCCACCGTCGCCAGACGGTGGAGTGCGGTTCGATCCACGGTCTGGCGACCGTAGCTACGGGGAAATTTTTGGTTCATCTCCCATTTCCGGGGAATGCGGCCCGGATTCTGAGGAAGAAGTACTCGTCGTCGCGGAAGCCGTAGGCCATCCGCTTGATGACTTTGATCTTGTTGTTCATTCCTTCGAG
>Ga0180432_10001459_pt1 | contig 37363 bp, 32 predicted proteins | sample SS_ome_10_FD_132414 | JGI IMG/M metagenome (GOLD analysis project Ga0180432, IMG submission 132414) | Hypersaline lake sediment archaeal communities from the Salton Sea, California, USA - SS_1_MS_2 metaG | ecosystem: Environmental > Aquatic > Non-marine Saline and Alkaline > Hypersaline >... | reverse complement strand
ATCCTAAACAAATCCCAATGGTCCAAACTCAAAACAGAGGCACCAGGCGCGCCCCAGTTCGACCACCCCGGTCCTGCTTGGAATTTCGTGCTTCGATATTGTTTAGGATTTGGTGCTTAGGTTTTCGGATTTCCGCCACCGCATGGCTCATCTTCACGGTGGAGGACGCTGTAAACCGTATTTTACACCAGTATGGGCTTACTGTGCCTCAGGTGCTTTTCACACCGCGCTACAGCGCCCTCGATTACCCCCGGCCTGAAGACACCCTGACGACTGACAGGATTCGGGGCAATCGGCTGAGCGGGGTGTGGACCCAGGACCTACAGAACCAGCGCTTCGGCTGTGCCGCTGTAGTGGTGCTCACCTGAGAAGTGGTATCATGGCGACGGGGGTGCGATATTGAGGCTATGGTCAAGTCACGGTCAGGCGTGACTCTTCGAGAATGAGCCTCGAAGGCCACTCCCCACCTGCCGGCAGGAGCCCGGCGGGCCACTCGAAGGCATGGGCAGCCGGTCTATCTCACAGCGTAGGAAGGAGGAATCATGGCCAGAAGGATGACCCACGTAGGTGTCGTGGTCAGGAATATCGATGAGGCGTTGGAGCTATTCACCAAGGTTCTCGGGTTCGATCCGCCGCCAGCAGGGATCGTTGACGTTCCGGAAGCGGGCGTCAGGTGTGCCCATCTTCCCATCGGCAACAACTGGATCGAACTGCTGCAGAGCACCAACCCAGACAATGACGCTGCCCAGATACTGAAAGAGCGGGGCGAGGGTCTGCTTCACATTGCCATAGAGGTCGACGATGTCGATGCCGAGGTCGAGGCATTGCAGGCGAAAGGCGTTGACGTGATCAAGGTCCCCCCAATCGGGGACACCATCGACTACACCAGCGCCTTTGTCAGTCGCCACTCGGCGAAAGGCGTGCCGCTTGAGTTGCTCCCGATGGGGTTGGTCAACCAGTCCATGCGAAAGCTGCTGGGCCTGGAAATCAAAGACGAACCCCTTCCATAGCGCTCACCTGCGGATGTCAGGGGCGGCTTCTGCGTCATCATTCACGCCACGTTGCAGGCGGCCGGGGCTGGACCGGCAAGCCCTGACCTGGCACCCAGTGGACTGAGCGAGTGCAGGTCAAGGCTAGATTCTGCCTCTGAGCATGTTCCTGACGCACAGCTTGTTGTAGTCCCACAACTGGTGGCGTATGCTCTTGTAGTCCAACGTGCTGATCAGGCTATCCGCCAGCCCGAAGGGCATCATGAAGGGAACAAACCCCCGGGCGTATTCCAGCAGAAGACAGTGGTCCTTCACGCAGAAGCCGTCGCCTTCACCACCGCTGGGCAGAGGAACCAGGTCCCCCTTGCCGTACTCTTTGCGGTCCGTGTTGCCAAGAGCGTAGCGCCACATCTCACCGTCCAACACCCAGTCCCAGAGACCAGTGGCCAGATACATCCCGGAATGGCCCTCGGTACCGATCGGCGTGCTTGCGAAGAGCAGGTACTCCGTGAGTGACCCGTAGACGAAAGCGATCTGCATCATAGCGCCGCCGGCAACACTGAAGCACCATCTCCTTTTCCTGCGGATGTGAATCCTTTGGAACCGGTCACCCACTGCTTCCGTGATGGCGTCCATCATCTCCTCACGAGGAAGGTCCAAGCACTCCTGGACTATTTCAGTGAGGACATCGACGTCCAATGCCTTGGCCACAGTTGCCTCCTTTCACACCCAGCTTGACCTGCGAACACCGTCTGCGCGGTTGGCTGTGTAGTGCCTGCAACGGACAGCAACATCAGTACGTCTTGAGGAGAGCTTCTCAACGGCATGCGTCGCTCTTGCGACTACGTCTTCTTCTGGGACAACCGCCACTCGACGTACCGCCTGGTACCTTCCTCCAGAGAGACTTCCTGTTCCCATCCCAGGTCGGTCCTGGCCTTTGACCCGTCGATCAGATGGTCCTCGCTGAAAGACCGCAGGCCGGCGGGCGTCAAGAACGGCATCTCCTTCGACCTGCGAAGCCTGGCCCATCCCTCCATCATTGCAGCCGCCAAGAGCATGAGCCGGAAGGGAAGGTTGATATGAACACGCTTCCCCCCCTGCGCACGGATCATGTGTCTGGCCATTTCTCGATATGGCACTGGTTGCGGTGGGGCAACATTGTAGGCTTGCCCGATAGCCTGGTCGCTTGTGGCTGCCAGGATGGCAAGCTCGGCTACGTCCGAAGCATAGACCGGGGCTCTCAGTGGACTGCTCTTCCCCGGCCACAGGACGATTCGCTTGCTGACGTGGCTATACATCCGATCGGTACCGTACCTGTCACGGGGCCCGTATATCGTCTCAGGCCGGATGATTGTGACGTTGAGCTTGCCCTGTTCCTGGCAACCGAAGACGGCCTCTTCGGCCTTGAGCTTGGAGAAGTGATAGTAGGTGTCGGGAGTGCAGGATGCCTCACGCGGAGATGTCTCGACCAGCGGAGTCGCAGAACCAGGCAAACGGGAGTACACGCAGGTAGTGCTGACGTGGAGGAAGCGGGATACCCCTGCCTCAGCGCTGGTCTTGAGAAGGTCCTCAGTGCCCTTGACATTCGTTCTCTCGAAGTCCTCCCACTCTCCCCAGCCCAACGCAACCCGGCTGGCGGCATGGAACACTATGTCTGCTCCCGCCACGGCCTGCGGCAGCGTCTCGTAGTCCTCCACGTCCCCCCAAACTATGCCGGCCCCAATAGACTCGAGGTAGCGGGCGTCCGACGTACGGCGGGCCAGAGCACGTACTTCGTGGCCCTGCTCCACCAGCGCCGCTGCAATGTGGCTCCCCAACAGGCCGGTGCCTCCGGTCACCAGTGCTTTCATCCCAGCCTCCTTGCCATCGAGGGAACGACTTCGAGCCTCATCCGCCAGGCAGCATGCTCAAGCCCGCCTGTCCACCACGCGGGAACACGCCGAGCGTCCTGGGTCACCGCCCCCCGCCTCGCCTACCCGGTCGAGCTGGTCATTCCTCCGTCGACGATCACTGTTATGCCAGTCGTGTAACCGGCGGCATCCGATGCCAGGAATATGGTGGGGCCTGCAATCTCTTCGAGTTTGGCAGCCCGTGCCATGGGTATCTTGTCGTATATTCTCTGCAGGCTTGGGAACAGGTCCAGGGCCATCGGAAGTACAGGGATGTCAATGAAGCCCGGGGCCACGGCGTTGACCCTGATGTTGTGCGGGGCCAGGTCAACAGCGAGGGTCATGGTGAGGTTCATGACCCCAGCCTTGGCCGCCCCATAAGCGGGGTTGCAGGGTGCTGCTCGCACCCCTTCGCAAGAGGCTATGTTGACGATGCAGCCTCCCCCTTGTTTCATCATTGGCTGGACAACGGCCTTGCAGCACAGGAAGACAGGCTTCAGGTTCTCGCGCACCATGAAGTCCCATCCCCGCTCTCCGATGTCCAGGAACTTGTCCATGGAGCCGCCGCCGGCATTGTTCACCAGGATGTCAACCCGGCCGAATTCATCCAGTGTCCTTTTCACGAGATTGTCGACCTGCTTCTTGACGCGCACGTCGGTCTGTACTGCCAGAGACCGTCTTCCCAGTCCCTTGATGTCTGCCGCCGTGGTCTCCAACCCCTCCACGGTCCGGCCACAGACGACTACATCGGCCCCAGCCTTGGCCATCTCCAGGGCAATGGTCCTTCCCGTCCACCTCCCGCCCCCCGTCACGATGGCGGTCTTGTCCTCCAACGAGAAAAGCGAGCTCACCTTCTTTCACCTCCTGAACTTGGCCGCCCGAGTACCGTGGTCGCCATTGTTCGACCTGGGACTCCAGCTTGCCGTGGTCGTTGTCAACGTGCCCCGCTCCTGCGACAAAGCCCGTCGGTCCGGCCGAAACGCCGGGCGGCTTCAGCTTGATAGACCATAGATAGCCCTGACGCGCTCCACATCCTCCTGCGAGGGCAGCGCCTGGCCTCTCACTCTGCCAGGTATGGGAAGCCCCGTTCCCCTCTTGATGTCGGCAGCCATTTCCGTTGTCTTGGCTACAATCGTCACGGCGTCCAACACCGGCACATCCTGCCCGGAGACCGTGACCTTGTTGAACCCAGCCAGCGTGCACAGAGGGCCAAGGCCGCAGCAGCCTATCACTATCACGTCCGCGCCATCGGCCACGCACTCCCTGGCCACCTCTTCTATGCTCGCTGCAACAAGACGCGGGTCCTGGACGCCCTTCTCCCAGGCCTCGTCGAAAGGCGTCCTGTCGGTCCTGACTCCATTCACGATGAGCCTCTCCTGCAACCCGTACTGCCTGACCTGGTCTTCCATCAGGGCGACCTGGCCGGGCATGTTTGCCGCGATGATAGCGAACTTGCGGCCCAACTGGCAGGCGAAGTGCAGGGTTGACTCGCAGGCCCCGAATACAGGCATCTCCACTACACACCTGGCCTCCCTGACCCCGGGGTCACCGAAGCAGTTCACCCAGGCCGCGTCGAAACCCTCTCGCTGCGCCTCAAGCAGTGCATCGATGACAGGTCTCTTGTTGAGGAAATCGAAGTAGGCATTGTCGAGGCCGTGAAGATGGTCTGGAGGGTGACCGCCGCTGGCAGGTTTCAGGACCACTTCAGTGTCCGGATGAAGAACACTCTCGAAACTGGGCTTCAGCATGGAGAACATGGGCTCAACGAAGTCCCCAGGTAGATCCAGGATCTGCACCATGCACAGTCTCATACAACCTCCGTTTGACTTGAACCCAATGGCAACAGCCCCTGTATGCCAGGCTACCCGACCGGGGAGGGGCGCATCCCGGCACTCAATCGATGCTGAGTTCCCACTGGCAATCTACATCGTCGGCCGCGTTACGCGGTGGCAAGCGCAGAGGTGTCACCTTGATTCTTGGGTTGACCAGGTACTTCTCCATGACCGGCGTCCCGCCCTGGTGATACATTGGCGGGGTTCTCTCCGGTCTGGCGCCCTCAAGGTAATCAGGCATCCTGGATTTCGTTATCGACATTACAGCGTGGTTAGGATCCCTGATCTCATAGTCGGCAAGGAAGAGCCCCATGGTGCTGTCCATGCACAACTGGAGAATTTTCAGCGAATCGAGCACCGTATTCAGCTTTGTGTTGGCGATCGCGGCGTATCTCTTGTTCACCCTCTCCGCCGTTCTGATCCAGGCCGACATCTCACATTCGTCCGCCGGCTGCGAGCCAAACCTTGATCTGACTGCGTGATAGTACCCTTCATTCATCACGAGCCATGCATACTGATAGGCAAACCTCAGTTTGACGAGGAAGGACTTCGAGAAATTCGAGTGTTTCAGGTGGGGATAGTAGGGCCCGCTCAGGTCGTCAAGTTCGGGGATGTCGGTGGTCTCGTCCACTACCTCGGCCTTGGACCGGACCCTGGTGCCGGGTGGCACTTCAACCTTGAACTCCCACTGGCAGGCGATGTCGTCGGGACCGCTCCGGGGCGGCAGCTTGGTGGCTGACACCTGGACGTTGGGATTGGCGACGTAGCTTCTGTTGACCTGTATCTCGTTGACCTGGCACATAGGCACTATCCTGTCAGGGGCGTTTCGCTCACACCACTCCAGCGACGGGCATCTCACGACGGTAAGTATGACGTGGTTTTCATCCTTTATGTCGCACTCGGTAGGGTATATTGCCCCGGTGGAGTTGTCCAGGGGCAACTGGACGACCTTCAGCGAGTCAACCGCGCTCTTCAGCGGGATCTCTGCCAGCCTGGCGTACCTGGTATTGCATCGGTCCCCGCATCGCTGCCACATCTCAACATCGCACCCGGAAGCCACCCGATCGCCGAACCTCTTCCTCACTTCGTCATTCCAGGCCGCATCAAGCTGCAGCCATGACCACTGCCACGAATGGCTGAGCTTGAACAGGAACTCCTTTGAGAGATGGTCGAAAGCGAGTTCGGGATTGAAGGGCCCGCTCAAATCAGTCAATTCAGTCATTGCCAACCTCTTTCTTTTTGAATTCTCCGTCGTCGGCAGGGGACGTCATTCCTCAAGCCAGAAGTCCACGTCCCTCCATATCTCGGGCGATATCTGCCAGGTCCAGTTCCCGCAGCATGCTCGAAGTCTGAAGGCCGGTGGCCACGTCCCATCGCCTCAGCCGGTAGTAGTCGTCTTTCGTCCTTTCGAATTCCTGCCGGTCAACCATGGCCCCAATTCGAGGCACAGCCTCATCCCCTTTGCCGGGGACAACGCATTCCGGGTTGGTGAAGTCCCCCTGAAAGGGCTTGCCGTACCAGGCCTCCGACAGGATGTCGTCCTGTCTGCCTTTGTGGCCTTCCCTCACGTGTATCGCCCGCTCCAGGTTGAAGACCCTTTCGCCTATTCGGTTCAGCCCCTCTTCGTTGAGGTCCTGCCCGATTACGGCTGATAGTATCTTGCTTTCCAGGGTTGGGTCTCCGACGTGGTCCTCGGTATGCTCGCTGTACATGATAGGCCAGAGGAAGTCGCAGAGTATGAGGCACTCCTTGGCAACTTCTCTGTCCTGGATCATCTTGGCGGCCAGGGCCTTGCCGTCGAAGTTGCCCATTTCGACGGCAGCCTCGCTTCCCCAGAACCGCTTTGCCATGGCCCTCATCGCGTCGCTGGACATGTAGCCATTCGGGGCCTGCTTGCGCCACTCCAACCACTTCAGTATGGGACTGCTCAGCTCATGGAGTTGTGCCATAGGGGGTTCCGGCTGCATCGCATACAGGAGCGCGGTAGTGCAGTAAAGCCTTGGGTCATTGATGCTGGGTTGTCCCCCCTTGGAGATGTAGTTGTCAACATAGTCTATGGCCCCGGAACCCACAATGTCGGCAGCTTTGGGAAGCCCCTGGGCGAGGACGTCCCCGAAACCCTCTCGGAGCGACAGCTTCTTCACGAACACATCAATGAACTCCTGGCCTCCCAGCTTCGACAGCGGAATGCCTGTGCTTTCCTCGGTCAGAATGCCGGCGGAATAGCAGCCCACCATCCAGACTATCATCAAGTTGAGGGCCAGAATATCGACCCCGTAGTCATCGCACAGTTTATTGGCATAGTAAGACAGATCGTGTTCTACCAGAGGGTCTCTGCCGGCCAGCGGTTCGAACAGCTTGTAGAAGATGGCAGAGCCGCACATGAACTTGCCTCGCCTACCGTCCTTACCTTGATAGGTCCTACGCAGGCAAGTGCCTATGCAGCCGTAGCAGGGGTCCTTCTTCGTTCCGGGGCCGGTAAACATGAGGGGCAGTCCTCCCGCCTCGGGAATGGCCGACGGCCCCAGGCTGCGGAAATACGTGCCCATCTCTTTCAGCCTGTCCGGGTTAGCGGCTTTCGTCTTACTCTTGGCGCTCTTCAACACGATGGCCTTGAGGTGTTTCGATCCCATCGTTGCGCCAAGTCCTCCGGAGCCGCTGGCGTCCTGGTCTGCCAGGAGGATGGCAATGGGGACCCTGTTCTCTCCCGCCGGCCCGATGGCTACCACGTTGACTGAGTCCCCGAGTTCCGCTTTCAGAATCTCCCTGGTCTCTATGGCACCCTTGCCCCAGAGGGCCGAGGCGTCCCTGAACTCGACACCACCGTCGTGAAGGAAGAGGTAGACGGGTTTCTCTGATGCGCCCTGCACAAGAAGGACATCATAACCAGCGAATTTGAGCATAGCCCCCCAGCTACCCCCCAGGTTGCAGTTGTCCAGCCGCTGGGGAGAAGGGGCTGCTGACTTCCCGCTGACCTGCAAGCGCGAGCCTCCAAACATGGGTACTCCGCACAGCGGGCCGGTGGCGAATATCAGAGCGTTCTCCGGATCGAAAGCAGCAGCCTGCGGAGGCACATCATCCCAGTAGAGCTTCTGGGCAATCCCCTGTCCACCGAGAAACCTGGGCGCGTAGTCGGAGGTTGGGAGTTCGGAGGTAGTCCTGGTGGACAGGTCAATCTTCAGTATCCTCCCAGCGTATCCGAATTCAGGCATCATGTCCCCCTTCCGTGGATGACTTGGCCGGCTGTTGATCGTATCCCAAGATGGCTTCTCCCGATGGTGCGGGACCCAACCTCACGCTCATGAGGGTTCCGGTTCTGTCTGCCGGCATCCATCCCTGAAATAGTCCATCCCCGCCGACCGCTGTAGAAGGGACAAATTCATCCCTTTGAAGCTGCCGACAACCCGGCATCCAGGTAGGACCTCAGCGCTTCCGTCGACGAGTACCTGGGCTGGAAGCCGGCAGTCTCTTTCAGCCTGGTGGTATCCAGGACTATGGGATACTTGAAGAACTCCACTCCGCCGGGTGCGTCGGACTGCAGGTGAAGCCACCATGAGAGTTTCAGCAACAAGGACCATAGGAGCGCCGGAAGCACGATGGACCGTTTGCCCGCCATCCTCACCAGCTCCGAGTAGGCCAGTGAGCCGTCCCCGGCGACGTTGAAAATGCCTCTCTGCCTCTGCCTCAACAGAGTCACGATTGCCTCAACCAGATCATCCTCGTGAGTGAACTGCCACCGTGGGTCATGGCCCAAACAGCGCATCATGATCGGCGTGAACATCACGGCACCCGCGGTACCCGCCGCCCCAGGCCCGATCACCGGGCAAGAGCGTACGATGGTGACGCTGACATCGGGATGGGACTCCGCGAAATCCTGGAACATCTGATCGACTCTCGCTTTGTCCCGCGAATACGGCGAGCCGTATCGCTGGTTCAGCGGTCTGTCCTCGGTGATGACGTCGGGGTTGTCAGGGTTCGGCCCGTATACAGTGTTGCTGCTGAGATACAGCAGGCCCTCGACGGAGCATTGCAGGCAAGCCTCCAGCAAGTTCCGGCAGCCGTCCGTATTGATCCTGCTGGCCCCAGCCAGGTCCCGTCCGTGCCTGATCACGAAGGCCAGGTGAACAACGGTGTCCACCTGGTTGTCGGCCAGAACGTCGCCGAGCGCCTCCCTCAAGTCCCGTTGGCAGAAGACCAGCTTCCGGCACTCAACCGCCGGCGGCTTGACATCTATACCCACAATACGCTCGACTTCGTCCGCTCGCTCCAGCGCCTCACAGAGACGGCTGCCAACATAGCCCGAGATTCCGGTCACTGCTACGGTGCGCATGGCCCTATCCTCCATCTGGCCGCTGTTACTGGCATGGCTCCGGGCGACCGTGTATCTTCAAGTCCGTGATCGCGTGTCACAGGCCCCCTCCTTCACTTGCCAGCCGAAGGCAGGTCCACTTCCGAGGTGACTATTCCGGCGGCATATAGGTCAGATATCTCGTCGTCAGACATGCCCAGGAACTCACTCAACACGTAATGGTTGTGCTCTCCCAGCAAAGGGGCTCGGAAATGCGTGTCCCCGCTCTTGGAGAAGCGGAACGGGGCTGTCTGACTTCTCACTACGCCGACAACAGGATGCGCTATGTCGCGAAACTGACCATAGTGCTGCAGTTGACTGTCCTCGTATATGTCCCTGTTGTCCTCCACCACATTTGCTGCCACCCCTTCGGCCTGCATCATCGCTTCCACTTCCTCAGCCGTGTGGCCGCGGCTCCATTCTGCAACCAGACGGTCAAGAGCGTCCTCGTTTCGCTTCCGAGCCAGCAACGTGGCGAACCTGGCATCCTCTGCCCATTCGGGATGCCCTGTGACCCTGCAGAACCGCCGCCATTCATCGTCATTGAAGACAGCTATAGCCACCCACCTGTCGGTTCCCATGCATGGATACACGCCATGAGGGGCTGCCCGTCCCAAACGATTGCCGTTCCTGGTCATGACCCTCCCGTTCACAGAGTATTCCATCAAGGGCGCAGCAAGGATGCACAGGTTGGCTTCGTACTGCGACTGGTCGATGTACACTCCCCTGCCAGTCCGGCGCTGGCGGATCAAGGCACTGACCAGAGCAATCGAACCCGTACCGGTGGACGGGAAGTCGCCATAGGCTATCGGCATTCCGGACGGTGCGCGGTCCGGCCAGCCGGCAAGGTGACCCAGGCCGGACATGTTGTTGGTGGCAGGCCCGTAGCCCAGTCTCTGCGAATGGGGCCCGCTCTGTCCTTCAAGGCACGTGCTGTAGTAGATGATGTCCGGCCTCACGGCTTTCACACTGTCGTAGTCCAGCCCCCACTTCTTCATCACCCCGGGCCGGAAGGACTCCGCCATGATGTGCGGCCGCCACTCTACGAGGAGACTCTTCACAAGATCCCTTGCCTCCGGCTTGTCAAGGTTAAGGGTGATGCTATACTTGCTCGCGTTCCACCACATCTGGTACCCGGAGTGGTCCGGTTCAGTTATGCCCTGGTAGAAGGCCCCACCCATCCGGGCCACGTCAAGCCGAAGGTGGGTCTCCACTTTCACCACCGTGGCCCCGTAGTCACCCAGCCAGCGAAGGGCCAGGGGGGCTGTCGCAGCCGTCGCCATGTCAAGCACCCTTATCCCAGAGAATATGGACTGGTTCACTCGGTTTCCTCCAACTGTGCCAACCAGGTGGACCTAGATGACATTGGCCTGTCTCAGCACTGCCAGTTCATGCCGCTTCAATCCAAGCTCTCCCTCGTAGATCTCAAGATTGTGCTCTCCGACAAGGGGAGCACGACGCCGTACCCCGATAGGGGCCTCAGACAACCTGACGAAACCGCCGCAGTAAGTCAGGGTATCGTCCAACTCTTGATGCTGCACATCCTGCCAGAAGCCCCGAGCCCGGAGGTGGCGGTCGCTGCATATGTCTTTTGAGTCGGAGACAGGGCAGGCGATGATGCTTCTTCTCACCGCTTCCTCAGATACCTCGGACTTCGTCTTCGTGAGGAGAAACGTGTGGAAGGGCTGGAGTATGTCATCCATCTCATCGGCGGTCATTTTCGAAGCATCGAACCCGAAGAACCAGTCGATCTGTTTCAACCACTCCGGGGCCATGCCTTCCTCGTCCATCCAATCGACGAATCGCCGGGTGCTGTTGGCTACACCTGCCGCCGCACCCCCGCCCAACTGGCAGTGCACATAGCCGTCTTTGCAGTCGTATATGTAGGGGTACCTTACAGAGAAGTACCGGGTGTAGCGCCCCATTCTGGGCAGATTGAACTGCATACACTCCCACCACCAGTAGCTGCCGGTGGAGTGCTGCATCAGATACGGCTGGATGGGGACATCTACATGCTGTCCCTCACCCGTTATCTCCCGATGCCACAGCGCAAAGAGCGAGGCGGACGCGGCCTCAACGCCTCCGTGGATACCGGCACATGGCCAACTGAGCCAGGTGGGGGGCCGGTCGGGGTCTCCGCATATGTAGTGCACGACGCTCGCAGCCCACGTTGTGAGGTCAGAGCTCTTGTGGCCGGACTTCGGTCCCTCTAACCCATAGGGGGTGATCGAGGTCAGTATTATGTCGGATTTGACTTCGCACAGTTGAGAGTACCCAAGACCCAAGCCATTCAGATAGCCGGGCGTGTAGGACTCCAGCACAAGGTCCGCCGTTCCAACCAGGCGCTTGAAGAGGTCTCTCCCGTCGGCATTCTCGATATCCAGCGTGATGCCCCGCTTGTTCCGGTTGTAGGCAAACCAGAAGAGGCTCTTGTTTCGATCCGGTATGTCCTTGTAGAAAGGCCCGAGATCCCTGCTGGGCCTCCCTCCCGGAGGCTCGATCTTGATCACGTCTGCACCGAGATCGCCGAAGGCCTGGCCTCCGAAAGCACACCCTCCCTCGGTGAGGTCCAGCACCCGGTACCCGCCGAGCATTGTGTCTTCTTGCACTGTCAATCCCTCCGGCTTGAGTATCCTGCCAGCAAATGGGACACCCGAACGCGAAACCCTTCGGGTTAATGCAGTTCTAGTCCGCCTTCTTGCCGACCGATGGGAGATCGGCTTCTGTCGTCACTGCGCCGTTGGCGTAGAGATCGGCGATTTCGTCATCGGACATGCCAAGGAATTGGCTGAGAACCAGGTGGTTGTGTTCGCCGATAAGGGGCGCCCTGAAATGGGTATCACGGCTCTTGGAGAACCTGAAAGGAGGCGTCTCACTCCTCACCTTCCCGACCACCGGATGCTCAATCTCCCTGAAGTGGCCGTAGTGCTTCAGTTGAACGTCATCGTATATGTCCTTGTTGTCTACCACGACGTTGGCTGCGATTCCCCCCGCCTGCATCAGGGCCTCCACGTCTCCAGCTTCCCTGCCAGACGTCCAATCCCCTACGTGGCGATCCAACTCGTCCTCGTTGCTTTTCCGGCCCTGTAGCGTGGCAAACCTGGCCTCTCTGCTCCAACCGGGACTCCCCAGTACCTCGCAGAAGCGCTCCCATTCCTGATCGTTGAACACGGCAATCGCGACCCACCTGTCATCGCCGGCGCAAGGATACACGCCGTGGGGAGCGGCATACGGAACTCTGTTCCCATTCCTGGTCATCACCCTTCTGTTGACTGCGTAGTCCATGAGTGGTCCACTCAGAACATACAGGTTTGACTCATATTGCGACTGGTCGATGTGCACTCCCTTTCCGGTTCTTCGCTGCCGTATGAGCGCGCCCATGAGGGCTACAAGAGCTGTGCCCGTGGACGGGAAGTCGGCGTAGGCCAGGGGCGCGCCCGCAGGCGGGCGGTCGGCCGAGCCCACGAGATGGGACGCACCACAGATGCTGTTGGTGACTGTCCCGAAGCCCAGGCGCTGAGAATGGGGTCCGTATTGGCCCTCAAGGCAGGTGCTATAGTATATGATGTCCGGACTGAGCTGCCGAACGCTCTCGTATTCAAGTCCCCACCTCTTCATCACCCCGGGACGGAAGGATTCGGCCAGAATGTTAGGCTGCCACTCCGCAATGAGCCGTTTCAGCACGTCCCTTGCTTCCTGTTTGTTGAGGTTGAGGCTGATGCTGTACTTGCTGGAGTTAAACATCATTTCCCAGCCCGAGTAGTCCGGGTGGGTTACCATGTGGTAGAACGGCCCTCCCATACGTATCATGTCAAGCCTCAAGTGGGTCTCCACTTTCACGACGGTGGCGCCGTGGTCACCCATCCACCTCAAAGCAAGGGGGGCCGTTCCGGCCGTGGCCATATCTAGAACTCTGATACCAGCGAACATCGGGCTTGCCATCGCTAGGCACCTCCTTGAGTTATCTGCCTCGCCCCGAATCAGTAGCCGTCGAGGTTTCCATCCTGTGGGGCAATATCGAGTCGCTTCCTTTTTTGCTCAGCAGAAGCCGCGGTGCCGTTGACCCTGGGCGTTGCCCTCCCTGTCCAGCACAACGCAACCCATGGGCCCCATCATACGACCCCAGACTCCCGCAACATGACCAGGTCTTCTTTCGACAGGCCAAGCTCAGCGACGAATACCTCTTGATTGTGCTCTCCGAGCAGGGGAGCGCGCCGCGTAATCCTCATGGGGGCCTCCGAGAACCGGACGAACGGCCCGTGGTAGAGGAGAGTCTCTCCCAGCTCCGGATGTTCGACGTCCGCCCAGAAGCCCCTCGCCTCCAGGTGCCGGTCCTCGAAGATGTCCTTGGCATCACATACCGGGCCGCATATGATGCCCCTCTTCGCCGTCTCCTCGGAGACCTCCGCCTTCGTCTTCGTCAGCAGGAACCGCTGGAAGGGCTCCAGTATTCTGTCTTGCTCCTCCTGCGTCATTCTTGAGCCATCGTAGCCGAGAAGCCAGTCCATCTGCTTCAGCCAGTCAGGCGCCATTCCATCTTCATCCATCCATTGCACGAACCGTCTGGTGCTATCGGCTACTCCTGCCCCGGTACCGCCCCCTATGGTGCAGTTCACGTATCCGTCCTTGCAGTCGTAGATATATGGGTACTTCTTTCCGAAGTACTGGCTGAACCGTCCCATGCGCGGCAGGTTGAACTGCATGCATTCCCACCACCAGTACGACCCCGTGCAATGCTGCATAAGGTAGGGTTGAATAGGAGCGTCCACATGCTGGCCCTCACCTGTCATCTCCCGATGCCAGAGGGCGAACAGTGACGAGAAAGCGCCCTGGATGCCGCCATTGAGGCTGGCACTTGGCCAACTGATCCAGGCTGGAGGGCGGTCCGGGTCGCCGCTTATGTAATGCAGGACGCTGGCAGCCCAGGTCGTGAGGTCGGAGCCCTTGTAGCCTGACTTGGGCCCCTCCACACCGTAGTGAGTAATGGATGTGAGAATGATATCCGGCTTGATGCTGCAGAGGTCTGCGTAGCCCAAGGCCAGCTTATCCAGGAACCCGGGATGGAAGGACTGGAGCACCACGTCGGCTGTCTTCACCAGTCTCTTGAACAGGTCTCTTCCGTCCGAAGTCCCGAGGTTCAGTGTTATTCCCCGCTTGTTGCTGCAGTAGCTGAACCAGAAGAGGCTCTTCTCGGGGTCTGGGACATCCTTGTAGAAGGGGCCCAGGCTCCTGCTTGGACTTCCCCCAGGAGGTTCAATCTGGATCACATCAGCCCCGAGGTCCCCGAGCATCTGCCCGGCGATCAGGCACCCACCTTCGGTGAGATCAAGCACTCGATATCCGGCCAGCATGGCATCATGTTGCATTTCTTCACCCCTGTTCAGAGCTAATCACCGTGGCAATCCCCCCTGGCGCGGGCCCTGGTCTCAATCTGTGTGCCTGGGATATCCGCTGGAGGCTCAAGACTGGGTTCTGCACTGCTCTTCCAAGGCCCGCCCAGGGAAGCACACCGGCGAGACCCCCGGTCACTGGGGGCACGGCTTCTGGCGAAGGCAGTGGGCAACCTGACGGACCGCGGTCATCTTTCTCAGAATGTGCACTGCCCGCTGGCGCTAATCCCCGAAGGGGGCTCCGGTTGGTCAAACCGAAGCCCCAGTTCATGGCCGCTTGCCTTTGAGCAGTGCTCCAGCCTACCTGGCCAGCGGACACAGCACGGATGCCCGATCACCATCCCGCGCCGCACCGAAGGGGCCAGAATTCCACGGACGCCCGCCTGCTAGCCCTGCACCAGTGGCAGCCAGTCGCTGGCTCTCACGAGAGTCTCTTGCTGTGCACTCACAGTGTAGATGGCTACATAGTCGAGGCATGTGCGCTTCGTTGACGTGAATCCCCACTCCGTGAAGCCTTCCATGGTCAGCCTGAAATTGCAGGCCGTGTCGTAGATTGCCTTGCCGGTCAGGTTCTCTCCCGCACCAGCGTCTTCTGCAGCCTTGCGGATGATCTCTAAGATGAAGTACTGCTGGATTCCTCCACCCACGTAGCCGTTGCCGGAGTGAATAACTTTGGCCGCTTCGTCGGGGTGGTATGTCTCAACCAGGTCCTTCAGCATTTTCACCACCGGCGCGCTATCAGTCCACCATCCTGTGCTCATGCCGGCAATCGCTCCGTCGACCCGGTCATAGCCCACGCTGTCGGCTATGAAGCCCATGAATGCAGGAAGCGCCTCTTGAGTGAAGAACTGACCGCTATGGCCCGCATTACGGAAGTCCTTGATGAAGGTGGCCATGCTCGTGGCAGACAGCAGCGGCAGTCCGATGTAGTCGCAGTCCTTCAGCTTGGCTATCTCACCGGTCCAACTGACCGTACCGAACGGTACCAGGAAGCCTTCGACCCACTCGAAGGAGTCAGGGTTTGCCTGACAGTATTCCCGCAATGATGTGTTGCACTCGATACCGCCCGTAGCCGTGTGAGCTATGCAACCGATCTTGGGCACCCCATTACTGTAGTCCCACTGCTCCCCGATCCACTTCAGCGCCGTCAGAGTCGTCCACCTGGCCAAGTTGTTTACACAGAAAGCCCATCCGGGGTCCTCTACCAAAGTTGTTGACGCGGTTAGGCAGAATATGGGCACCTGATCCTGCTCGGCACGATTCTTCAGCACGGTCGCAGAGTACTCCACCGGCGCTATAAGCACCTCGGCGCCACGCCCCCTCAGCCATTCATACCCGGGTATGTCACGCGAAGGGTCCATTTTGTCGTCGTAATCTATCACCTTCAACTCGACGCCAGGTATGGGATCCTCTTCGTTGATGTGACGAACCAGATCATGCAATCCCATCGTCAGATCGACGAGTGCTGGACCCGCCGGACCTGTGAGGTCGGTGATATTCCCGATGGTTATGACGTTCTTTGGCTCGGGGCCATCACCGCCGCAACCCACGAGGGGTACGGCCAACAACACGGAGACCATTACAATGCCAATGACAGCCGTTCTCCAACGTTTCTGCATATTGCCCCCTTTCATATTCTTCTCAGCTATATTGAACCGCCGTAGCGCCCGCTGTGCTGCCGTTCGCGTCCTTCCGGGCGACGGATTGGGAATTGCACTCGCTGCATTTTGGGGCTGCGCCTTCAGGCAACGGGCGGCCCCTATTCTATGGAGGCTGCCTGAATATCATCCCCAGGATACTCACAGAGTTCGATGTGCACTCCACAGGTATTTGTGGGATCGAAGCTGGCCTCCTTGTTCTGCGCCACCTGCAGCAACTGCTGGAGCTTGATCCCACGTGACTCCATTTCGGCAATAGCCTCATCCATGTTGGGCACTTTCAGCGAGATCATGATTATGCCCTCTTTGCGACCTGCCAGCGCCTGGCCAACCATCTTGTTGGGGTCGGTTGGCTGGATGAACTCGAATCCCAAGGGGTGAAAGCGGACTTTGCAGCCCCAATCCTCCGATTCCCAGGGCGGACCGAACTCGCTGCCAAATATCTCTCCGAAGAGCTTGGCCGCGGCGTCGACATCCTTGGCATAAGCGTGGAAATGATCGATCCGTTCTACTTTCACTGTTTCCTTGCCTCCTTCTCAGGGTGCACAGACTCAAAGTGCAAGCCCAACCCGATAGCCCTCGGCCATGGCCTCCGCTATGTTCCTGGGTTCAACACAATCGCCAACCACATACAGCTCGGGTACCCTGCCTTCCAGGGCTGTGGCGAGTTGGCTGTCTGGCTTGGCACCCGCAGCCAGGACCACGGTGTCGGCCTCAATGGTGCGTCGCTCGCCTTCGCTCGTAGTCACGGTCACGCCCCTATCCGATACATCCTCGTAGCTGACGCCGCTCAGAAGAGCGGCACCGTTCTTCTCCAGCCTGTTGAGGAGGATCTCCCTGACTCCAGGGCCAACCTTCGTGGCCATTCTCGGCCCCCGCCTGGTGACGGTCACCTTATGGCCCTTCTCAGCCAGGTAGTCAGCAGTCTCGCAGCCCACGAGTTCTCCCCCTATGACTACGACTCTGCTCCCTACCTCCTGGCCCCCCAAGACCTGCTCCGCAGTGAAGGCGCTGCTCCGCTCGATTCCCGGGATGTCAGGTACCAAAGACATTGCACCTGTGGCAACGACAACGGCGTCCGGCTTCGTCTCCTCGACCAGATCAGGGGTCACTTCTGTGCCAAGATTGATCTTGACCTGCAGCTTCTCCAACTGGTGTGGCAGGAACTCGACCAAGCCTTTCAGGTTGTCTTTGTGAGGAGGGACAACCGCCAGGAGCAACTGTCCTCCCAGCACAGCTCCCCTGTCGTAAAGGCTAACATCATGTCCCCTCAGGGCAGCCACCCGCGCCGCCTCCATACCAGCAGGCCCACCCCCCACCACCAACACTCTCTTGGGATTGGCAGTTGGTTTGATCTCGTATTCGCGTTCCCTGCCGACGGCCGGGTTGACAGAACACTGCATGTTCGCCTCGCTGAGGACGGAGTTGATGCATCGTATGCAGGTTATGCACGGTACAATCTCGTCCGTCTTCCCTGCCGCAGCCTTGTTGGCCCATTCGGGATCGGTGATCAGGCCCCTGCCAACGGCAATGAAGTCAGCTCTGCCCTCGGTCAGCATCATTTCGCCAATCTCCGGGCTGATCCTCGATCCGGCTATTACCGGTATGCCTACAGCCTTCTTGATTTCATCAGTGAAGAACGCCTGGCTGTTGGGCGGCTCCTCCATCAGCGAGAACTCAGGAATAGTCCACCCCATGATGAAGCCGCGGAGCGCATCGGCCCCCGCCTCCTCGGCCATCTTGCACACCTGCAAGCATTCCTCGAAGCTGAAGCCTCCCTCCACACCGAATTCCCAGAAGGTCAGTCTCACTATCACAGGGAAATCAGGACCGGTTGACTCCTTGATTGCCTGGATGATTTCCAAAAGGAACCTGGCCCTGTTATTGAGGTCTCCTCCGTACTGGTCCTGGCGCTTGTTCGAGGCCGCAGACAGGAACTGAGCGACCAGATAGAGGCCCTGGCCATGAAGATCAACAGCGTCGAAGCCAGCCTTTCTGGCCCGAACCGCTGCCTCGGCGAACTTGTCCACCAGGCCTCGTATCTCCGCAACAGTGAGTTCCCTCGGCGCCTCCGGCTGCGCCCAGGCCCACTCCTGACCAGGCATGGATACGGGCGAAGGCGCTACAGGCTGTCTGCCGGTCAACGACGACTTGGCCACTCTCCCAGCATGGTGCAACTGCAGGGCCGCTTTCGCACCGTGCTTATGTATCACGCTGGCCAGTTGACTGAGCCCCGGAATGCACCCGTCGTCGTCTGCCCTGAGCCGCCCCGGCATATCCATGCCCGTTGCGGCATCGACCGTGGTGACTTCCACGATAACCAACCCGACGCCACCCTTGGCCCTGGCTGCGTAGTAGTCCTTCATCCTGTCCGTCACATACCCATCCGCAGTGGCATGCGCACTCCCCATGGGAGGCATAACGATCCGGTTCTTTACCTCCATGGTGCCTATGAACCCAGGCTCAAAAAGCCTGGGAAAGAACGGATTGGTCTCTGCCATGATTGCCCCTATCTCCTGTCCCTCGTCTTCGCTTTCATCACACTTCCGGGGACTCCGCCTGTCATTGCTGTGGAGGCCCTTGCCTTTTCTGCCCTGGGCAACCCGGAGCCCGCTCTCACGCAGCCATGTGGCGGGCCGCCTGCGCCGGACACCGGCGGTCTACTTGCCCGTCCAGTCAGGCTTTGGTGGCCCTCCTTCGCCCCAATACAGCGGCCTGGCCATGTTGACCATGAAGTCAACTACCCCATCATCGAAGGTGTAACTGTGTCTCTGGCCGCCATCTATGTTGAGAGTCTGTCCGGTGACCCAGTCGGAAGCGTCGGAAGCCAGATAGACGGCTGCAGCGGCAACATCCTCAGGCGTCCCGAACCGCTTGATCACGAGCGGGCCAAGGTTCACTTCCTCCGGCATTGCGCTGAAGAACTCCTGGGTCCGTTCGTGAAGCACAGGCCCTGGAGCAATGCAGTTGACCCGTATGTTATACGGAGACCACTCCCAGGCAAGGGCTATGGTCAGATTGATAATGCCGGCCTTGGCTGCGGAGTAAGTGGCATGCTTTGCCACCCCCTGGCGACCGGCTTGGGATGACATGTTGATGATGTTCCCGCTGTTCTGCTCCATCATCACCTTGGCCACGGCTTTGCTGCAGAGCATCACGCTGGTGAGATTCAGACGCAGGAATCCCTCCCATTCGCCCGCGGTCAAATCCATGCTCTTAATGAAATAAGCGCCACCGGAGTTGTTGATGAGAATGTCGATTCGTCCGAACTCTGCCATCGTCTTGCTGACCAGCTTGTCTATCTGGTCTGTATCAGTCACGTCAGTGGGAACAACAAGAGCCTTCCGTCCCCGCGACCGGACGTCTCCTGCCGTGGCTTCCAGTGCTTCCACGCCGCGCGCCGCGCAGACAATGTGCGCCCCTGCCTCGGCGAAGCCAAGCGATATCCCTCTTCCCAACCCCGTCCCCGCCCCAGTGACTACGGCCACCTTGTCCGTCAGCTTGAATTTGTCCAGAATCATATGATCCTCCTCTTTGGCTTCGATCGCCTCTATTCCCCGGCTAGCCCAGGGAAGCTAGCGTGATGTCATCGCCGGGATACTCACACAACTCGATCATCACTCCAAACGTTTTGGCGCTGTCAAAGGCAGCTTCCTTGAGCTTCCCTATCTCCATCATAGCCAGCCGCTTGATGCCTTTGGACTCCATCTCCTTGGTCGCCTCTTCGATGTCCGGCACCTTGAGGGAGATGCATATGTCCCCCTCTTTCCAATCGCCAAGGGCCTTGGCCGCTATCCCATTAGGGTCAGTGGGCTGGATGAATTCGATATGCAGCGGGTGCAGCGCCACCCTGGCGCCAAACTCTGCTGCGTCGAAAATGGGATAAAAGTCCTGCCCCAGAAGGGGCGTGAACACCTCGATCGCCTTCTCCAGGTCCTCGACGTAAGCATGAACGTGATCGATCTTCTCTACCTTCATGGGCTATGCTACCTCCTTAGCTTTGGCATTCTGTGCGGCAGGCGAGAGCAACGGCGGCCACCGCGCGAACGAATATCGCTTGCGTAGTCCTCTGCAACCCTTGTGTAGGATTACACGCGCCCATATTCTCTGTCTATCCGTAGACCTACGGAATTGCCAAACGCGGGGCCGTAGCCTGGAACAGCCCACCTGCTACCACACGGCCGCCAACCCATCTCTAGGTGTGGGCGATCAATCGCTGCCAGACACCAGGTCCTCCTCTATAGCGTGGAGCGCCAAGTCGGTACGGCTACGGAGGCCAAGCTTTCGCCTGATGCTGGCTCGATGTGACTCAGCGGTCCGGCGGCTGATGCTCAATACCTCCGCGATCTGGGCGCTCGTCAGCCCTTTAGCAGCCAAACGAAACACCTGGTACTCTCTGGGGGTCAGTACTTCACGGGCGTTCAAGGCCACGGCAGAGGACCTGGCCTTGTAGAGCTCGACTACCTTGTCCGACAAGGGTGGGCTCAGGTAGTGACGCCCGGCGACGACTTCACGAATGGCATGTACAAGCTGGGCTGCGGTGGACGTTTTTAGAACGTAGGCTTTCGCTCCAACTCGCATAGCCTCCAACACGTAGGCATCGTTGCCATGCATGGAGAGTACGACGACCCGTGTGCTCGGCGAAATCTGCGCCACTTGCCTTGCGGCGTCCAAGCCGCTAGCTGCAGGCATGAATAGGTCCATGACCAGAACATCCGGCCTCAGCCGCTCCACCATGGCGACTGTCTCTACACCGTCACCCGCCTCACCTACCACTCTGAGGTCAGCCTCGGCATCGAGAAGGCTTCTGAGCGCCTGCCTTACCACCTGGTGATCGTCCGCCAGTATTACCCTGACCTCAGACATCCCAGGTTGCCCTCCGAAGACACTCGCTGCTCGGCAACGAGCCTTGGCAGGACGCCCAATCCCTGCGCTGAGGCACCACTGCAGTCCTGGTCATTGTCTTCCTGGCTGTCGCCAGCGGGCTCTCCGGGCCGGGCTCGCGCGCTGGAGCCCGAATAGCCAACACACGCACCAAGGCACAAGCTGCACCTCGACAGCGAACTGAGATGAGGCACCAGCACAAATCGCCCAATGAAACTGGCGGTCTTTGATACTGGTAACACAGAGGGAGGACGACCGTCTATCCGTATTGTTACGGGAGATGTGGAGCAGGGATGCCAAGCATCCGGCAAGAGAAGAACGAGTCCTGCTTAAGGGACTGATCTGGCTCACTGGTCAGGCGGCAGTATACCCCGTCTGAGCGCGTATCGCACCAGGTCGGTGTGGGTGAGGAGCCCCAGTTTATGCATGAAGCTCGAGCGGTGGCTCTCAACAGTACGCCGGCTTATTGACAATCGGGTGCCAATGGCCGCGCTGGTCCAGCCCTGAGCTGCGAAGTGCAGGATCTCCCTTTCTCTGGCCGTCAAAGTGTCGTAGGCATCCGGCGGCAGGCTCTCTGCTCTCCGCACGTATGACTTGATGGCCCGCTCCGACAGGGGAGGGCTCAGATAGTAGTGCCCCACAACGGCTTCGTGGATAGCCTTGACCAACTCGTCCGCGATGGAGGATTTCAGCACATATGCCCTGGCACCAGCCCTGAGTGCCTCAAGTACATAGGCTTCATTATCATACATGGACAGTATTACCACCCTGGTACGCGGTGATAGCTCCGTTGCCTGGCGAGTCACCTCCAGCCCGTTTACTCCAGGCATTACTACGTCGAGAACCAGGGCATCGGGCTGCAGACTCTCGACCAGCTCCGCTGCTTCCAGTCCGTCGCTTGCCTCCCCCACTATTTCGAAATCTGGCTCTCCCTGCAGGAAGACACGCAGGCCGTGACGGACCACGTGGTAGTCGTCCGCAAGAATCACAGTGATCATACGCCTACCGCCGAGCTTCCGGGGTTGTTGCGTCCCGGCTCGTGCAAAGGCAACTCGGCTCTCAAACAGGTCCCTTCTCCAGGAGTCGAGGCCACCGTCAGCACACCGCCCAACAATGCTGCCCGCTCCCGCATGCCAATCAAGCCCCTGGATGCGCCGGATGTCAGCACCGCTTTCGCATCGAACCCTCCGCCGTTGTCCTTGATCTCGATGACCAGCGCGCTGTCTGCAGTCAACAACCTCACCTCGACCTGGTCTACTCCTGCATGACGGGCCACGTTAGTCAGTGCTTCCTGCACAATACGATAGGATGTGGTCTCGACCTCTGTGGGAAAGCGGCCTATCGATCTGCCATGTCTGAATGCCACCTTCACGTTTGTCTGCGCAGTGTAGCGCTCAAAATGCCACAGCAGCGTGGGAATCAAGCCCAGGTCATCGAGCATCGAAGGACGCAGATCGAGCGACATGTCGTGCACCTTCGCCATGAGATCGTTGACAAGGGCCTGTGCTTCACCGAGACTGGACCTGACGCTGCTGCTCGGCGACCGGACCGCCATGTCGATCAACAGCTTCAGACCTGTGAGGATCTGTCCTACCTGATCGTGCAGCTCCCTGGCAACGCGGTTCCGCTCTTGTTCTTGCACCTCAACCAATCGCCTGGAGAGGTCCCGGAGCTGGTCTTGGGCCCTCTTACGCTCAGTTATGTCCTGGACTTGGACCAGGTACCCCTTGGCTCCCCTCTTCTCTTCGAAACCCAGCGGGCTTATCAATACGTCAAGGTATGCAACCCCCGGCTTCCCCGTCTTGTACCAGCCCAACCTTCTCGCCTTGTCGAGGTCAAAGGGAAACTCGAACCTCACCGTTTCACCCTGACGAAGTTTGCTCCTGGTCACCTCGATCATGTTGGGCTCGTCGAAAAGCCGGGGGGCTCGGATATCCTCGGGGTTCGACACACCGAATATGTCCAGGCAGGCTTTGTTGATGCCCACCAGTCGAGCGTCCGAGTCATACAGCTCGACCCCAATGGGAGACTGGCTGAAGATGTTCCTGAACCACTCCTCACTCTCTTTGAGGCCCTCGATGGCCCGGCGCAAGTCCTCGTTGGACTTCGCCAGGCTCGCCAGCGTAGCACGCGTCTCGGCCAACTCATCGATCAGTTGGCATTTGGCCTTTCGTTCGTCCTTCATCACTGGCTCAACGGCCGGGACTGCCACCCGCGCAGGTCCCCGGGGCATCACCGGCCTGCAGGCTTGGCTGCTTTGCCGGGCGGGCACCTAGACTGATCAGCCGGTTCACGTGTGAACCGCGCCGGTGACTCAAGTATATACTAGCTTCGGACACCAGAATCAAGACGGCACCGACGAGACGAGAACTCCTCACCTTGCAGCCGCCCTCACACCGCAAGCCCCGGGCGAAGGCAGTCACCACATACTGCTGAAGACCACACAGCCACGAGTGATACCACCTTTTTGTCCAGGAATCGTCAGCAAATGGGGCATCTCCAACCTGCAAGCGCCTTCTCACAATAGGTTGTACTATGAACAGGGGCGTCCCACAGGCCCGATTCTTGCAGCCAGGTGCTGGCCGAGAATATGACAATTCCAGGACTTGGAAGTAACATGATAGTACCTTTTCCATAGCTGGATATGAAGGAGGACTGAACTATGAATGAAAGAGTTGGGATAGTAGCCGTTTGCCAAACACCGTACGAGGGGCGAGAAGACCGATACACCAATGTCGAGCTCACCTTTCAAACAGTAGAGAGGGTGCTTGAGGAGACAGGGCTTACCTGGAACAAAGACGGCACCGGTATTGACGTGACTGTAAGCTGCAACGAGGAATTCCTCGACGGCCAGCTCATTGCCAACGGGCCTATTGAAGCCGTGGCCGGCGGGCACTTCAGACCGGCAGCGCGGGTTGATAACGACGGGACCTTTGGCCTGTACCTGGCCGTGGCAGACATACTCTGCGGGCACTACGGTGTAGCTCTCCTGACCAGCGCCTGCAAGGAATCTGAGCTCAACCAGTCGTCGGCGCAGAACTTCGGCTTTGAGCCCATCTTTCTCCAACCCATAGGGCTCGACAATCTTCAGGCGGCTGCCATGCAGCAACTATGGTACATGAACAAGTACGGCATCTCACGAGAGCAATGCGCCAGCGTGGTGGTCAAGAACCGCGGCAACGGACTGAAGAACCCCTACGTCCGATTCGGGGCGAAGGTCCAGTTGGAGGACGTGCTCAACTCCAAGATGATGGCCTATCCTATCTCCGCCCAGGAAATCAAGCCGCTATGCGACGGCGCCTGCACCCTCATCCTGGCTACAGAGGAGAAGGCCAGGAAGCTGACCCCCAGGCCAGTCTGGGTCACGGGCATTGGAAGCGCCTATGACAGACACAGCCCGGGGGAGAGAGACCTGTCCGTTTCCCTGGCTCTGGAAGAGGCAGCCAAGAGGGCCTACGAGATGGCCGGCATAGATGATCCTAGAAAAGAGCTCGACCTAGTCGAACTCTCAGAGTTCTATGCCTATCAGGAGTTGCTCTGGTCAGAGGGACTTGGCCTTTGCCAGCGTGGCGAAGGTGGCAAGCTCATTGACTCCGGAGCCACTCAAGCAAGCGGTGAAATACCCATAAATCCCTCCGGCGGGCTGCTTTCAGGTAACCCCGAGGAGGTGGCCGGGCTGGCCAGAATCGTGGAGGGCGTACTGCAGTTGAGGGGAGAGGCCGGAGACAGACAGATAGATGGGAAAGTCCACAGGGTGCTGGCTCACGGCACGGACGGACCATGCGGGCAACACCACTGCGTGGTAATACTGGAGAACGGTTTCTAAGGAGGTTCAGATAGATGGGAAGAGGTCGAAGAGTCGCCATTGTCGGAGTCGGACGGACAGCCCACAGGTCCAAGCGGCCGGACGTCAATTGGGCTGAGATGTTCTGGGAAGCCGCCAGTGAAGCCGTGAACGACGCCAATCTCACATTCAAAGATATTGACAATGTGGTCAGCGGCAACATGGAGCTGTTCGAAGGACTGCATCGCAACGATATGTGGCTGTCGGACTACATCGGTGGCTACCTGACTTCGGGCTTCAGGGCCAGCAGCGGCGGCACTACCGGAGCCACTGTTGGCGTTACCGCCATGGAGCTTGTTGCCTCGGGCCTGTCCGATATCTGCCTGGGAATAGCCGGTGAGAAACAGAGCGAAGGGGACAGCCGGCTCGGTCTCACCTATTACGCCGGCCCGATGAGAGCGATGAATGCGGCCCCCGGCGGGGCCATATCTATGGCCGCCCGCGCAGCCGGCGCATATATGCAGAGAACGGGGTGCAGGGAAGAGCATGCAGCCATGGTTCGTCTTCGCGCCGACAGAAATGCCTGCCAGAATCCCAAGGCTCACCTCAAGCTGGGGCTTAGCAGCATAGACGACGTGTTGGCTTCGAAGTACCTCGTAACCCCGCTGAGGTTCCTGGACATGTGCCCCACCTCCGAGGGAGCCTGTGCCCTCATCGTTGCCTCTGAGGAGAAAGCCCGCAAGATAACCAACAAGCCTGTTTGGGTAGTGGACTGGGAGGTTGTACACACCCAGAGGTTCACCTTTGGTTTCAGCGGGGAGACCCACGGCCTGGCCGCGGAGGCAATATTCAAGAAAAATGGCATAACCAACCCCCGCCAGGAGCTTTCCGTTGTCGAGATTTATGATCCCAGCACGTACATGCAGCTCTACCTCATAGAGAGCATGCATCTGTGTGAGGAGGGTGAGGCATGGAAGCTGGAGGAAAAGGGTGCATGGGACCGGGATAGTGAGTGCCCCATAAACCCCTCCGGAGGGGTGATAGCCACCAACGCCATCGGTGGCACGGCTCTGGCCAGAATGTGTGAGGTTGCGCTGGAGCTTCGGGGGGATTGTGGAGGATACCAGATAGCGGGGAAACCGCATCTTGGCCTGTCTACCGGCCTGGGTCACGTCGGCTGGACGGTGTTTTGCTTGATGAGCAATGCCCTTGATTGAATTGCCCACTAGCGAGAGAGGAGGGTGAAATGACCGGAAAGACGCCTGAGAAAGAGGCTGAGGAACTGATAAGAGTAGACCACCCATGGTACGTTGAGTACAGGAAGACGGCAGGCGAATACGCCAGCGTGTATCTAACTCACCTCAGGGAGAAGGGGAAGAGGCTGGCGGCCAGATGCCCAAACTGCCAGAAACTGCACAGCCCGCCTGGCTGCGTATGTGCCACATGCCATACCAGGATTCCACCATACCCCGAAGGGTGGATCGAGTTGAGCGGCAAAGCCAGGTTAGTCTACTGGGACAAGCAGATCACCCCCATGATGAATATCATGGGGGAAGAGACCTTGTCCCCCAACCTTCTGTGCACCGTCGTGCTGGACGAGGGTCTGGCCATGCTGGGCATGCTTGATGTGCTGGCCGATTCACCTGAAGAGGCCAAGGTGCAGAACGGGCTGCGCTTGGAACTGGCATTGAAGCCATGGTCGGAGCGCATCGGATCACCAGTTGAAGACATACTATACTGGAAGGTCCTGTGGGATGAGCCAGTAGTCGAAACGAAACTGGACGCAGTTGCGGAAATGAGCTGGTAGCCCGGACCGTGCCAGGTCAGCTACGTGGACAAACAAGGCGAGGAGAAGGTACCAGCGATGACCCCAATGAGTATGCTTGGTTGCATAGAAGGAGGTAAACATGTTACCGCCACGTGTATATGATTCACAGGTGCGGGCTCCGTGGAGCAACTTCGCTGGCAGAGCAGGCAGCAAGTTCCTTATCGAACTGAGAGATAACAAGCGCATAATGGGCCTGAGATGTCCCAAGTGCGGCATTGTCTATGTGCCGCCGAAGTCAGTCTGCTCTACGTGCTTCGATCAGATAGATGAGTGGGTCCAGGTAAGCAATAAGGGTACGCTCCTGACCTACACAGTAGTGGACTACGTCTATTCCTTCCTCTATCAGCCCAAGACCATCCCCTATACAGTGGGTATCATCCGGCTGGACGGGGCGGATACTGGCCTCTGTCACATCTTAGATGAGACCAGCCCGGCCAAACTGAAGCCGGGAGCGAGAGTAGAGGCGGTCTTCAAGGAGGAAAGGAAGGCAAGCATACTCGCTATCGACCAGTTCAGGCTCGTGTCATAGCGTACAGTAGAGTCACAATCACCTTGACTGGCCCCGGCTTCGGACGTTGTCACGGGCTTCCCCAACTGAGGGAAACAGGTGTCCAGGCGCGGTAGCGCGTTGGGAGGCGATTCATGAATCGCCGCAGGGCGGGGCGGGAGCCCCCGACCTGCGGAAGCGCAGGCTGGTAATGGCCGGGCCGTCTTCCTCGCCTGGATCACCCGGGCCTTGAACAACGGCCTTCTGCGTACCCCGGACTTGTCACTTCAAGATGCCTGTGACGGCCCTGACCAGGTCGTCCTCGTCAGGCATCCAGAATCTCTCCAGGGGCGGGCTGTAGGGAGAAGGAGTGTCAGGGGCACAGACTCTCTTAACCGGCGCCTTGAGGTACTGGAATGCCTGGTCAGCTACGATGGCTGAGACCTCGCTGGCGAAGCTCCCCGTAATAGGGGCCTCCTCCATGACCACCAGTCTGCCGGTCTTCTTGACCGAGTCTATGATTGCCGACTTGTCAAGGGGAACGATGGTCCGAGGATCGATGACCTCTGTGCTTACGCCCATCGCTTGAAGCCTCTCTGCGGCAGCCAGAGCACGATGAACCATCAACATTGTGGCCACTACCGTGACGTCTTCGCCCTCCCGCTTGACGTCTGCCTTTCCGATGGGGACAAGGTACTCATCGTCGGGCACATTGTATGTTGACATGTTGAACAGCCCCAGCATCCTGTGGGTAAGAACGATGACCGGATTGTCATCCCTGATGGCTGATTTCATCAGGCCCTTCATGTCAGGTGCCGTGGACGGAGCCACGATCTTCAGCCCCTGGACCTGCATCAGCCAACCGACAAGGGTCTTGGAGTGCTGGGCGGCCCCGTTGAACCCCCCGCCCGCCGCGCATGTTATGACCAGGGGAAGCCTCACATCCTGCCCCCCGAGCATGTACCTGACCTGAAGCTGGTTCAACAACTGGTCACCACAGCATCCCAGAAAGTCCACGAACATCAAGCTGGCTATCGGTCTCATCCCCGTCAGGGCGGCGCCAATGGCAGCACCCAGGATGGCCACCTCCGAAATATGGGTATCGATGACCCTTCCCTGTCCATACCTGTCCACCAGCCCCATGAACTCGGTGCCGTATCCCATGCCGCGCACGTTCTCACCGATTACGAAGATGCGATCGTCCCTGGCCATCTCTTCCTGAATGGCCTCGTTTTGGGCTTCTACGAAGGTTCTCTCGCTCATGATGCTCCCCTCACTCAGGCAAATACATCTGCCAGGGCCTCTTCAGGATTCGGGAAGGGGCTTTCTTCGGCAAATCGCACCGCAGCATCCATCTCGGACTCAGCTTCATTCTGGATGCTGGCGGCAGTGGCTTCCGTCAGGACGCCCATGTCAACAAGCCGTTCCTTGTAGCTGGGTATCGGGTCCCTCTTCTCCCACTCCTGCTGCTCTTGCTCGGGCTTGTAGTCCTGGGGGTCTCCCTCCATGTGTCCGCGCAGCCGGTAAGTCTGACACTCCACCAGCGTAGGCCCTTCCCCCCGCCTGGCCCGGGCGATCGCCTCACCCATCACGTCATAAACGGCAATCACGTCGTTGCCATCCACAACAGCACCAGGGATCCCATAGGCCGAGGCCCTGTCAGCCAGGTGGTCTATGTTCACGCAATCACTGGTCCGGGAGTTCACGAACCATTGGTTGTTCTCGATCACATAGACCACCCCAAGCTTGAGGGTTGAGGCGAAGTTGATGCCCTCATGAAACGCCCCGACTCCCGCCGCTCCGTCACCGAAGAAGCAGACAGTCACCTGATCGGTCCCTCTCATCTGTGCGGAAAGGGCGCAACCGGCAGCTATCGGGATTCCTGCGCCGTTGATGCCATTAGCACCGAGCATCCCGATACTCACATCGGCCACATGCATTGATCCGCCCTTGCCCCTGTTGCAGCCGGTGCTCTTGCCATACAACTCCGCCACCATCCTATCCACACTGCCACCCTTGGCGATCAGATGTCCGTGACCGCGATGAGTGCTGGTAATGTAGTCGTCCGGCCGCAGGTGAGCGCACGCGCCAACCGCTATGGCTTCCTGACCTATGTATGAATGAAGCCAGCCGGGAAAGTGCCCCGCTTCATACTCACGGATCATCCTTTGCTCAAAGGCCCGGATTCGGACCATCGTTCTGTACATGTCGATCAGTTCGCTGTTCGGTATCGCCATGAGCACGCCTCCTTTACATCAGACTTGACCCATTTGCAGGACGCGTTCCCCTATGCTCTCTCTCACGCCCGCCTGTTACTACAGGATCACCCCGCCATCCTTGAGTCTTGTGATCTCGTCCCAGTCATAGCCGATGGCAGACAGTACCTCTTCGGTGTGCTGCCCCAGCAGGGGCGGCGGCACAACTGCAGGCTCAGAAGGCGTCTCACTGAAGGAGACCGGCGAGTTCACCATCTTCATCCGGCCCAACTCCGCATGTTCCGTCTCCACCACGAACCGGTTGGCCTCCGTCTGAGGATCATCAAGCGCAGTCTTGATCGTATGCACGTAGGCCCAGACAAGGTCATGTTCATCGAAGATGGGCACCCACTCTGCCGACGTCTTGGTCGCTATGACCTCATCTATGATGGAGATGAGCTCCCTGCGGTTCTCAGACCTCTTCTCCGTCGTGGCAAACCTCGGGTCCTCCCTCAAGTGCTCCAGCTTCAGAGCAGCGCAGAAGGTAGGCCAGAAGCGGTCGGGAAACAGCATGGCAAACATGAACCACCGGCCGTCCTTGGCACGGTATACGTTGAACATCGGGTTGGGCATCTCCTTCTGCGACACCTGCTGTGCATCCTCACCCGTCAGCAGTGTAGCCTGTGTCTGCCAACTGTCTATCCAGAAGCCCGTCCCCATCAGGGCAATATCCACCCTCTGGCCAATGCCCAGCCTGTCCCTGACACGCAGCGCCGCCAGTATCCCCGCCGTCAGATATCCGGTAGTCATATGGTCGCCCATCGCAGGACGCTGGAACGCCGGCGCACCACCCCTCTCCCCAACAAGCGACATGATCCCCGAACTTGCCCAGAAAGCAGAGTAGTCGAAACCCGGCTTGTCGCAACCCGGTCCCCTCCTGCCATACCCCGTCAGGTGCGCGAAGATGATCTTCTCGTTGACCTGCTTCAAGGTCTCGTAGTCCATCTTCACCCGCTGTAGCGACGGCTCCTGAAGATTGGAGGCGAAGACGTCGGCTTGCTCCACCAGCTTGTAGGCAACCTGCCTGCCCTCCTCTTTGGACAGGTCCAGCGCTATGCTTCGCTTGCTACGGTTGTCGGCAAGCCAGCCAACCCCAACAGGTGCCGAACTCGGGAGCCAACCAGGCCCGGTCCAGCCCCGCGTCGGGTCGCCACCCTCGGGGTGCTCTATCTTGATGACGTCTGCACCCCAATCACCAAGAACCTCACAGGCACAGGGGACTACAGCCCAGGTCGATAGCTCGACCACTTTGACCCCGTCCAAAGGTCCCATCAGTCAACCCCCTTGTCTCTGTCTTGTTTCAAAAACCTGATCAATTGCTGTTCCCGGGCCTTCACCAGCTCGCCGATGGCCTCGGGGGAGCGCACGTACAGTCCCTTGCCGGTCTTGGCCCCCAACCAGCCCCTGCCCACCGCGTCCGCCAGCAGCGGCGACGGCTCGGGCGAGCTGCACAGGTCTCTCATCAGGTACTCCGATACTGCCAGGAAGACATCCAGACCGCCAAGATCCGCTGTCTCTATGGGACCCGTGACCGGCAGCCGTCGACCAAAGCTCATCTTCACAGCCGTGTCCACGTCCTCCATGCTGGCAATTCCCTGCTCCACTATGTACAGCGCCTCACGCAGCAGGGCGAACTGAAGCCTGTTGCCTATGAACCCCAGTGCCTCCTTCTTCAGTACCACGGGCATCCCGCCTATCCTCTCTACCAGGCCACGAGCCACCTTCAGCGTTCCCTCTGAAGTCCTGTCACACCCTACAACCTCTACCAGCGGCACTAGCTGCGGCGGATTCCAGAAGTGCGTCACTACAACCTGCTCCGGCCTGCCCGTCGCCTCAGCAATGGCCGTGATGCTCAGCCCCGATGTGTTGGTGGCCAGGATGGCCTCCGCGGAGCATAACCGGTGCAGTTCCGCGAACACCTGTTTCTTCAGCGGCAGGTCTTCGGCCACGGACTCAATCACGAACTCCACGTCTGAGACCGCCTCCTCAAGCATCTTCACACCTTTGACCCTCGACAGAACCTCCTGCTCCTCACCCTCACCCAGCAGCCCGTTGTCCCTGAAGGTCCGGAGGTTCGACGCCAGCCGGTTGAAGCCCCTTTCCAGGCTGGCATCGGTCCGTCCCCACATCGACACGCCGTACCCGGCTTGAGCACAGAGCTGCACAATACCGGGGGCCATCGCCCCCGTACCAAGAACCGCTATCCTCTTTATGTCCATCAGCTCCATCTTGATAGAACCTCCATGGCTCGCCTCTGTCATTTTCCTGCATGTTCGCCAGAGCAGAGACTACGCCTTACGAAGCGTGCTGTAAACGCTACAGGAAAGCACCCCAACGCCAAGTACAGGGACCGCAGGTCGCCAGCTCCGGCCCCCGCGCCCGCAGGCCGCTCTCCGGATGCTCACCTGCAACCGGCAAGCCGTCCCAGGAACAACTCCAGGAATCGCCACGATGCCTTGCGAAGCCAGCATCAGATAGACGAGCCCGCCTCATACGGCATGGCCCGCTGACAGGGGTAACGGCCTCCGCTGTTACCCATGTCACAGGAATTGCATCTGGATCTGCAATTCAAACAGGCAAAGCTAGTATGTGCTGGGCTTCTCAGACAAGCCGAGCATCTGCCTGGCCTGCTTCGGCGTCGCTATCTCCCTCCCCATCTCTCTAGCTATCTTCACCACCCTTTCCACCAACTGAGCGTTGTCCCTGCACAATTCGCCCTTCTTATACAGCACGTTGTCTTCCATCCCCGTCCGCACATTTATCCCCAGAGTGATCCCCGTCGCTACCATCTGCGTCTGGAACAGCCCAACCCCCAGCACGCTGTACACCGAAGGCTTCGGCCCACACTCTATGAGGTGCATCACCTCCTTGGGAGTCGCATATGCACCACCTCCAAACCCCATCACCAGCCCTATCAGATACGGGGGCTTCACCAGGCCCTGGTCGATGAGATTCCGCACCAGCGTGTAGTGTCCGGTCGTCCATATTTCTATCTCGGGTTTGATCCCCTTCTCCAGCATTATCCTGGCGTATTTCTCGGTCTCGCCATAGGTTACGGGTGCACACGTATCAAGGTGGTAGTCCTCGTCACGCCCAAACAGAGGCGGCTTTCGTTTCTTCAAGGTGAATCTCGATACTATCGGCCCGCAGTCCAAGCTGCATACCTCAGGGTTGGCATCCGTCGAGGCCAGCCTCGCCTCCTCTGTCTCGGCCCCGATCCCGCCGCCAGTTGTATTGTTGATGATCATCTCAGGGCAAGCCTCTCTGATCATCCCGTTGACTCTCCGGTACTCCGCCGCATCAGAAGCCGTGAGAGTCGGATTGTCAGGCCGTCTCACGTGGAGATGCACCATGGTGGCACCCAGCTTGTAGCACTCCTTGAGCTGCTCCACCTGCTCCTCAGCAGATTCCGGGTGGTTGGGATTGACCTCCTTCCCCTGCACGCCGCCGGTTATGGCCACCGTGATCATCATCGGCGGCAGGTTCCCGGCAGCTACCCGCTTCACCCACTCCTCCTGGCTCGTGGGGTCGAAGAGTCCTTGAGTCTGTTCCATTTCTCTTGTCTCCTTTCTTGTCTCTCTTTCCTTGTATCCGTTTCGGATGCTGCCGGACGAGTTCACCATAGCAACAGGCCTCATGCTCGTCCGACACGATGCCGTTCCGTCCACAGGCAAGCCCGACCACTCAGCCCGTCGTCTCTATCTTCTCTACCTCCACCAGAGCCGTATTGTAGGCAAAGGCCCCGCTTGGTGAGTACTCATCATTGGTCAGTGTATTGGCACACCCACCCCTGTCCACACCCCTCTTATCAGGGGCATACCAGGCCCCCTGCGGCATGTCTATCACCCCAGGCATGATCCTCTCAGTTACCTCAACCGGAATGACTACCGCACCTCTGTCGTTGAACACCCTTACCAGGTCACCGTCCTTCACGCTCCTGGCCCGAGCGTCTTCGGGGTTCATCAGGATGGCTTGGCGCTGCAGTTCCCTGAGCCAGGGAAGGTTGTCGAACTGGCTCTGGGTGCGCCTCTTGAAGTGAGTCGTAATCAACTGCAGGGGATACTTCTCGGACATAGGGTCGTTTCTGCTCTCCCACGTCTCTATGTACTTGGGAACTGGTGGGAATTCGGGGTTGTTCTCATCGGCCCATTGCTGGGAGTATATCTCTATCTTCCCCGATGCCGTGAAGAACGGGTTGTTATCCGGGTCGTCTATCTGGGCTTTGAAAGCTACGTAGGGTTCCGGCAACGGGTACCGGTAGATGGCCTCCTCTTTGAACTTCGCGTAGTCCGGCACGCCAAACCTTGCAGCCTGCTCTTGAAGCAGCTCCTTTGCCGTCTTGTCCACAAACCCGGTGATGCCCATGCGCTCTGCCAACGCAACAGAGATATCGAACATTGACTTGGACTCCCCCAACGGCTCGATCACCTTGTTATGACTCCCCACGAACGCCGATCCGTGGCCAACGGTGTTGCTGTTTCTCTCCATGAAGGTACACACTGGCAGTATTATGTCGGCATACCTGGCCGTGGGAGTCATGAGCTGCTCTTCCGTGACGATGAACTCCAGGGACTCCAGCGCCTTCCTGATCTTGTTGCTGTTGGGAAACTGGTTGATGTAGTTGGAGTGAGCCACATAGAGCAGCTTGTAGTCCGCGTGATAACCACCCGCCTTGCCCTTCAGTATGGCATCGGCCAGCTTGACCCAGTGTATCCTGGGCTGTGTACCCAGTACTGCATCGTATGCCGGCCCCCAGCCCCGGCCGGGGAACTCCGCTTCCACCGGATTGGGGAGCGGTTCCAGCCCCGGCATCAGCATCTCCGGGAACGGGAATCCGCCAACCACGATGGACTCCCAGGACCTTCCGGCAGCATCGCCGCCATGGATGCCGATGTTGCCTGTCATCGCTGCCAGGGTACAGGCCGCCCGATGAAACTGCTCCCCGTAGGCAGTCCGACCAGGTGCAATACCGGCGATCAGGGCCGCCGGCTTGATGGTGGCATACTCTCGGGCAAGTTGCTCGATAACGTCTGAAGATACGCCGGTGATGTCCTCGGCCCAAGTCGGGGTCTTGGGTACACCATCCTCCTCTCCCAGAACATAGTCCCTGAACCGGTCGAACCCGACAGTATAGGTATCAAGGAACCTCTGGTCGTGGAGCTTCTCCGTGATCATCACGTAGGCCATGGCAATGAGCATGGCCGAATCAGTGCCCGGCCTGATGGGTATCCATTGGTCAGCCAGGGCCACCGCCGTGTCGGTGTATCTCGGGTCCACGGAGACGATCCTCGTGCCCCGCTCTCTGGCCTGGGCCATATACCAGCAGCTATTAGTCCCGGAAATGGTGTCGGCCGGGTTCCAGCCCCACAAGATGATCAAACGGGAATTCACCAGGTCGTCTCGGGTGTTGTCGGTATACCACATCCCGTAGGTGGCCAGCGAAGCCATAATGCCTGCCTGGAAGGAAGTTATCCCCCAGACTGCCGTGTAGCCTCCTGCCATGGCCAGCAATCTCTCAACGCACCCATGGCTGAAGGTACTGTGGTCTCCGGGCATCGGTGCCAGCACTATGGAAGCCGGCCCGTAGGTATCCCTGACCCTCTTCACTTCCCCGGCCACCCTGTCCAGTGCCTCATCCCAGGAGACCCTCTCGAATTTGCCTTCCCCTTTGGCCCCCACCCTCTTCATAGGGTAGAGCACCCGGTCGGGGTCATATACTCTCTGCCGGTAGGCCCGTCCCCGGAGGCAGCCCCTGAGCTGAGGTTCTTCACCGTCGTCTGTCTCTATTTGCCTTATCACGCCGTCTTTGACATGTACCTTTAGAAGACAGGCACCTCCACAGTGGCTGGAACACACCGTCGGCACCAATCTCTCGTCCCCAGCGATTTCTTTGCCCTCGTTACTCATGTCCTGAAACTCCCAACGTATGACTGACAACATGCTCCCATAGCTACGAAACCAAAAGGCCCCCATCCACCACTACTACCTCGCCCGTCATGTAGTCCGAAGCCCCGCTGGCCAGGAACAGGGCCACCTTGGCGATGTCATCCGGCTCTGCCATGCGTGCCAGAGGAATACGCGAAAGGAAGGTGGGCATGAACTCCTCCAGGGTGAGCCCCATGGGTTCGTAGAAGGAGCGCAAGTGCACCGCAAGGCCGGGGGTCCATATGACTCCCGGCGCAATAGCGTTCACCAGTATCTTGTGCGGGGCCAATTCCAGGGCCAGGGCCTTGGTGAGCATCACCACGCCGCCCTTTGACGCGCTGTAGTGCGAAAGCAGCGGGCTGGGACGCAGGGCATCCAGTGAAGCGATGTTGATGATCTTCCCACCCCTACCGACCCGGCTCATCTCCCGAGCAACAGCCTGAGAGTAGAAGAAGAGGCCTTTCAGATTTATGTCAAATACTTTGTCCCACACCTCTTCGCTCATGCCCAGGACCGTGGCCGCGGGATAGACGCCAGCGTTGTTCACCAGGATATCGAGACAGCCAAAGGCCTCAATGCAGGCCGCCACAGTCTTCTCGGCATCACCCAGTCTGCTCACGTCACACTCAACAGCTTGGGCTGTCCCACCCCTCCCCCGTATGTCCGCCGCGACCCTGCTGGCAGCCGGCAGGTCCACATCAGCTACCAACACTCCGGCTCCGGCCTCCGCCAATCGCAGGGAAATGGCCTCTCCCATGCCCGCACCGCCGCCGGTCACAATCACACCCTTGCCACTCAGGTCGAAAAGCTGAGCAATAGTCTGAGCTGTCATGTCCAACTCCTTTCCGGCTCACTCTTGCGCCGGCAGCGCCTTGAACGGCAGCTTCACCTCGGCCGTCCAGCCACCATCAACTACGATGGCCGCCCCATTGACATAGGACGAGTCGTCCGACGCCAGGAACAGGGCCGCCTTGGCTATCTCTTCGGGTTGTCCGCGTCTCCCCTGTGCCAGGTACTCCCAGTCAACCGCATCCAGGAACCAGTCCGTCATTGGAGTCTCGATCATGCCTGGACATATGCAGTTGGCCCTGATGTTCTGTTTTCCATATTCGGCTGCTATGGTCTTGGTCAACAGGACCATCCCCGCCTTGGCCGCACAGTAGGGGGCAATGGTCGAGTTCGCACCCAGTCCATTGACAGACGCGGTGCTTATGATAGCGCCCCCACCCTGAGACAGCATGATCGGAATGGCGAACTTCGCACCCAGGAAAGCACTCCTCAGGTTTGTGTTCAGAACGATGTCCCAGTCTTCAACGGACAGGTCGGCAACAGGGGCACGTGTCGCGGCACTTATGCCGGCATTATTGAAAAGGACATCCAACCGCCCGTATGTATCTGCGGCCTTGTGAATCATTGCTTCCACGTCCGCAGGCTTGGAGACGTCAGCCTCCACGAAAACGGCCTCGCCTCCAGCCTCCACGATCATCCTGACCGTGTCCTCCCCTGCTGCCCGAACGCAATCGACCACAACCACCCTGGCACCTTCCCGGGCGAAGAGACAGGCGGAAGCCCGCCCGATCCCGGAACCGGCCCCGGTGACCAGCGCCACTCTCTCATCCAGCTTACCCACCGGCTACCTCCTCTTCATGATTCGGTCCATACTCGGGGCTCCTCTGAGGGCCTTGGGCCACCTTGGCACGGCTCAAGGCATGCGAGCTCTTGCCTCGCCCCTGCAGCAATCCCAGACAATTTGTCATGACCCGTTGCGTCACCAGCGAACGATGAAAATGGCCCGACGAGGTCATTTTCTACGTATATCAAAACCCGAAGCACCAAGAGGAGGGATGGCGTGGGCTATCCGTTCGTGCCTCCATTCACCCTCTCCCTTGACGGGAGAGGGTGAGGGCGTGCCGCTGTCCCCACGCAGGCCTTCCGCTCTCCGCAGGCGAGTCTTCGACAGGCGAGTCTTCGACCATCTGGTACGTTCTTCGTCCCTCCTGGCAATCGCCTCCTCGCCATGCTGTCCACCGTCCACTTCCACGGCCAATCTCTTCTCAAACATCAGAGTGCCGGTAGGAATGGGCCGGTCCCCCT
>Ga0180432_10001458_pt1 | contig 37393 bp, 27 predicted proteins | sample SS_ome_10_FD_132414 | JGI IMG/M metagenome (GOLD analysis project Ga0180432, IMG submission 132414) | Hypersaline lake sediment archaeal communities from the Salton Sea, California, USA - SS_1_MS_2 metaG | ecosystem: Environmental > Aquatic > Non-marine Saline and Alkaline > Hypersaline >... | reverse complement strand
TGCAACAGCGTGACACTGGACTTCAGCCGCCCTGGTAAGCCAACTGACAACGGGCTCATAGAAGCGTTCAACGGGCGTCTACGGGCAGAATGCCTCAACGAACACTGGTTCCTGTCGGTGGCCGATGCTCAGGAGATATTGGACACCTGGCGGAAAGACTACAACAGCGAACGGCCGCACGGCGCTTTGAAGAATATGACGCCAGATGAGTTCGCAAAGCAGGCGCTTGGTGCCCACCGCCATGGGGGTGGGAAGAGCATCAAAGACACGGCACAAACGTCCCAAAATCAACGGCAAGAAATCTACTCTACAGGCTGAAAACTCTCATTGCAGGTGGTACAAAGATGGGGGCAGGAGCACATCAGGCAACACTCTCACTGTAGGTGGCACCAAAAACGGGGGCAAGCCAGGTGGGATGCGCTTGATTGAGATAGTACGCTTCTTGTTCGCTTTGACTCTCGCAAGGAGGTGAGCGATGCGAAAGGTCCTTGGCTTTGTAGGGGCTGTAATACTCGTGGGAGTCTTCTTGCTGGCATTCAGATGGCATGCGCATCACTCCTATGAGCAAGTGTGGCCTGATATCCGAGCCCCACAAGCGCCACCTCCTGGAGCTGATCGTGACACGCAGTGTGAGGCGGCCATACCTAACAATATTCCAACGCTCTGGGGGTTGACAGGTCCGAGAGCGTCGGACATAGCTGGCCTGGTGGTTTCACGCCACGGTACACGTGCAGCGTTCGCTGTGCATCTCAAAGTCGAGAGGCCCGTGCTAGAAGATTCTCGAGCACGTATTGGTACAGTTGTACTCGAGGAGAATGCACAGGTGGAGTGGGCACAAACAGGGCTGACTGTGGTGTCTCCGCCTACGTTGTCCCCAAACGGCTCATTGGTCGCATTTGGGACGTACGCCCGAGATGCAAATACGCACTACATTGGCATTTATGATTGCACAGAGGAAGCTGTTCGTCTCATCGCGAGGGCTCAAGGGGACGATCTCAACCTGTTCCCTTCCTGGAGCCCGACGGATGAATGGATCGCCTTCATTCGGGGGGGCAATCTGTGGATTGTTCGACCAGATGGCTCAGAAGAGCGACAGCTGACCTCTGAGGGTGACATTATTAGTGCAGGCGGAGAATGGTCCCCGGAGGGAGACCGCATATATTTCGTGAGACAGGGTTACCGGCAGGAGAGATCCGGCGATGCTTACGCGGTTGACGTCGGTGTTCCAAAGCAGAAACCAGAACGCCTTACACGGGGTATAGGAATGATAGGCATCATATCCGTCTCACCAGATGGCAAATTCTTGCTTGGCCACGTGTACTCTCCTGCAGGCCGTGAGGACGGCCCTGGGTATGAAGGTACGAGTGTGACATGGCTTGATGATCCTGAGCATACTGGACTTCTGATAGGGGCCTTGGGAGCGCGCAGTTTCTCCCCGGATAGCCGTGTCATCGTAGGCCGCAGATTGCGTCCGACAGACAGTGACACGTTCGACTTATGGTCGAGCCCCATGAATAGCGAAAATCATGCCATAATAGCCCGCGACATAGACGCGCTTGCGTGGCGTAATGCGTGGCCCGTATCTGATCAGATCGTCTTCGTGCGCGACGACTGGGAAAGCGTCTGGGTGGTCAGGCCCGACGGCACTGGAGAACGGAAGGTCTTCTCCCTGCACGATGGGCTCGAATAGCAGGACCGCCACCCACCCATACCGTGGCCGACGGCGCGCGCACGACCTACACCTACGATTCCAATGGCAGCATGACCGCTGAGGAGGACAGCAATGGCACCACCTCGCAGAGCTATGACTACGAGGACCGCCTGCAGGTAGTTACGTATCCGGATAGCAGCCGCACTACCTTCGCCTACAATGGAGAGGGCAAGCGCCTGAGCAAGCAGGATAGCTCCGGCACGGTGAAGTATATTTATGATATGGACAAGGTGGTGCTGGAGCGGGATGGCGAGGACACGACGGTCGCCGGTTATACCCACGAAGGCGGCGGCCTGTACTATGACCTCATCTCGATGAAGCGCACCAATGGCTACTACTACCTCTTTGACGGTCTCGGCAGCGTCAGCGAGGTAGTTGACAGCAACGAGGCCACGCAGAACTCCTATCGGTACGAGGCCTTCGGGCAGGTGGAGTCGAGCAGCGAGAACGTGACGAATCCGTACCGATACGTCGGCGCCTATGGCGTGCACTGGGACGCCCCCCCTGCCCTCTATTTCATGCGGGCGCGCTACCACATGCCCGCCAGCGGGAGGTTCATTACCGTCGATCCCTTCAGAGGCGCTCTGCAAGATCCACCGAGTTTGGATCGCTATATATACGCAGCAAACGACCCTTGTAACAAGATTGACCCGACAGGCCTGCGAAGCTGGGAAGACTGCATGGAGGATTCCGTGTGGTCTTGTATGACAGACTTGATGGGGCCACCACCGCACGAGCTTATGCCCGGCTGTATGACTGCTAGTATTTGCTGCAGGACGGGCGGGCCCCTAGCGCCAATTTGCTGTGGGATCGTGGCGGCGTGCTGGGCTGGCTTCGGAATCGGTTGGATATACGCGGCGGACTTCTGCATTATTGACTGTGACAGGATCTGCAGTGCCGAACAGCCTTTCTGCTGGGAACATCCGCCGCCGCCGTCGTCGTTCATAGAGCCTATCCTAGGCGAATAGCCATGACATGAGAGCAGCTTTGGCCACCGTGGACAGCCTCATCGGGTCTCGGCCGGTACCAAGGCGTTACTATCCGCAGCATTTGTGTCTGGACAAAGGCTACGACTATCCGGAGATTGAGGTCGGGGCCCGCCAGCAGGCGTACCGTCCCCACATCCGCCGCCGCGGAGAAGAGAAAATGGCACCTGACGGATCCCGATTCCACCCGGCGCGCCGCTGGGTCGTCGAGCGCACCGGCTTCTGGCACAATCGCTTTCGGAAGCTTCTGATCCGCTGGGAGAAAAAAACCAAAACTATCTGGCTCTGGTTCATCTCGCTTGTTGCCTCATGGTCTACCGACTGATAGTTCTAGGACAGGCTCATAGCCATCTAGATGCGGCTGCATGAGAGACCTTGGTAGTTCGTCGAGTCAGGGCGTCCGAAAAGAGCGGGCCCTCCTCCGTTCTGCCAATGTCAAAGTAAGGGTGCGTAAGAGGAGTTCGTGTCACGTTGGGGGAGGACGCAGTATGGACTTCTGGACTGGCGTCTGTCTGCTCGTGACGGAAATAGTCCTTATTGTCGTTACACGGAGTCTGCACCATAGGGGCGCCACAACGCGTCGGCTACAGCTCACCATCTGGCTCAGTGTCTTGTTCGGGGCCACGGTACTATTGATCGTGGCAACCGCATGGCTCCTTCGTCCTTAGCGAGCAACAAGAGGTGGGCTCATATACTTGACCGGGACTGTGGGAGATCGCGTGGCTACCGTATAGTGAATTGCTGACGCAATTGCGGGGACAGTGTACCAAATCGACGTCGGCCGCGTGACCCGCACAACTCACAAGAACTCGAACGACGCAGTCATCTCTAGCTTTGCGTACACCTACGATAACGTCGGGAACCGGCGAACGGTCACTGAAGACAATGGCGACGTGGTCACGTGGACTTACGACAACGCCAATCAACTCACCCGCGAGCAGCGGGGTGGTGACGATTCCTACGACATGAATTATACTTACGACAGCGTAGGCAATCGCTCCACCAAGGTGGACAGCAGTGGCACGACCACATACACCTATGATGCGGCGAATGAGCTGACCGCCGCAACCGATCCGGGCAGCGATATCACGACGTACAGCTATGACAACAATGGCAACTTGACAACTCAGAATGCCGCGGGGTCGGTCACCACGCATGACTGGGACTATGACAACCGCTTGCACACAGTGACTCTGCCCAGCACGGCCATCGCTACCTTTGCGTACGATGGCGATGGCTTGCGCCGGGAGAAGCAGACCTCTGCCGCCACGGCCAAGTTCATCTGGGACGGGCAGGACGTCTTGCTGGAGACCGACGGTGAGGGCAGGACGCAGGTGACTTACACGCAGACCCCTGATCTCTATGGCGCTTTGGTCAGCCAGCGCCGCGGTGACGCTACCAGCTTCTATCACTTCGATGCCCTCGGATCTACGACGGAACTCACCGACGTCGACGAGGCCGAGACCGACAGCTATCGCTACTATGCCTTTGGCGAGACGCTTACCAGCAGCGGAGCGACGGCCAACAATTTCCGTTTTGTCGGTAATCTGGGCTACTACAACGAAGCTGCCCTGTCTCTGCAATACCTCCGCGCCCGCTACTACCAACCCAGCACGGGACGGTTCATCTCGCCGGATAGCGCCAGGCCGGAGCCAGAGTATCTCTACGCGTCCAACATGCCTGTGAACCGTACCGACCCCAGCGGCCTGGCGATCTGCACGAAGGAAAGTTCGCGCAGCACATTCGACCAGTTCTACGGCACCGAAACGACCACTGAGAACTGGGAAATCGGCTTCGGTTCGCTTGTAGGTAGCGTGGGTATCCCGATGTTGCACTGTAGTGCCAACAAGGTCCATGAGAAGTGGAAGATCGGCAAAATGAAGACTGTGCTGGCGATTAAGTATGAGTGCGAGTGCCCTCCTCCTGAATGCCAATGGAGCTGGACGTGCCAAGCCGAACGTGGTGTTCAGAAGCGGTTGGAGTACTATATAGTGGCCACGGCACAGTTCACTGTGGTCTACGCTAGTGACACGCCGGGACCTCTGCCTCCTGCATTCGACTCGCGCGGGAGTTTGGCGGATCGCATAAGTACATGCGGCACTGTCATGGCCCTGTACCAGCCGGGAATGCCGGGAGAACATAGTAGGTATGCCGCCGACAGGAGGAGCATTCCAGACATGAGCGACTGCATGCGTGAGTCCGAGGAATTCCCGAAGAGAAAAGTCAAGCCAACGGAGTGTCGCTTATGAAGAGACTACACATGAGGCACAAGGGCTTGCTTGCGGTCATTTGGTTGGCCCTCTTTGCCGGCCTACCAGGCTGCCGTGACCACCAGAGAGTTGAGCCGCAAGGCGCGCCAAAACCTCGCCTCGACGTTCTGCGGCCATGGCGCGAACAATGGGAGGCGCAGCAGCGGCGAGATTCATCCGAGCGAATGTTGAATCAGGCGCTACGCGAGATCAGGAAAGACCCGAACGCCAGTGACGCGCACATTCAAGCCGCTCGGGCCTTGCAGGAATTGGGGAAGACGCAAGCAGCAATAGAACATGTCGCCAAGGCGCTCGAACTAGCCGACAAGGACGCCGTAGCGTGGAAGAGCATTGGCCTGTACTATCTCACGTACGGCGACTATGGACAGGCTGTAACATCTTTACGTAAAGCTCAAGGCCTCGACTCTAACATGGCCCATATTGACAGCCTCTTGCTCACGGCCCTATATCAAGCGGGTGACCAGGCTTCTGCCATTGAGGAGGCCAAGCGCGCGTTGCAGGCGAACCAGGACAACTACAACGTGCGGGTTCTTTATGCTCAGTGGTTGATTGAGCGCGGAGATCCTGACGAGGCGGAGGACGTATTGTTGGGCGCTAGAGGGCAGTGGCGAGAGCGTTTTCGGTCTACCTGGCAACCCCTTAATCAGCTTAGGACAGTGATGCCACAGGGGGGCCAAGATGACCGTTCACGCCAGGCCCTTCAATTGCTGAAGACCGCCAGGTCGCTGCTCGACGAAGAACTCTCGTCCTACGGAGCCTATTGTCGCTTGCTGGTTGCGGCCAACATTCTGCAGAGCTCGATTAGTGGGGCGATGAGGTGGCTGGAAACAGCGCAGCAAGCGGATTACCAACCGAATGACCAGGTACGGCTGGCGGATCTGCTCGCAGCAGAGGGCAGTATCGCAGAGGCCAAGCGGGCCTACATTTCCACAGGCCCTGAGGTCGCAAAGTACGTCCGCCGGCGCCTGGAGCGATTAGACGAAGTCGGTGCAGAACGGTTCAGCGCAGAAATGCGCCAATTTGTCCTAGCACATCGCGAGCAATATCAAAGCGGGGCCGAACTCCCTGTATGGACCAGCAGTGCGGCGCCTCAGTAAGCATTCAACATGTCTCGTCCGGCCCGTTGGATGACCGAGATGACACACAATGAAGAATGCCCAATCGATATTGGTATCGCAAGCAGCGTCTTGCGACCAAGTCGTTGGGAGATTGCGTATAGTAACTCAGATCACGCTCGTGTCTAGGGGAGTGCTCGCGCGCTCGTGCTCAGGCTGAGGGGGAGCTGAGCCAGCAAGGGAATCTTCACCAGGGCAACCATTCTGCAACAGGCATCGGCTCACTGAATAGAACGGCGACGGCATTACCCCTCATACGCAATCGAGACAGTAATCCTCTTGCTGGTATTCTTCGTGCCTCTGGTCATCCATACCGGCACTGCCAATGCGAACCGGCTCGCCGCTCTGACCAATCCCGACAGCGAGGAGACCACCTTTTCCTATGATTCAGTGGGCAATCGCACCGGCATAACCCGGGCCAATGGCGCCTACACCAGCTACACCTACAATGCCCGCAACTGGCTCACGGCGATGGAGAATAACAAGTCGGATGACAGCACGATTTCCAGCTTCGTCTATCAGCACGATGACTGTGGCAACCGCACCCGCATGACCGAGAGCAACGGTGACTACACCACCTACTCCTACGATGCTATCTACCAACTCACCGGGCAGACCAAGAAGAACTCCGGCGATGTGACCCAGTGGCAGTACACCTACACCTATGACGATGTTGGCAATCGACTGACCGAGACCGACAAGGACAGTAACATCACCACCTACAGCTACAACGTTGCCAACCAGCTCACCCATACCGTGGCCGACGGTGCGCGCACGACCTATACTTACGACTCCAATGGTAGCATGACTGCCAAAGAAGACAGCAACGGCACCACCTCGCACAGCTATGACTACGAGGACCGCCTAGAAGTCGTCACGTATCCGGATAGCAGCCGCACTACCTTCGCCTACAATGGAGAGGGCAAGCGGCTGAGCAAGCAGGATAGCTCGGGCACGGTGAAGTATATCTATGACACGGTGAAGGTGGTGCTGGAGCGGGATGGCGAGGACACGACGGTCGCGGGTTATACCCATGAAGGCGGCGGCCTGTACTATGACCTGATCTCGATGAAGCGCGCGGAAAGCAGCTATCAGTATCTCTTCGACGGCCTGGGCAGCGTGAGCGAGGTACTTGACAACAACGAGGCGACGCAGAACTCGTACAGATACGAGGCCTTCGGGCAGGTGGAGTCGAGCACGGGGAACGTCAGCAGCCCGTACCGATACGTCGGCGCCTACGGAGTGCACTGGGATTCCGCCCCCGGCCTCTACTTCATGCAGGCGAGGTACTATGCGGCTACGGTGGGCCGGTTCATCACGATGGATCCGTCGAGGGGTTTCCCTCTGGAGCCACAGAGTCTGCATCGGTACACTTACGCGCGCAACAATCCAGCTGTGTGCATAGCTCCCGGCGGCTACGGGGCTATTAGCTGTGCGACGGCCATCGCGGCGCGTGCCTTAGCCTTTGAACGCGGAATGATTGCTTGTGCGCATTATTGCCACAAGTACTTGCCTTGTGTTCGGTACCCAAGAATTGTTCGAGGGCCCTGCGGTCGTATCAAAATAGAGATGGACTGGCAGTGCTTGGATCGGTTCAAGACTTGCTTGTTAGACTGTATAGGAGTGGCGTACGATCCGCCCTGGGCAGGTCAGTTTGACCATGGCACAACCGTACCACTGGAGGCTGTGCCAGACGACTGCTACTTGTTCGACCACTGGTCGGGCGATCTGAGCGGCAGCATCAATCCCACCTCCATTCACTTGGACGCCAACAAAAATGTAACGGCCAACTTCACAGGGCTCGGCCCCTACTTTCTGACCATCAATGGTAACCATGGCAAGGTGAAGGTTAACGGTACTCTACGGTCACTTCCCTGGTCAGGGCAGTTCGACTGCTGTACCGAGGTAAACCTGGAAGCCGTGGCTGATAACTGCTATGAATTCGACCACTGGTCGGGAGCTCTGAGCGGCAGCATCAATCCCACCTCCATTCACTTGGACGCCAACAAAAATGTAACAGCCAACTTCACAGGGCTCGGTCCCTACACTCTCGACATCAGTGGCGACCATGGCAAGGTGAAGGTTAACGGCACTCTGCGGTCACTGCCCTGGTCGGGCCAGTTCGACTGCTGCACCGACGTGCCTCTGGAAGCGGTTGCCGACGATGGCTACGAGTTCGACCACTGGTCGGGAGCTCTGAGCGGCAGTACCAATCCCACCTCGATTCATATGGACAGCGACAAGACCGTCGTTGCCCACTTCGAACGTGAACCTGACCAAGTATACATCTCGGGCACGGTGAAGACCTGGGATAGCGGCCAAGGCGTTGCTGACGTGACCGTCCGCATTGCCGAAACCGGCCAGTTGACACGCACGGACGGCAACGGTGATTACAGCTTCCCCGTATCCAAGAACTCCACCTATACCGTCAGTGCCTCCAAGAAAAAGTGGGAGAATTTCGGCGCCAGTCAGCACACTGTCCCCGTCGGTGACACCAGTGTTACCGATGTAGATTTCGAACTCGCGATGGTGCTAATGCCGCCTTCAGGCGGGCGCATCTACGGCTTCGTACTTGACGCTGGCGGCAACCCGGTGGCAAATGTGACTGTGACAGCCGGCGGCAAGAACGACAGTACCGACGCCAACGGCGAGTATGCGATGGACCTGTCTGCTGGAGACTACACGGTAACACCGAGTGACGGGGGCTACAACTTCAGCCCCGCCACCAGAGGCGTGACGGTGACCAACAGACAAGTGACTCACGTTGATGATATTGTTGCCCACTAAAGTGGAGACCACTTGGCGTAAGCTCCATCCCTTCTGCGTCAAGTGGGCAACGTAAACACTACTGAACTTGCCGTATCTGCTTCAGGCAAACCATCTCGTCGTGCCATTTAGGGAGGGGTTTTGATGACAACTTTGCGTGAACATAATGGTCCGGGAGATCCTCGGCTGAACATAGCACAGGCTGCGTCGGTGAGCATGCCGTTCCAGTTGCCTTTGTTGTTGGTGGGGATAGTATTGACCTATTGGCTCATTCCCCTGCAGTGCTTGGCCGGTTCTGAGTTGCCTAGATGGAGCAGGCAACAAGCGGGAACGTTCCCTATACAGAACGAGCTGGAGTTCGATAAGCCGTACGGATATGCGATATCTCTCGAGGAAGAGACCGGTGGTAGTCTAACTGGCGCCTCGGAGACGCATAGCGCTGGTGACAAGGACCAGGGAGAAGTCTACGCTTGCGCGCTATCGAAGGCTGTCGCCGCTGGTGGTACGGACGGGGTTGTGTCCGTCGCGTTGGCGGAAAAAGTCCGCTGCTTGCATAGCAGTAGCTACCGCGTTTCCGCTGACATCAGGACCAAGGGCGCAGTAGTGTTCCAGGGAATAGCCATTAATCCATTCCCAGTTGGCGTTATTTTTGCGGAGAGCAGCGTAACCCTGAAGATGGTGATCGGAGTCTGGGATGTGGCTCGGGAGACGACGGTGGATGAGGTATATTCCACTGTGCTGAATGAAAAGAGGCAAAACGGGCCTTGGTTGGCAGAAATCATCGATATCGATGAATACGACCGGCTCACGTTCCTCGTCAATTTGCGGCAAGATGCGGAGTACATCATGTACGCAGGCATTCGTGTCGAGACGAGTGCGTGGGCCTTGGCGAGCGCGAGTGCAACCGGGAGTTGCTCATTGGGTTCTTGGGACCTCACCTATGCGATAGGCACCAAGGAAGTGGACGGATATACTCGCGTGTCGATGATGCAGATCGAGGATCAGTCACCAGACCACAGTCCTCCTGCGACCATGTGTTCGCTCGACGGCACCGAAGGCGATGCGCAGTGGTACGTTTCTGGTGTCAGAGCGACCCTAGCCGCGGAAGATGGCGCAGACGCCTACGGAGTAGAGAACAAGTATTATTGCGTGGACGGCCGTAGCTGGCAGGAGTACACCGGGCCGTTCGACATTGCCGACGATGGGGAGCACGTAGTCGAGTTCTTTGCGACTGACAGGGCGGGCAATCAAGAAGATGAGCAGAGCTGCACGTTGAAGATCGACAGTACTCATCCGAACATCACAATTGACGAGCCCGAAAATGGTGGGGAGACAGATAGAGCCAGCATTCTAGTCCGCGGCGAGGCAGACGACCCTGCAAGCAGCGAAGGATCCAAGCTGAAGAGTGTAGTACTGAAGAATTCCACGAATGGCTTCGAGAAAGAAACTGATCGCGTCAATGGCTTTGACACCGCTGATTGGCTCATCGCCAACGTCCCGCTGGATATTGGTCCAAACGACCTATTTGCCATAGTGACCGACGGAGCGGGCAACTCGGGGGCATCGAAGGTCATAACGGTCCATCGCCGAGTCACCCACACTGTCACAGCAGCCATAGACACAGTGAACCCCAACTCGGCAGAGCCCGGGCAGGCCGTCCATTTCGCAGGGCATGGCAACTGCAGTCGGGGTCATGACATCACCGCCTACGAATGGAAGTCAAGTCGGGACGGGAATATCGGTTATCAAGCTTCCTTTGACAAGTCCAATCTGTCGGTAGGTAGCCATGATATCTCTCTGCGCGTGAAGTGCAGCGAAGGCAGATGGTCAGATTGGGCCGCGTGGTCTGGAAATCCACTGGAAATAGTAGTCTCTCACACTGTCACAGCAGCCATAGACACAGTGAACCCCAACCCGGCAGAGCCCGGGCAGGCCGTGCATTTCGCAGGGCATGGCAACTGCAGTCGGGGCCATGACATCACCGCCTACGAATGGAAGTCAAGTCGGGACGGCATTATCGGCAGCCAGGCTTCCTTTGACAAGTCCAATCTCTCGGTAGGCAACCATGACATCTCTCTGCGCGTGCAATGTAGCGAAGGCATATGGTCGGACTGGGTGTCTTGGTCAGGCAATCCATTGGTGATCGGACATGTCGTAACGGCCACGATAGAGGATATCAGCCCCAATTCGGCAGAAGAAGGGGAGAGCGTGCACTTCGCTGGGCACGGTGAGTGCAGTCGCGGCCACGCTATCACCGCCTATGAATGGAAATCAAGTCGGGACGGTATTATCGGCACCCAGGCTTCCTTTGACAAGTCGGACCTATCGGCAGGCAGCCACGATATATCCTTGCGGGTGCAATGTAGTGAGAGCAAGTGGTCAGAATGGGTCTCCTGGTCGCAGAATCCCTTAGTCATTGACGGCAACTGTGTTCCTGTAGAAGTGCAACTGGCACGCGGCTGGAATCTAATATCACTCGGGCAGCCCTGCGACACTACCGTCACATTTGGTGAACTGCTGGGCAATAACGCTATCGCGGTATATAGGTGGGATGCAGAGAATCAGGAATATCAACAAATTGCCTTGGACAATCCGCTCAGTGTGCTGCCTTCTGGGTACGGTGTCTGGGTATTGATGTTTCAGCCTGAGAGTGTGTGTATCCCCATCAAGATGCCGCCAGACCCCAACCCCAATCCTGTGACTGTATGCCGTGGGTGGAACTTGCTCGGGAATCCCTTCCCTGTTGAGATTGATTTGGGCCCAAATCTGACGCCCGAAGCCGGTGAGGACAACCTCAGTGATGGGTACGTCTGGGTTACCCCCCCCAGGCGAGTACAATAAACTGACGCGTGTCGCTCCAAACCAGGGCTTTTGGGTACTGGCTGCAATCCCTGCGGGCTGTATCGAGGCCGAGTTCAACACAGAGCCGGCACCCCCGCCCGGCCCAACAAGCGTTGCCGCCACGTCGCTGCAGACACGGCCCGAGGTGCCCGAGGCTAGCACGTGCATCCAGCTAGCGGCCCGCAGCGGTGAGGTCGTAGATGCAGGAAACTGGTTCGGGGTGACTACTGAAGCCCTGGCCTGGAAACGTCCCAAGCCGCCGACAGCACCAAGCGGCCTAAGCCTCTATCTGGACATGGAAGACTATGGCGTCGGCTACGGCACCTGTATTGTCCCGCAGAACCAGCGCAACCATGTCTGGGAAGTAGCGGTGCAGTCCCAAGCAGGTCAAGAGGTCGAGCTGTATCTGCCAGACACCTCCCGGCTGGCCGGAGAGCTGGCCGTATGGTTGGATGATCTTGCCACAGGCAAGAAAACGGACCTGCGTCATGCCCAAGGCTATAGCTACAAGGCGCGTTCCAGCCAGCGGCAGTTCAAGCTGTGGCTTGGCAAGCGCACGGGCAGTCTGCAGATCATGGGCGTAACGACCCAATCCACCAGTGCGGGCGCGCATATCGCCTACACCTTGTCTGCAGAGGCGGACGTCGCTATCAAGATTCGCAACATCGCCGGCCGTCTAATTCGCGGGATCCCCTGTGGCACTGCGTCAGATGGTCTCAACACTGCGACGTGGAATCTGCGCAATGCAACTGGCGCGCCGGTGCCGTCGGGGACGTATCTGTGCACGGTAACGGCAAAGGCGAGTGACGGTAGTCAGACGACTGCAGTCAGGACGCTGCATGTAAAGCGCTAGATGCTGGGATGCTGTGACGACTGCCGCACCGTAAACCGAGGGCCCATGGCAGATGCTGCGGGCCCTCTTGCTGTATCTGGAAAAGGCATTGTGATGCAAGTCACGACTATGCAGTACAGTCAGTTGGTGTGAGTTGGTCGTGACAGCGGGGGCGTTGTGCCAGTCAGAGCTCGATCATCGCATGAAATGCCGTAGCACAAGATACCGGTTGTGTGCGTGTTCTGAACCCCGCATCTTGCTGCAATTGCAGCCGGGACAATACTCGATACAAAGGATTCCTGGGGTCACACGAGGAGTAGCTGTTGGACGCAGGGATCTATGAAACAAGTCGTGTCCATAGATTTGCCGATGGTCACACCGCCTACCCATCCCGTCCCGGCAATTCGTGTCCTTGATTGGGATTTCAGACGCTCAGCGAGTACACTGCTTCCTATCGACGGGTGAGGTATCCATTCGACTGCGTTGTCTTTGGTCTCACCGTACCCATGCCGACGCCCGCCTCTTTACTGTCAGCATGTGTCTAAGACAGCTGGCCAAACCAACCAGGACGCTCCGCACGACAGGCGAAGTGCAATTGCGGGTGGGGACCGTCTCCTGAACCCCATAGGCCGCTATAGGAATTGCGGGTACTCGATTCAAGATGCCTCAGGATTTCTACTCAAGGGGTGCGCAGCCACCGCATCCTGAAGATCCCCGTCTGTTACGTGCAAATAGATAGCTGTCGTGTCCAGGCGCGAATGCCCCAGGAGCTTCTGTATCTGGACGAGATCGCAGTTTCCGCTTTTTAGCAGCAGTGTCGCGAAGGAATGTCGGAGGGTGTGCATGGTCACGCCGCTGGCGGTGATGTCGCTTTGCTGTAGGATGCTGCGCCAGATCTCTTGAAGACGTGAGGCGTAGATGCGATTGCCATGCGTGGTTGTGAACAGATAGTCGTGGTCACACTCATCCTGCCGGAATTCCATCCAGTCCTCAAGCGCTTCGCGAAGTTCCTGCATGAACGGAATTACTCGTGACTTCCGCCCCTTACCAGTAACGCGCAGAATGCCATCATCGAACCTGACATCGCCTGTGCGTAGATTCATAAGTTCTCCTCGGCGAATCCCCGTGAACACGAATGTGGTGATGATCGCATAGTTGCGGAAGGCGCAGAAGACCATGCGATTCTGTTTTGCGGATTCCAGCAGGGCACGGATTTCGTCCGCGGACAGATACCTTGGCAACGACTGCTCCGCCTTCGGTACGGAGACTCGCCGGGCGGGGTTGCGTGGCGTCTGCTCTGTCTCAATCAGATAATCCCAGAAGCTGCGCAGAGCATAGAGGTGGCGGGCAATGCTGCTGTTGGAAAGGCCGTGGGAATTGAGGTCTGCAATCCACTGTCTGATCTCGGTGGGGGAGAGCGTTTGTAGATCGAGCGTACCACTGCTATTTTGAAGAAAACTCACAAATTGTGACAGATCGGAACGGTAGGCGCTGGCGGTGAGGGGGCTGAAGCCCCGCTCGATCTCCAGATAGGCGAGGAATTCGTCGATTTTTGTGTCAATAGCACATGACATTATTGGCACATCCTTTCGGGAGCGGCGTAATTGACTTCCGCTCAGATGTGCCAGACCTCAGAGAAATATGCCATTTTTTCGACCGGACTGTGAGTGGGAACCGGTAGGAATCTTATGTGACGGTATTCTCGCCGGTTTCTGTCACATTTGGCCCTTTTTCGCTCTGGAGAGTGGGTCTATAAGCCGAATTGTGCACACACTAACCTACCATCTGTGCACATAACTTCCAGCGTTATAACCACACCCCAAACGGAGCTTATGTTGCGGTCCCAATAGCTAAGCAACAGCAATTGGGGTTTGAGTACTACGACCATATTCCCCAGCGATCATCTGAACTCCTGCCCCGGTTGCAGGTGTGGATATGGTTTTGCGGCTGGACAGGCCTCCGAGCTACCCCCAAGAAAGACTGATGACAATGACGTGACGACTTAAGCCACGTGCCGTCCCGATCATCGTGGCCTCTGCAGGCAAACCAATGCTCACGCTAGGCTCACCGTCAACTGCCGCCAATGCCCCGGGAAAAGTACCGCCCACGGAAGTGCCGATCTCGTTCAGACCTGTTTCCGGAGCTTGGCATGCAGGGGTGCGCTAGCGCCTCCTGTCCAGCTTCCCATGCAGCCCGACAGTGCGTCATCTCTAGCCCCAGAAGCACCATCTACTTAGTCTGGCACCGCATTTTCTTGCAGGGAGCGCATACAACAATAGCGAAATTGTTCCTCAACTATGCCTTGCAGGGAGATGACCAATGAAGCAGGCCCTCCGGGTGCTACGCATTCTTCGGGAATTGCCCAGAGCTAGGGGTATAACCGCCAGCACCGCCGCCTCACTGGCTGAGCGCTTCGGTACCAGTACCCGCTCTATCTACCGCGACATCGCCCTGTTGCAGGAGGCGGGGTACGCCATTGCCCATGATCGCGCCGGCTACTATCTACTGCCGACCGACCGGTGCGTGCCAGTAGACCTCAGTGCCGCCGAGATTGCCAGTCTGGTCTATGCGACTTATTGGGTAGATGGCGCGGTACCGGCGGCGCTACGTCCTGATTTTACGGGCGTAGTTGAGAAGCTGACCGCTGCCTGTGGCACTGATGAAGCTATTATCTCTGCTCTCAATGGTGACAAAGGGATCGACATATCGCCAAAACAGACTGATGGCCCGCAGGCTGCGGTAAACATGGCGACGGCGTTCCGGGCCAGGCGTATGCGTAGGAAGCTACGGGGCATATACCGCTCTCCGGACCGGGACGAACTAACCGAACGCGTGCTTCATCCTTACAGTGTCAGCTTCCGCGGTGATGCCCACTATCTGGTGGCCTATTGTGAGCTGCGGGGTGAGGAGCGAACGTTCCGTTTGGATCGCTTCGAGGAGCTGGAAATGCTCGACCAGACGGCCGAGATCCCAGACCGCTATGACTTGGAGGGGCACTTCTCGGGCGCATGGGAGGTCACCAGTGGTCGGCGGCAGGAGGTCAAGGTACTGATACGCGGCAAAACCGCGCGCCGGTTCCGGTCCAGTAGCCTGCATCCCACGCAGCGCATGGAGCAGCGGGACGATGGCGCAATGGAATTGTGCTTGCGAGTGGCCTTGACCGATGAGTTCCGCACCTGGCTGCTGGGCCTGGGCCCCGATGCGGTGGTCCTGGAACCAGCCTGCTTGCGCGAGCAAATCGCTGAAATAATCAGAAAAATGTCAGCGAATTACTCTCCGACCTGACATGACGTGTCAGGGCCATATGATATACACTAATGCAGCAGCCAATTGCGTTGGTGAGAGGCATTGAATGTGGGCGAATGAGGTGGCGGCGCAAACTCGATCAACCGCGCTCCAATCGCCGAACCTAATGAAGCCGAGATACTACCTGCAGACGAGGCAGTTCAGGGTGACGGTTGTGACCAAGTTGGGAGCAGCAACATGTCTGCAGGTGATTGCAGTAGCCAGTCGTCCAGCGCATCCCCCAGGTGTCGTCCGGCCGTATCCTCTGATATTTGGCGGCTGTGGGCGAAGTCAAGCCAAGCCGAGCCGGAGCTATACCATCCTCTCATTTGTCACCTTATAGACGTAGCCTCCGTTGCCGAGGCCTTGTGGGACCACAGCCTGCCAGCGCCAAGCAAGCAGCTTATCCGTGCAGCCCTTGGCATGGAGAACGAAGAGGTGACCCGCGCATGGCTTGCGTTCCTTGCCGGACTTCACGATATTGGAAAGGCGTCTCCTGCCTTCCAGTCGAAAGTCCCACAACTAAAGGCGGCTCTGAACGCGCGTGGTTTTGAGTTCTTCCCTGGCGCAGAAGCATTCCACGGGCTGGTAAGTGCTAAGGTAATAGCTGAACTACTAACCAGCGCGCCACTTACCAGCACTCGAATTCCTCAGCAGATGGCAACCGAGCTTGGGGTGACTCTTGGCGGCCACCATGGCACTTTTCCACGGCCTTCCGAACTGGGGAGTAGCCGTTTGGGGGAACGCGAACTGGGGAATGGCAGATGGCACGATGCAAGGGTCGAGCTCTTCAACCAACTGTGCGCCTTCGTTCGCCCAGATAGTGTGCCGGGCTCCTCAGTAGCCGTTCCTGCTAGTGTTAGCAGTGGTGCCATGGCTTTGATTGCCGGTCTTACCTCAGTTGCCGACTGGATCGGTTCCTCTGAGACGCATTTCCCCTACGCTCCCGATTGCGGGGACATCGAGACATACGGTGTTGGGGCTCGACAGCGAGCTATTCGCGCCTTGGAGGAGACGGGGTGGGCGGCATGGCAGCCTCCTTGCGACACAGCAGACTTTGCTTCGTTGTTTACAGACATCGAGGAGCCTCGGCCAATGCAACGTAAGGCTATACAGCTTGCGGAGCAGTTGCTATCCCCGGGGCTGGTGTTGATTGAGGCACCAACGGGAGAGGGTAAGACGGAGGCAGCATCCTATCTCGCCGACCAATGGAACCGCCGGATGACAAACAGAGGCTCCTACGTAGCCATGCCAACCCAAGCGACTGCAAACGCCATGTTCGAGCGCTTCCGAGAGTACTTGGGCAAAGCGTATCCGGGCCAAACCGTAGACTTTCATCTGGTACACGGTCAAGCATCTCTGTCCGATAGGTACCAGGAAATGCTGAAGATCGGCCCAGTGTATCAAAACGACCAGATAGGAGATGGGGGCGAAGGCACAACTGCCGCCCATGGCTGGTTCAGCTACAAGAAGCGCGGAGTACTCAGCCCCTTCGCCGTTGGCACGGTCGACCAGGCACTGCTCTCTGTATTGCAGTCGCGACACGTCTTCGTTCGGCTGTTTGGCTTGGGAGGCAAGATAGTCATATTTGATGAGGTTCACGCCTACGATACGTATACTTCCACACTACTCGAGCGATTGCTGCAGTGGCTCTCGGCACTGGGCTCCTCAGTCATCATGCTCTCGGCAACACTTCCCTCCAGCCGCAGGGACGCGCTTCTGAGGGCCTATGCGGGTCAGGAATCGTCCATAGAGCATTCATCGTACCCTTCTGTGACGTGGGTGTGCGGAGATCAGCACGGTAGCGTCAGCTTTCCAGTCCAGGCACGCGAGCCGCTGCGGATTAGATGGGCGCCCCCTGGTACTGAAGAGTTGAGCACACATCTGCTTAGTCTTGTGGCTCATGAGGGGTGCGCAGCAATTGTGTGCAACACCGTAAGGCGGGCCCAGGAGACCTATGCTGCACTCCAGAAGGCGATGGGGGACTGCGACGTAGAATTGGACTTATTTCACGCTCGCTACCCCTTTGGGGAACGCCAGGAGCGCGAAAAACGCTGCGTCAGTCGCTTCGGCAAGGAAGCTTGGGACCGCCCCAGCAAAGCGATTCTGGTGGCTACTCAAGTGATTGAGCAGAGTATAGACATTGACTTCGACGTTATGGTCACCGAGCCTGCGCCTATAGACCTTGTTCTTCAACGTGCCGGGAGACTCCAACGCTTCGGACACATGAGGCGCCCGGAGCAATTCTCGGAGCCTGAAATGTGGGTAATCGACCCCGAGACAGATGCCAACGGGGTGCCAGATTTCGGGTCTTCAGCGCGCATCTACAGCGAATACGTTCTGCTGAGATCATGGCTGGAACTGACAGACCGGAACCAGATAGAGATACCCAGGGATGTCTCGGGACTTATTGAGGCAGTATATACTGATCAGTGCGCCTGTAACGTTGAAGACGAAGCGCTCGCTCAACGCTTGCAGGCAGCCTGGGATGATCAGCAGGAGAAATGGCAAAAGCTCAACTACTTAGCCAGAACAGGTCTCATAGGCCCCCCTGACGCTAAGACTCCTCTGTGGCAGGTAACGGCTGCTGAACTCAAAGATGAAGAAGACCCGACCATCCATCCGCAACTCCGTGCCGCAACCCGCTATTCGGAGTTGCCGTCGGTCACGCTAGTTTGCCTCCACGGCTCGCCCGAGGACTGCTATCTGGACAGAGACTACACACAGTCGGTCTCTCTTGATAGTGAACCAGATGAAGAACTCACCAGAGCTCTCATGTTGAGGTCGGTCTCCATCAGCAACTGGCGTGTCTATCACCATTTTGTTGAGCATGACCCTCCCCGCGCATGGCGCAGAAATGCGCTGTTGCGCTACCTATTGCCGATCTGCTTCGACGCTAATGGCCGCTACGAGATGGACGAACTCATCATCGAGCTGCATCGCGACCTTGGTATAGTGTTCCACTATGACGCAGAGGAGTGAGACAATGAGCATTTCGTTCAATCTTATTGATGAAGCGTGGATTCCATGTGCAATGCTAGACGGGGAAATCAGTGACCTTGGCCTGTATGACACACTCGCTCGCGCCCATGAGATACGCGAAATCGTGGACGCGTCACCCTTAGTCACGGTGTCACTACACCGTCTGCTCCTGGCCATTCTGCATCGAGTGTTCGGGCCCAGTGATGCAGCGAACTGGGCGGAGCTTTGGCGGGCGGGAAGCTTCGATGAGGAACGCCTCGGTGAATATCTGAATGAGTGGCGCCATCGCTTTGATCTCTTTGATCCACAGCGTCCCTTCTATCAAACACCGGGAATGCCCGAGAAAATGCTCAAATCGATCAGCAAACTCGCCACCGAACTCGCCGCAGGCAATAACGAGACGCTTTTTGATCATACTCTAGATACTATGGTTACGGCTATGACCCCTGCGCGGGCTGCACGCGTCATCGTGGCTGCCCATAACTTTGCCGCCTCTGGGACTCACAGCGGGGAACACGGTAATCTCAAGGCGTCCGCAAGCCCTCTGAGGGGTGGGATAGCATTTCTTTTCAGGGGGGATTCTGCTTTTGAAACACTAATGCTGAACCTAGTAGCCTACGATCCACACAACCAGCAGCCTCCCGGCATAGTTGGAGTTGGTGACGATCTCCCAGCTTGGGAACAGGAGACTTCACCAAGCCCTGAGAATGTCTATCCGAGGGGCTATCTTGACTATCTCACATGGCAATCAAGACGCATCTGGATGCCGCCCCCATCTGACCGGCAGACGCAGTTGGTGGTGTGCCAAGCCGCTCTCAGCAAAGGCCGCGAGTTTCCTGATGACTGCTATCCTCGGGACCCCATGATGGTTCACCGGAAATCATCAAGAGGTACAGACCATCCCTGGCCCCCGCTCAAATTCACAGAGGGCAAAGCCCTTTGGCGGGACAGCATGTCACTTCTGCAATCGGTCCCCGGGCAAGTCACACGCCCTTGGGTCGTAGAATGGGTAGCCAGCCTTGACGCCGTAGGAGCTCTGGAAGGCGCCTCCAGATTTGGCCTATCAGCATTTGGCTTAACTTCTCAGATGGGCAAAGCTGCCAAAACGACGCTGTGGCGTCATGAGCGCATGCCTCTCCCGCTTCACTATCTACGCGATTCTGAACTTGTCGGCGACCTGGCCAAAGCGCTTGATATGGCCGAGGCGACACGCGCTGCCCTGCGCAAGCATCTCTGGCAGCTTGCAGCTATAGTACTGGCTCCTGATGAAGAACAGAAGCCCGACCCCGACCTGGTTAGCAAAATGGTTGAGGGCTTTCCAGCAATGTCGCTGTATTGGTCAGAGCTGGATACGCATTTCCACCGACTTGTTCTCGATCTGCCCGGAGATCTGAAGCACCGTACTGGCGTCCTTGCGTGGTGGTCCAATGAATGTGTGGCCCAGACCGCCATGGATGCCTTCGCCCGAACCGTCCGTGGCCTCCCCCAGACGCCCCGCTTCCTGAGGGCAATCGTTCGCACGGAGGGGCGGCTACGCGGAATGATATATGGTCACATCATCAAACCATACCGGGAGGTGAATTATGCCAAGACCGTCTGAACACCAGGCCAACTTCGTCGAGTACCTCGTGGGCCTCAGCGACCGAGAAAACCGAGGTGCATTGGCAGCTCTGCGCAGAGGGGTCGGGAAGCCGCCTGGCACTGTGCCAGAAACGTTCCCCATCATGGTGCCTTGGACCGGTTCTCTGAAGAGCCGCAGGGAAGCTGACTGCTATTTCCTGGTCGGCGCGCTCTTTGCGCTGCATCCTCAGAACACAACCCAAGGCAATATGGGCACTACCTTCGCGCTGATGCCAGACCCCAGCGACAGCCTTGAAAAGCGCTTTGTGGCTCTGCTGAATGCCGATGCGGAAGACCTGCGCAACCATCTGCGCCATGCGGTGTCGCTCGCCGGGTCCAAAGAGGTACCAGTCAACTGGGCTCAGTTGCTGGCGGATTTGCGGCACTGGGATCATCCGGACCGCTTTGTGCAGCGCGACTGGGCCGAGCAGTACTGGGGGCACAGCCAGCCCGCCGAAGACGAAGGGACCACTGAGCCGACTGGAAGCGAATGATCTGAGTCTTGACCAAATACGAGGAGGATGGAAAATGAAAATCGAGTTGCACATGCTCCAAAACTTTGCACCATCCTGTCTGAATCGGGATGACACAAATGCCCCGAAGGACTGCCAGTTCGGTGGCTTCCGACGGGCGCGCATTTCCAGCCAGTGCCTCAAGCGCGCAACGCGTACCCACCCGCTTTTCGCTGAGACCGTTGGCACGGAGACTGCCATCCGCAGCCGTCGGCTGATTGGCGAGATTGCTCAGCAGTTGGTCGATGCTGGTCGGTCGCAAGGGGAGGCAAATGCGGCCGCAGGTGCTATCATGGCGCAACTGGCAGGGAAGGTGGGAGACGACGGGAGAACCGCTGTAGCAATCTACATCGGTCGCGCGGAGATCACGCGCATCGTTGAGGCCATACAGGACAACTGGGACGGTCTGATGGGAGATGGTGAAGCAGACAGCAACACTGCTGAGAAACTGCGCAAAGCTCTCACCAAAGAGTTCAAAGACATTGCCGGTGCGGCCGACATTGCGCTGTTCGGGCGCATGATCGCAGAAAGGACCGACCTCAACATTGACGCGGCCTGTCAGGTGGCCCACGCCATCTCAACCCACAAAGCCGCCATGGAGATGGACTTCTACACTGCAGTTGACGACCTTCAGCCGGATGAAGACCCCGGCGCCGGCATGATGGGCACAGTCGAGTTCAACAGCTCCTGTTTCTATCGCTACAGCCTCATTGATCTACCTCAGCTCCTCGAGAACCTGGATCGTGACGATGACTTGGCAGCTCGCACCGTGGATGGCTTGCTTCGCGCTTCAGTGGCCGCCATTCCGACCGGCAAGCAGCACTCCATGGCTGCCCAGAATCCGCCCAGCTTTGTCATGGCGGTCGTGCGGACCTCCGGAGTGCCCTGGTCGCTGGTCAATGCCTTCGAGCGCCCGGTACAGGTGACCGACTACGACGAGAAGGGCCTTGTCCAGCAGTCCATCGAAGCGCTTGATGCCTACTGGGGGCAACTCGCCGATGCCTACGGCACCGATGGGATCGTCGCCATACCAATCTGCTATCTCGGCGAGGCGGAAGTCGAGTGCCTCAAGAAGTACAAGGTTGACACACTTGAACAGCTCTACGAAGCCGTTCAAGAAGCCATCACCAATAACGGAGGGGGATAGCTATGGCTGTACTCCTATTGCGACTGGCTGGCCCCATGCAATCATGGGGCACACAGAGCCGTTTCAGTGTGCGGGATACCGGCCGCGAGCCCTCCAAGAGCGGCATCGTGGGGCTCTTGTGTGCGGCTGCAGGAGTGCCCAGGAACGCTCACGAGCGCATTGCTGAGCTTGCTCAGATGCGTATGGGTGTTCGGGTGGACCGCGAGGGAACCACGGCGCGCGATTTCCACACTGCTGGCGGCGGTGACCTCAACGGCAAACCGTATGGTGTCGCCAAGGCCAGTGGTGCCACAGCGGCTACCGTCACCTCCAATCGCTACTACCTGGCAGATGCTGAATTCATCGTCGGGCTGGAAAGTGACGACACCGGTCTGCTCAAGCACTTCGATCGAGCGCTGGCGGACCCTGTGTGGCCACTATTCCTGGGCCGCAAGAGTTTCCCGCCAGGCCTGCCGGTACGCCTCGGTGTCCAGGTTGGGGAACTCGAAGAGGTTCTTGTCGCGTGGCCCTGGCGACCGCAGCATGAGAATGATGATATTCCCGAGCGTGGCCTGCGGCTGGTCATTGAGGTGGATGACTACCAGGAAGTGGCTCGCTATGACCACCCGGTATCCTTCGAAAAAGCGGACCGTCGTTTTCGCCTCCGCCATGTGAATATCAGTTGGATCCCGCCAAACCGTATCACCAAGGGGGAATCTGGATGTATCTGTCCAGGCTGATACTCGATCCGCGAAGCCGACGCACTCAGGCCGAACTGGCCGATCCTTACCAGATGCATCGCACCCTGATGGCAGCGTTTCCCGAAGACCTGCCTGACAACGAGCGTATGCTTTATCGGGTGGACACCGACAGGCACACCGGAGTGCCCACTGTTCTGGTCCAATCGCAGAACCAACCCGACTGGTCATTCATCGAAGACGATAGTCGTTACTTGCTCCAGCGGAAGCCGGTGTCGAATCCGGACTGCAAACGGGTTAATGTGCACGTAGAGAAAGGACAATTGCTGGCATTCCGGCTACGTGCCAACCCCATCGTCAAGCGCAATGGCAGACGGATTGGCCTCTACGATGAGCAGGAGCAACTCCAATGGCTGCAGCGCAAAGGCGCTGACGGTGGGTTCCGGGTCGTTACTGTGACAATAGTTGTCCAGGGCATGCAAGATACCGAAAAGGTCGCTAACGATGACAAGATGCAGATAAGACACTACGCCGCCCGCTTTGACGGTCAGCTCCAAGTCACTGCCCCTGAGCGGTTCAGAGAGACCCTCGAATCCGGCATTGGCCCGGCCAAGGCCTTCGGCTTCGGGCTGCTCTCAGTGGCGCCGGTGCGCTAGGGAGGTGAGAACTGCTGCGCCAGCTTCATATTGTTCCGCGCTTCGACGATAGCCTGACGTATGTCTATATCGAGCACGCGCGGGTTGACCGCTCCGAAAAGAGTGTCGCTGCATGGGACCAGGACGGGATCACGGAGCTCCCTGTGGCGGCGCTCCGGGTGCTGATGCTGGGGCCTGGCACCAGCATCACCCACGAAGCCGTCAAGACGCTGGCCGACAACAACTGCCTGGTCATTTGGTGTGGCGAGGAAATGGTGCGCTTCTATGCCCAGGGCATGGGCGGTACTCGCAGCGCTCGTCGCCTTATCAAGCAGGCGGCTCTGGTGAGTGATCCGCAGGCTCGTGCTGCAGTCGTCAGACGCATGTACGCCTACCGGTTCAGCGAGATAATCCCGGCCGATCTGACAATTGAGCAGATCCGCGGTATGGAGGGACAGCGCGTCCGTGAGACTTACCGCCGCTTGAGCGAGGCAACCGGAGTACCCTGGCATAGCCGCAGCTATGACCGAAACCGGTGGGGAGGCAGCGATCCTATCAATCGGGCCATCTCTGCCGCCAACTCATGCCTGTATGGGCTCTGCCATGCCGCTATCCTGTCAGCGGGATACAGCCCGGCGTTGGGGTTCATCCACACTGGCAAGCAGCTCTCGTTTGTCTATGACATCGCCGACCTGTATAAGACAGAAGTGAGCCTCCCCGCAGCTTTCCGCATCACTGTGGAGGGCCCGGGGGAAATCGAGCGCAGAGTCAGGCTGGCTATGCGCGATGCCTTCAGAGAGACCAAATTGATTGACCGTATCATCCCTGACATTGCCCAGATTCTCAGTGATGATGTCCCCGACGAAGAGCTCGGTGAATATGAGGATGATCCTGCCAAGCCTGGACGGCTGTGGGGGCCTGAGCTACAGGCCGACAATAGCCAGGGTGAGGCCCGGTGACCGTGCTTATTGTCGAGGCCGCAACGCCGGCCCTGCGCGGGTTGCTGAGTCGCTGGCTGATCCAGCCCCGGACAGGCGTATTCGTCGGGCGGCTATCGGCACGGGTCCGCGACAAGCTCTGGGAGCTTGTTACGACTTCCGGCAAGGCCAAAGGCGCCCTCATGCTGGAAAGTGCGCAGAACGAACAGGGCTTCCGCATTCGTAGTTGGGGCGACACCTCGCGAGAGCCTGTGGACTTCGATGGGCTGACGCTGATTCGTCGTCCGACAGACAGCAAGGCGGCACAGCGGCACTATGCCAAACGGGGCCGGAGTGACGAAAAGGAATAAAGAACAATGTGCACGTTTTATGGAGATAAATCGAGCAAAATGTGTAGCCGTACAACTTTTTTGGGGATCGTAGTGCATTCCCCACACACGTGGGGGTGAACCGTTATTCATGCGACTCACCTCCACTCAGGTTAGGCATTCCCCACACACGTGGGGGTGAACCGCATCGCGCACCGCCTCCGGTAAGTCAGTATTGGCATTCCCCACACACGTGGGGGTGAACCGTCCCAGAGTGCTTTACCCGCGCTGACAATGGGGCATTCCCCACACACGTGGGGGTGAACCGGAAGCGGGGTAGAGTAGGGGCTACTCGACTGGGCATTCCCCACACACGTGGGGGTGAACCGGCATCGTATAGCTACTGCCGTCTTTGCGAGTAGCATTCCCCACACACGTGGGGGTGAACCGAGGAGCTGGCCTGGCAGAAGCGGGCAATCGGCGCATTCCCCACACACGTGGGGGTGAACCGAAGAGAGGTGCTTGGTTCCAGATTGGTGAGGAGCATTCCCCACACACGTGGGGGTGAACCGCCACCCCTGGTGGGATGGCCTCCAGCCCACACGCATTCCCCACACACGTGGGGGTGAACCGGCGCAATATCCGCTTCCCCATTTGCGCAAGGTGCATTCCCCACACACGTGGGGGTGAACCGCGTGAGCGTAGTTGCTCCACTGCAGCGGCCTAGCATTCCCCACACACGTGGGGGTGAACCGTACGATATGGGGCTGCACTTCTGCCACGAAATGCATTCCCCACACACGTGGGGGTGAACCGGTAGTATTGTAGGCGGATGCGGGCACAGATACGCATTCCCCACACACGTGGGGGTGAACCGGTTTGGGATGCGAGCTATCGGTGGCATGGGTACGCATTCCCCACACACGTGGGGGTGAACCGTGGGAGTCAGCCAAAACGGGAATCCGCAAGCAGCATTCCCCACACACGTGGGGGTGAACCGGCGCTGGCGGTTCCAAACTTGCCGCAGGCGCGGCATTCCCCACACACGTGGGGGTGAACCGCTTGAACGCGAGTTGGAAACCAACCTGCAGCAGCATTCCCCACACACGTGGGGGTGAACCGGGTGCGGAGGCGGAAGCGCAGGTGGCACGTGAGGCATTCCCCACACACGTGGGGGTGAACCGAGTGAGGGGCGAATAATGTCCAAGGCGGACAGGGCATTCCCCACACACGTGGGGGTGAACCGGCTGGCTCTGTGGTGGGGCCCGCCGATATTGAGCATTCCCCACACACGTGGGGGTGAACCGGCGAATCATTCGCGAGATACGACCCCGACTCGGCATTCCCCACACACGTGGGGGTGAACCGGCCAGCATTTAGGCGGTCTATACGGTGCTGGTGGCATTCCCCACACACGTGGGGGTGAACCGGCAGATTTGTCAAGCCAACTGCGGGGAACTCCTGCATTCCCCACACACGTGGGGGTGAACCGCCGCGCTATACGCCGCTGTCCAGTCTTATCGAGCATTCCCCACACACGTGGGGGTGAACCGTGACTGTCCCGGTCGGCTACAATCGCGCTGCCGCATTCCCCACACACGTGGGGGTGAACCGCCGCGCAGGTTTTTTTCTGCATCCTTGCGGCCGCATTCCCCACACACGTGGGGGTGAACCGCTGAGTGCGGGGGATAACTTGGGCTATGTAGGCGGCGGACAAGACATCGATGTACTGCGGCCGCTTCTTACCGAGAGTAGCGTCATTCATGACCTCGCCTATGAAGCGATAGACCAAATACAGTCCCGAGCGGGCGACAGATCCGACTAGAGGCGATTAAGGGTGCCATATGAGTGGTAGCGGTGCAGATCGCGGGTTCGACTATCAAGCTGATGCGTTCGCCTACATCGCGGCTCACGCGCTGGCCGAACAGCCGTTGGGCTGGTTCGACGACCTGAGAGATGTGCCTGTCGCGATCCAGATGGAAACGGGCGGCCCAGGCGATGACATTCGGGTAGACCTGGTTTGTGGCATCGCGGTGGAAATCCAAGTCAAACATGGACTGACCAAACCCCAGGAGTTCTGGGAAGCCATGCGCTCCCTCGGACAGGGGCTCGTAGCCGATGAGCGACTGCGCGGCGTGCTGTTCGTTGACGATACCGCCTCAGGAACCATCAAGAACGACCTCCGCAATGACGTGACTCGTGTTGGGCAGGGCGTGACAGGCAATCTCAAGGGCATAACGCAGGAGGTCATCAGCTATCTGGATGAACACAATATCTCCGCGTCGCAAGTGTTTCCTCGTTTTCGGGTGGTTGTAGTAAACCTAACCGAGGGCTCCCATGGTGTCGCTGCTGCCACCGCGCTGTTGGCTAATGTCGTTCAGTCAGGGGCGCAAGCCCTGAACGCGTGGACGCTGCTTGGCAAGGAGGGCCATAGACTCATCAAGAATCGCGGAAGGAGAGATGTTCGGTCACTGGTCCAAGTGTTGGCACGTCACGTCGAGCTCTCCGACAAGTGCACGAATCGACAGGTAGTGACAGAGCGGTACCGACAGTGGTTGCTGAAATCGAATGATAGTTTCCTCGTGCCTACGCTGAACGTCAGCCTACCCATCGCCGAGGCATGGAGTCAGCTCCGGTTCCTAGAAGACGAAGTCCGCGACATTGGACCAAGTCAGGATGCGCTGGCACGACAGATCGCGGCGTATCATGAATGGGCGCGGTTCGCGGAGACGCGCCACTACACATCTTCCGCAATTGCTGCAGAGGACGCCATTCTCAGCAGCAAACACGCAGTCATCATCGGCGGCCCGGGCTCCGGAAAGAGCACGCTGCAAAGGCGCCTGACGCACTGGGCGGCAGAGAACGGAAAGACAACGGTGCATGTATTGCTGAAGCCGGTATCCCAGCTGATCGCGCGAGGGTACACTTTCGAGCAAGCAATGTGCGAAGTGGCAACCGACGGGGCTGACATAGCCGACCAAGATGCTTCTAGCATTCTGGCGAGTGCTGATTTTCTTCTTGCAGACGGTCTAGATGAGTGCGATCCCGGACGCCAGAACGTGGCCGGAAAACTACTATCGTGGACCAACGGACATCCGAATTGCCACGTTTGTGTGACGACACGGCCTGTTGGCCACGAGCCTGGCCTGTTGCCTGGTTTCCGGCATGCGGAACTGCTGCCATTGGACGAGACCACAGTGCCCGAATATGCGAGGAAGCTATTTGAGGCTACCATTCATGATCCAGCTTCAGCAGCGCATCGGTGGAAGGGCTTTGTGGAGGAAGTGGGGCAACGTCGTGGTGGCAACAAGGTGGCAACCATCGCGGCGCGGAATCCGCTATTGCTTACCTTCCTGGTACGTTTGTTCCTGAACGATGTGCCATCAACCGGACATCGCGCTGGGCTTTTCCAGCAGATACTCACGCTTGTCCAGAAGACACCACCAACCAGCCGCCTGAGTCAGGAGAAACCGCGCGAAGACTTCGCGTTGTCTACTATTGAGGCAATCGGGTGGGCACTGATAGCAAGCCCCGGGCAGAGCGCATCCGAAGTCGCATTCTTTGCAGTTCGCGACCTGGAGAATAGCTATGGCATACCGGCGGGGCAACTGCGCGACGGAGTCGAGGGAGCAATCGAGTTCTGGGAAGATCGCCGCCTTCTCGAAAGACTAACAGCGGGCCATCTCGATGCTCTGACCTTCGTGCACTTGTCGCTAGGGGAATACGCTGCTGGACGGTACATTGCTCGGATGGATGACAGGACATTCAGTGAGTGGCTTTACCGCAGCCGTCGACAGCCGCAATGGCGCGAGCCGATTGTGTTTGCAGCAGGCCATAGCGATGTAGAGAGAATCGTCCGTTCCCTGCTACACCTCGACAACGTCAGCGACCCAACCTCGACGGAGGCAATTCTGGCAGCAGCAGCACTTACCGAAGCAGAGAGCGCAACCGATGAACTGACAACGGCCGTCGTGAGACAACTCAGCGCGCGCTTGGAATCGGATATCCCTCTTGTTGCCACGGAGGCGGCACAAGGTCTCCTATCTCTTGCACGTCTTGCCCCGGAATTGATCGGAGGAATTGCGAAACCACTGCTTCAACACGAACAACGTTGGACACGTCAGAGCGCAGTGGCCTTGGCTCTGGCTGCAGGCGGCGACTTCATCAGCCTTGAGCAGACTGTTAGTTGGCTCGATAGCTTCCAGCTCGTCGGCAGTAGACATCCTCTTGGTATGATGAGTATCGAGCCGCGAGAAGCATACGAACTCCAAGCCACAGCATTACTTCTGGCCATCGGGAAGGTGCTCGATGAAATGGAGAGTGATGACGCAAACCCGTATCTCGAGCGCTTATTGGCCGCCAGGCACATTAGCTTCAGCATGATGAAAGACGTGCTCCAGTTGCTTAAGCGCAGGAACTGCTCGGAGTTGCTGGCGGCGGTAAACGCATCGCTTTCATTCCGGATACCCTGTGATTATCAGGCTATATTGGAGCGCTCCCGCAAGACAGATGCGGCGGTGCTGGAGGCTCTGCTTGCCGCCACAGGCCACAGGCGGGAAGCAGCAGCGGTGAACGAGGACCTACGGCCGATAGGTGTTGCCTCCGTCTACGGCGCCATGGGAATCCACGAAGTGGAATGGACCGATTGGGAGCTTCTTGGCAGGAGAATAGACCCAGATGTCGTTGTTGAGGTCATGCGCGGGGTGATCGCTGCTCTCGATTTGGATCCCTCTGTTGTTGCTCTTGAGGCAAATGTGCTTCTGGATCGACTAGAAGCCGCCCAGGACTACCAGTTCGATATCTTGCCTCAGGTACCGGCTGACCCGCATTGGGAATTGGCTGACTGTGCGTCGCTCGACCTAAGCAAGGTCGCCAGGGGCCTGTGCCACCCGTCGGCAGCAGTTCGATACGTTGCAGCGCACCTGCTGGTGCCTTGTGATCTCACTGACAATGAGCGTTTGATAATATTGGAGATACTCAACTCTGGACACGCGGCTGCGCTCGAAATCGTTGGCAAAGTGGCAGGTGCGATCTGGGAAGATGGAGCCGCGAGAGTGCTTCTCGATCGGCTCAATCGTTCTTTAGACGCCGGCTGCGAGTATCTTTACGAGCCCCTCGTGAAGTTGGGCGAGTCCGGTGAATTGGATGAAGTACGAGACGCGGTACTTGCCGGGTGCTACGCTGATAGTCCGAGCGTCGCAACTGGTGCAGCCAAAGCAATTGAGAAACTGCCGGAATCAATGCGGGCAGCCATGGCGTCGCAGCTTCATTCCGCTCTCGAACATTGGACAGAGCGTGGGTCGTGGTGTGAGAAATGCGATATTGCAGTGCATGACGGTTCCTGCCCCAACTGCCATGTATTGCCACCCAATCCTCGGCCACATTTCGTTCGTCAACTTGCACGTCTCGGGGAGGTGAGCATTGATGAGCTTCTGGCGTTATGTGAGGACAACTGGCACAACGTCAGGGAAGCCGCTATAGAAACGCTGGCAGAGGCTGCACAAGAGGATGAGATGATCATGATTCGCCTGCTCGAAGAGATAGGCGACGACAGCGCGCCCCTCGCCCTACTCGATGCCCTCCTGGAACTCCCACCAGACGCCATTCGGCCGGTCGCCACTGAGGCGCTGAATCTTGCCGAGTCGTCGGTGGCAAGGGTCCGAGCGAGGCTGATGTCGTCTCTTACAGAGGGTTGGGTCGACGATGATACTGCAAACGACCGAGCTCACGAAGCGTTAAACGACCCAGATCCAACGGTACGCGACGCAGCGACACGAACCTTGCGATCCCTAGACACAAAGAGGCGTGAACACTGAAGCCCAGCGTCAGTGGCGGATGTCCCCCGCAGTATCCGTACCATCGGCGGGCGGGATACACATCGCGTCTCCCATGATTTGGCCGGAGGATGCTGGCACTATGCGCCGCGCGTATACGGTCCATGCAGAGTCACCCGCTAGAGCGCTTCTTACGCAACACTCTCAGACTGTTGAGCCTCGCTGAGCGTTAACCCTTATGCGCCTGCAAGGCTTCTTGGACGTAAGATGGATCATGGTTGATTGGCGATGGGAGTTCGCCGTCTGGCATTCTCTTGTGCGCCAGCGCAGGCTGATTTGCATGAGCGGCAGACGGACCCGAGTGTGCGCTCACTGGTGCAAACGCGTACTCACGGTATCCGCTCAGCCGGTCAACTCACACGCTGTCGGAGCGCGCCACTCATGCCTGGGGAATATCTCCACTCTCCGCGTACGCCGCCCTGGACGCCATATGCTATACCTGATTCTTTTTCGATAGAGGCAGGAAGGATGAGATTCGCGTTGAACTATGCAAACAAACACAGGCAGAGCATGTGCAGACGTGCAAGTCAGTGAAGGGATTATGGGTGAACTACTTCGGGGGCTGGAACGGCGTTGACATGTTCAGAGCAAGGCAGTCACGTCATGGGTTCTGGGAACGAGGGTATGCTGTTCGGCACCGGAGCGTGACTTCCTTGTGTGGATCGGAATTCGCACTGAAGCAGCAAATACTGCCGTACTGCGTACGTTTGAGGTCACCATCGCGGTCAGATAAGCCAGAGAATGTGTTTGGCATCGGCCCAGTCTGTTGGAACCTCGTTGTACAGAATAGTGAGTTCACCCTTGGGCCGCTGGGCGACGGCGTAGAGACTGCCAGCACTAGCCAATCAGCAAGCCGAGAGAAAGCGGGGGGTTTAGAGTGTGCGCCAAGAAGAGCAGAGTGAACTTGCTCGACCTCATTACTTTGGAGGAGCTTCAATCCATTCAAGACAGTTTGGCCAAGGCAACGGGCCTTTCCATTGTGATTTTCGATGTGGCCGGTCACCCTATTACAGAGCAAACCCCGCCCCACGTTCCTTTTTGCACAGATGTCGTACAGTCTACAGATGCGGGATACCGTGCCTGTAGGCGTGATGACGACACAGCACAGAAGCAGGCGGTCCGACGTGTCAGTAGGGGGCCAGTAGTACACCGTTGTCATGCGGGGCTATGGGATTCTGTGGCCCCCATAGTTGTTGATGATGCAGTCTACGGATATCTCTGGTGCGGCCGGGTTCGGGCTAGAGAAGACGGCGAAATTGATAAGAATGCGCACACAGTCAAAGCTCGCGAGTACGGCATTGATCCTCAGAAATACCTGCGTGCTCTCAAGAAAGTTCCGGCAGTTCCAAAAGCACACATCGAGGCCTCAGCAAATGTCTTGTACCAGGTAGCGAACGCGATCGCAGGCCGAGCCCACGAAGCGCTAGTAGAAAAGGGACGGGCAGACAAAGCGTTGTCCGCTCTTCGGGAGCGAACCGACGAGCTTACGGTTCTTCATAGGACGTCTTCGGTACTCGCGAAGGTACGCGAGCCACGCGAGGCCTTAGCTCAAGTACTAGAAGATGCCCAGCAAGCTATGGGGGCTGACTGCCTTTGCCTCTACCAATATGATGCGCAGCAAGACCGCTTCCATCAGCCCGTTACCACCGGTGTACTGGATCAACGTGCTATGGCAGGGCCGACCACTGACCAGAGCATCGTGCGCTCGGTGCGTAGTAGGAGGAACCCCCGGTTTGCAGAAGATGCACAGGACGATCAAGTCCTTGCTGGTGAGTTCGTGAAGCGCGAAAGGATCGCCTCCAGTGCGGCCTTCCCACTACGCGTTAGGCGCCACTGTGTCGGTGTGTTGTTTATCAACTTCCGCACCAAGCAGGAATTCTCCAGGGCGCGTCGTCAAGCGCTAGCCGGTCTTGCGAACCAAGTTGCACTAGCACTCGATTACTATGAGGTCGTGGCGGAGCTCCGAGGCAAGGCCGAGCAGCTTGGACGCTTGCATAGACTCAGCGGGTCCGTGCTCAGACACCAGAGTCCGCGAAGCCTGTTCAAAGCGATCGTGAAAAGTGTTAGTACCGCCTTCAACTTTGATGGCGTCGCCCTGTATACAGTAGTCGTAGGAGAAGAGGAGAGTAGCATACGCGGTGAGTGCGCAGAAGGCAGAGGTCTAGAATGGTTCGCGGAGACTGATCGGCCTCTCGACGGCGAGGACATCCTCGTGGATGTGTGGAAGCACGGACAGACAGAGGTGATAAAGGGAACAGATAAGCGTTTCGACAGGCAAACATTTGAGAAGCATCAGCACAAGAACTGGGTCCGGGTTTTCATGCCGGTCAAGTACCTCGGGAAGGTCGTGGGCGTACTGGAAGCGGGGTACCTGCTGGCGAACAGGGAGAGCATTCAGAAGGAGGAAATTCAGGCTCTGAGATTGTTTGTACACCAGGCCGAGATCGCCATCGCCAACAGTCGGCGCTTAACGCAGAACCGTGCGTCGCTTAAGATAGCTGAGATACTTGCCGCGAAGCATAGTGCCCAAGCAATGCTGAATATGATCCTGGTAGAAATACGCAAAGTCGTACCGTACAGTACCTGCAACGTGTGCCTGCTGAACAAGAGAACCGGCGAACTCCGCCCGTTTGTAGCCCAGGGCGTTGACGCCGAGAAGATGTTGGCATTGCGCCTGAAGCCGGGTGAGGGTATCACCTGGTCTGTATTCGAGGATGGCAAGGCCAAGATTGTCAATGACACACGCTCGGACCCAAGGCGGAAGCACGTTCCTGGTACGTCGAAGAAGAAGGACGCTCTGCTGGTTGCACCGATCCGCTCAAGCACGCAGACGCTGGGCACAATCAATCTGAACCGCTATGGTGAGGTGTCTTTCACAGAAGAGGACCGGGATTGGATGAATAGCGTGGCCTGTCAGGTCGGAGTTGCGCTTGAAAGCGCCGAACTGTTTGAGCGATACGAGATGCTTGCAGATAGTGGGAAGGCTATGGTTGGGACACTGCCACTCGGTGATGTACTAGAAGAGATCGCCGAATGTACCCGTGCCACCCTCGATGTCCCGATCGTTAATGTGATGCTTTTAGCACTCGAGGGAGAACTGTCAATTGTGGCAAGCGCAGGATTACCCAAAGACTTCCACCTTCCACAGCCCCTGCGTATTGGTGTCGGGCTTTCGGGTTGGGTTGCCCAGACACATGAGACATACCAAACGGACGACATGGTGGGCGATAAGAAGACTGCATTCCCGAAATACCTCGAGCAGTGGGGCCATGTGTCCTACATTGGTGTTCCGCTGATTCACCGAGATGAACTGCTTGGCGTCCTCAATGTGCATACGACGCACCGACGCACGTTCAGTGATGATGAAACGAGAGTATTCAAGGCCTTTGCGGACCTGGCGGCCGCGGCTGTGGTCAGCTCTCGGGCTCTCGACCAATCAACTCGGGAGTTCGAGCTGCTTACGGATGCGGGAGCAGTCGTCAGTTCCCGGTTCGATCTAGACAACATACTTGATCAGCTCCTGGAAGAGGCATGTAAGTTGGTAGGAGCCGACGAGGGGTGTGTGAGTTGCACCGATGATACGAGGTCGCGACTCGTCCCCTTGTCTTCGTGGCCACGTCAGGGCAAAGGGCGAAGACCATCTTCTCTTGGCGAGGTGGAGGCAATCGCGCATTACGTTTGGCGGACGAAGGAGCCGTACTTGACCGGCGATGTGAGCACGGACCACCGTCATACCAAGGAGAGCGCCCATGTACGCAGCCAACTGGCTGTCCCCGTGTTCGCGCAAGACCAAGTAATCGGCGTTTTCAGCGTTACGTGCCATCGGGGAAATGCGTTTGAGGAGCGTCACAAGCGCCTGCTAGCCGCGCTGGCTAACCTCGCCTCGGTTGCCATAGAGAAGAGCACACTCCTAGCTTCCCTGCGTCAGACGGCCGAAGCTATTCACTCTGACCAAGCCGACTTCTTGCACCTCCTCATCGCCAAGGCCAGCAAGTTGGTGCGCGTTCTGTGTGCACCCTCGATATGGCTTCTCGATGCGCCCAATGCACGCATTTACCACGCGGCGGGTGAGGACGGTGATCCGTTCGAGGAGTGCCAACCCTTGCCACTGAAGGGGAGCATTTCAGGTAAGGTCATAAGCACTCGCGAGCCAATAGTCGTGCCGGATATTTCTGAGGAGCCACTATACTACCATGAGGATATTGCCGAGAAGGCGGGCCTCAGATCACTCCTTTCTGTGCCAATTCTGGCTGCAGATCGGCCTGTGGGGGTTTTTAACGTGCACACGGCTACCCCCCGCGAATTCCTGCAATGGGAAATCGATGTGTTGTCCGCCTTCGCGGCCCAGGCTGGCGCTGCTCTCGAGGTCAACAGAAACCTCTCGCGTCTTCGACTTCTGTACAAGTATGTGCAAGCACTCAACTCCGCGCCAGACCTGGCTGAGATCTCAGCACGCGTGACAGAGCACACGTTGGCGGCCGTCGGGGCAGACGTGACATGTCTCTGGCTCTATGATCGCGAGACCGGCGGATTCTACTACGGGGGCTCCCATGGGCTAGAAGAGGAGGAGATTCAGTGGGCGTTGCCGCGCCCCGGTGGAATGTCACAGGAGATCGCCGAGCATGGCAAAGCTATCATTATCCCCGATACAGAAAATGAACCTGTCGGCAAGGTCAACCCACATGCCATGCGGGTCGGCATCCGGGCCATCGCTGGCTTACCATTGTCTGCCGCTGGCAGCCCTATTGGTGTATTCTATGTTGATTTCCGTCATCCGCATTACTATACCGCGGACGAGATTGACACCCTGGAGACGATGGCCCGGCTAGCCGCTGTGGCAATAGACAATGCCCGTAGTGTTGAAGCCAGACGGCAGTTCCTCATCACTGTGAGCCACGATCTCAGGGCTCCCCTGAGTGCTGTCGATGCCCAATTCCAGATACTAGATCGGTTTGGATTTAGGCCTGATGTAGTACGAAAGACGTATGGAGAAATTCGTCGCCTGACACAACTTGTGGAAACCCTAACGGGTGTTCTGCGCGCAGAATACGCCACAAAGCCGCTGCGGGCCGAAGCCGTCGATATGGCACGGATGCTGAGCACCGTGGAAGACATGTGGTCGGCATTGATAGAGAAGCGTGGATTGACCGTGGCGACCCACGTCACTCGCGGAGCCAGAGTAGTCTGGAGCGATGAAGAGCGTGTTCGCTGCATTGTGTACAACCTGCTCAATAACGCGATCAAATTTGCCAGTAGCAGTGCCCGTGTGCTGGTACAGAAAACTCGTCGTAGGGCCTCCTTCACGATCGTCGTCGAAGACGATGGACCCGGAATGGCGCCGGAGTTGGTTCAGCGCTTTCAATTGGCGGCAGACGCCGTGCCAGGTCCCTACTGGGATGAAATGAGTTCTGGCATAGGCTACGCGGCGGTCAGACGTTTTGCCGCCGACATGGGCGGCGAATTGGCTATTGAGAGTTCGCCTGCAGGAACAAGAGTGTCGGTCGTGTTGCCTTTCCTCAGTCCCAATGATGGTTAGGAGAACGTCCCAATTGAGAGTGTGGTCCAATAATCGGGAGAGGGAGCTGAGTTACGATGCCTCCAACAATACTGCTCATCGAGGATGACCCCCTATGGGAAGATGCGATCGTCCAGACTCTAGAAGCGGAGGGTTATGTGGTAGAGGTGGCGCGAACCGCTGCTGACGGGCGGGAGATGCTTGGCTTGGGAGGCGAGTCGTCCGGCCAGTGCGAGTATGGTCTTCTCATCGTGGATGTAAGATTACCGGCCAATCATGAGGGACTGCAACTGGTCGCGCGGCTGCGCGAGGTACAGGACCAGAACCACGTACCGCTCGATGAACAGCCCCGGGTGATCGTCTCCACTGTTCTCAACCATGTCGCCGTGTCGGAGTGGAAAGACAGGTCCCGCTGGCACGTGTTCTTGGTCAAACCGTACAAACTCGACGAACTTGTTGAGAGCGTTGCATCTCTTCTTCAGTGAAACCAACACGTCTCGATACAGGGGCAGAAGTGCCAGAGAGTTCCACGGCTGTCATCAGGAGAGCAGGTGTGGGTTGCAGACGACACAATGATCTAAACATGTCCTGCTTGCACATGCCAAAGTGCAAGCCGCGTGTCAGTTGAAACAGAGGAGTTGATGCTCATGTCGGCGAGAATCCTACTCATTGAAGATGACCCCGTATGGGAAGACTCAATCGTTTCATCTCTGGAAGCGGCTGGTTATGCGATGGACGTGGCTCGAACCGTTGCTGACGCGAATGAGATACTTGGCTTGGGAGGCGAGTCGTCCGGCCAGTGCAAATACGATCTCCTCATCATAGACGTAAGATTGCCAGCCGATCACGAGGGACTACAACTGGTAGCGCGGCTGCGGGAGCTACAGGACCAGGACCACGTGCCGCTCGATCGACAGCCCCGCGTGATCGTCTCCACTGTTCTCAACCATGTTGCCGTAGCGGAGTGGACAGACAAGGCGCGCTGGAACGTGTTCTTGGTCAAACCATACGAGATTCGCGCACTGATGGAAGCAGTGCGTGAGTGTTTGTCAGGAGCGTGAACAGTGTCGGCTCCCTTCAAGAAATACACCGAAAGCACTAAGAAGACACCGCGTGAAGTCGAGTTGCTCGACCCGATCGAAGGCTCCTTTGCGCGGCTCTCTTTCCCTACCGCAATAGAGGAGACTGTCAAGGACGTATCGTTGAAGCTAGGGGCGAGGGGAGCCATCCTCGCGGGCTGGCTACCGATCCTGAGATCCTATGTGCCAATAGCCACATTCGGCATCCGAGAACCCACGAATATCCGGTCCCTATCACGCTTCGAGCAACGCCAGAACTGGTCACCTGTGACCATCCTGAGTGAGAACGAATTACGCTCAGTTTTCGGAGGAATCAAGCTCAGTTCTGCAGTCTGCGCTC
>Ga0180432_10001457_pt1 | contig 37394 bp, 25 predicted proteins | sample SS_ome_10_FD_132414 | JGI IMG/M metagenome (GOLD analysis project Ga0180432, IMG submission 132414) | Hypersaline lake sediment archaeal communities from the Salton Sea, California, USA - SS_1_MS_2 metaG | ecosystem: Environmental > Aquatic > Non-marine Saline and Alkaline > Hypersaline >... | reverse complement strand
GCCGACCAGGGCATTAACCTGAGCAACGTGGATAAGATCGCAATCGGCCTGGGTAGCAAAGGCGGCGTATCAGCCGGAGGTTCAGGGACTGTGTACATCGATGACATCCGGCTGTATCGATCCGATCCATAGCCGGAACTTGCTTTGTAAACTGAATATGAATGAACAATAATGAATATACGTTCAAAAACATGATTTATCAATTTCAGAAGGAGGCTATTATGTACAGAAAATTGCTTTGGGGGGTTTCTTTTGTTTTGGTTTTCGGGCTGTCCGGAATGCCGGCCATCGCTCAAAATCAGATTCGCAATTGGGAGTTTGATGAGCCGTTCGTGACGGGGGGAGGGGGCAATCTGGACACCCACTGGTGGCTATGGGAAGCCGCCAATTTCACCGGTCTGTCGGTCGTTCAGGGAGCCGGCCTGTCGGGAGACAATGCGATGATGGTCGCCATTCCTCCCGGTGCAACAGGCTCTTTACAGGTTTATCAGTCCTTCATGGTGCTTGAGCAGGGTGTCACCTACACGATCAGCTTCATGGCGAAAGCGGACGCTCCGAGAACCATTAACGTAAGACTAATGGGACGGACGTTGTATAACTGGCAGACGTTCTGGGGCCAGACCGGAATTCAACTCACCACCGAACCGCAAACATTTACTTTCGAATACGAACATACGGGTGAAACGGTCGGTGGAACCGGGGTGTTCAACGATGACATCGACTGGTGTTTTGACCACGGCGGCAGTGATATCAGTGCTTATTACGATAGAATATGGTTGGGCCAGGAGCCGCCGCCGAGTCCTGATATCGCCTCCAATCCAATCCCGGCCGATGGGGCCATTCACGAGGATACCTGGGTGAGCCTTTCCTGGGAGCCGGGAAGTGCCGCGGTCTCTCACGATGTGTATCTGGGCGATAATTTCGACGATGTCGCCAAAGGGATGGCTGACACATTTAGAGGGAACCAGATGAGTAACTTTTACCTGGCCGGTTTTCCGGGGTATGCCTATCCGGAAGGCCTCGTCCCGGGCACAACGTATTACTGGCGAGTCGACGAAATCAACGATCAGAATCCCAACAGCCCGTGGGAAGGGGATGTATGGAGCTTCACGATTCCATCCATGGAGGCGTTTAATCCCGTCCCCGCCGATGGGGCGGATTCGGTCTCTGTCAATACGCAGCTTAGCTGGACGCCGGGTTATGGAGCGAAATTACATACCGTTTACTTCGGAGATAACTTTGAAACCGTCGCGAATGCGACCGTTGGTCTTCCCTCAGGAACGGCGAGCTACAATCCCGGTCCCCTCAAAGCGGCCAAGCTCTACTACTGGCGTGTGGACGAATTTGACGGCCGTACCACGTATAAAGGCAACGTCTGGAGCTTCGGTACCGAGGGCGGTATCAGCAACCCGAATCCGGCTGACGGAGCAGTGGATGTGGCGCAGACACCCACGCTCACCTGGACGGCCGGAGTTCCCGCCGCTTCACATGCGATATACTTCGGAACCGATTCGGAGGTGGTGAGGAACGCCACGACGGCTTCGCCGGAGTACAAGGGCACCACAACACTCGGTGACGAGAATTTCGAACCCGGCAAGCTTGCGTGGGATACCTCTTACTATTGGCGCGTGGATGAAGTCAACGAGACCAATCCCGACAGTCCGTGGACGGGCCCCGTTTGGAGCTTCACGACGGCTGGTTTCGCGATTGTCGAAGACTTCGAGAGCTATACCGATAACGACGCGGACAACGAAGCGATCTGGCAAAGCTGGATCGACGGTTTCGGTGTCGCCGATAACGGCTCACAGGTCGGCTATTTGCTCCCTCCGTATGCCGAGCAGGCGACCGTTCATGGCGGCTTACAAGCCATGCCGCTGTTCTATAACAATGAAGCGGGCGTCACGAATTCGGAAGCCGTGATGACGTTGACCTCGACGCGCGACTGGACCGAAGAGGGCATCACGGAATTGTCGTTGTGGTTCCACGGCCTTCCGGCCTCCGTCGGCAGCTTCGTGGAAGCCCCGGCCGGTACGTACACGATCACGGCGGAAGGGACGGACATCTGGGGGACCGCCGATGAGTTCCACTATGCGTTTAAGGTGCTCAACGGCAGCGGATCGATGGAAACCCAGGTGCTCAGCGTTCAGAATACGAACGGCTGGGCCAAGGCCGGCGTGATGATCCGCGAGACGCTGGATCCAGGCTCGAAGTTCGCCGCGGTCTATATCACACCGGGCAACGGCTGCCGGTTCCAGGCGAGAATGACCGCCGATGCCGACGCGACAAGTGATACCGATGTCGTATCCAGCACCCAGACGGCCATCACGGCCCCTTACCGGGTGCGGATAGAACGTGACGCCGCGGGTAACTTCAGAGGCTACTACTCGAGCAATGGCACTACCTGGCAGTCGATGACGTGGAATCCGCAGAATATTCCGATGTCCTCGAACGTCTATATCGGCCTGGCGTTGACGTCACATTCAGCCGGCGTCATATGCCAAGCCATGTTCTCCGACGTGCAGACGACCGGTGCGGTCAGTGGGCAATGGACAAACCAGGATATCGGGCTTTCCAGCAATGCCGCCGAACCGCTGTACGTGGCGATCTCCAATAGTGCCGGCTCGCCGGCGGTGGTGGCCCACGATGATCCGGGGGCGGCCACGATCGACGATTGGACGCAATGGCGTATTTCGCTACAGGCCTTTGCCGATCAGGGGATTAACCTCGGGAACGTAGACAAAATCGCCATCGGCCTGGGCACTCAATCCGACCTGGCGGCTTCCGGCGGTTCAGGGACAATTTACATAGACGACATCCGATTATATCGACCGTAAGGATCAGACGTCGTTCCCAAACAGATGCAGGATACATTCGAAAAAAAGTCGGGGAGCCACCCGCTCAAAGGAGGGCTCAAGTAAAGAAGCAGGGGCCCCCGACTTATCTCAAAAAAAGCTTTATTACGACGAAAAGCTTCATTGCGCAGGACTACTCTATTAAATAAGACGTTTCTAAACTCAGAAATATTAACTGTTCTTTTAAAAAAAAACGCTGGTTTTGAGTAGTTTTTTCGGTTTGAGGCTGAAATGACGGCAGGGTGCCGCTTTCATAAATGGCAAGAACAACAATAGATACGATATTTTTTGAACGAAATGCTCACGACCGGGGGCGAGCTTATTTTTATGTCAGTATGTAAACCTTTTTTTTTACAAGGCATTACCTACTGCGTCATCCTCGGCACTCCGTCCACCACTTCTGCCACAGGGCGGCCATTTGTTCGACTTTCTCCGGATGCTTTGCGGCCAGGTCGTTCAGTTCCGTTCTGTCTTGTTCGAGATCGTAGAGTTCCCAGTCTGCTTTGCCGAACCGGACCAGTTTCCAGTCACCCATACGAACGGCCTTGGCTTGCCCGAACTGCCAGTACAATAGCTCGTGGTCCTTTCGTTGCTTTCCCTGGAAGATGGGCAGGAGCGATTTACCCGCGACGGATTTGGTCTTTCTGCCATTGATTCGGTCGGGGTAGGTCGCGCCGGCAATATCCATAAACGTCGGCACAATATCAATAATATGCCCGACCTGGCCGGTGATTCTGCCCGGTTTGATAACGCCGGGCCAATAGGCGATAAAGGGCGTGCAGCTTCCACCTTCGTAGTCCGAGGACTTGTATTTCCTGTAGGGCGTGTTGCTGGCGTTGGCCCAGGCCGGACCCAGCGCGCGATAGCCCTCGACCGGCCCCGGAGGAATGTTCGGCGTCTTGTCGGGCGTCTCGGCGCAGCCGCCGTTGTCGGATAAGAACAAAACGAGTGTATTCTCCCATTTGCCGATTTCCTTGACCTTTTCAAAGACCCTGCCGACGGCCTGATCCAGACGGTCGATCATCGCCGCATAAACCGCCATGGCCAGATCGGCCTGGTCTTTTTCCGAGTCGCCCAGCGACTCCCACGCCGGCACGCGTTCGTCCCGCGGTGACATCGCATATTTCGGATCGAACATCCCCATCTCGATCTGGCGCTTGTAGCGCCGCCGGCGAAGCGCGTCCCAGCCGATTTTGTATTTGCCCCTATATTTTGCGATATCCTCCGGCCAGGCGTGCAGCGGGTAGTGCGGCGCCGTCTGCGGCAAATAGAGCAAAAACGGCCGGCTCTCCTCCTTGTACTCCTCAAGCCGGGCAACGGCATAATCCGCAAAGGCGTCCGTCGTATAAAAGTTCTTATCTTCAGGCGTATAACCCATAATGACCTTATCTTCAATGGCCCACCGACGCGGCGACGATCTTTTCCGGCCCGGCTTACCTTCGCCCGGACGGGCTTTGATTCCGGGATTCCAAAAATTACAGCACCCGTCGGCCAGGCCGAAGTAGCGGTCGAATCCGCGAGTTGTCGGAAGCGGGCGCTGGTGCCACTTACCCGAGATAATCGTTCGGTAGCCAGCGCCACGCAACACTTCGCCGAACGTCGCGCCGTGCTCCATATTTTGAACACCCACGGCCTGATCGTACTGGCCCGTCAGAAGCGATGCCCGCGTCGGGCTGCATTTGGCGCAGTTATAAAATTGCGTGAACCGCATCCCGCCTGCGGCTAAAGCGTCAAGGTTCGGCGTGTTGATTTCTCCGCCGTAACAACCGATGTCGGAATAGCCCATATCGTCGGCCATGATAAGGATGATGTTCGGTTTCTTCGCGTGGGAATTTGCCTGTACATATCCGGGCAGCGCCAGTGAAGCCGCTCCGAGCCCAAGCATCTTTAGAAAATCACGTCGTGTCCAGTCAATCCGGTTCATATGACTATCCTTCCAAAATCATCTTCATGGCAACATAACAATATTCTACGGCATTCATGGTGTAAGATCAAATCTGATCCGGGCTTTGCCGCGCAGATGATGACAACTGCAACGGATTCTGATAGAATATCAATCGAAAGGAGTAAACAATGAAATCTAAATTACTGTGGTCTAACGCGGCGAAGAGGTTTGTAGCCTTGTTCCTGCTTGGCACATGCATTGCTCCGGTGATACCTTGCCTTGGGAATGAACCGACGAGCGGGAAGTATCTCAAGGCGGTTCGGGATTTCGCCGATACCGTTGTTGACAAAGGACGTGACACATACGGGAAAGAGCACACTCCCCTTTTTGTCGATGGCCTTCATACGGTGAGTTTGAAACCTGTGATATGGAAGAAAGACGGCCAGTCGTGGGTCTTGTCGAACTTTGCGAGCCAACAGCCTCTGATTCGACTTCTTGACGGTTTAAGCGCGTTGACGAACGATCCCGCCTATCGCCAAACGGCGGTGGAGGCCACGGATTACGCCCTGAAGTATCTCCAATCCAGGAGCGGGCTTTTGTATTGGGGCGGCCATTTGGCCTGGGACCTACAGACGGAGCGGGCCGTCGGCCAGTACGCCGGCGTCCATGAGATGAAAAGCCATCAGCCTTATTATCGTTTTATGTGGAAGGTGAATCCCGAATCCACCCGCCAATTGATGGGGGCCGTCTGGGCCACGCATATCCTCGACTGGAGCCGTCTCGATTATAACCGGCACGCCAATACCGAAAAGCCGGCAACGCCTCAATGGGACCATGCCTTCGACGCGGACATCGACGTGCCCTTCCCGGCGAAAGGGTCCAATTTGTCTTTCGCCAACGTCACGCCGCCTTTGATGCACGCCGGAACGATGCTGGCGGCGCTGGACAAGAACAAGGATGCGCTCAAATGGACCCGCCGACTGGTTTATCGCTGGCAACAGGCCAAGCATCCCGAAACCGGACTGTGCGGCGGGCAACTGAGCTACCGGAAAAACGACCGGGCGCAGGAGGCGCTCGGACACGTTCACCCCACGATCAACGAAGCTAAAATCGTCGCTTCATACCATCAGACCTCGCGCTACCACCATATTCCCCTGGCGCAGATGCAGGCCGCTGAGACCCTGCTCGGAGCAGGGGGCGATTATACCAAAACGGGACGGGAATTGATCACCTGGGCGATTGAAGACCTGAAGATCTACGCCGATCGAAGTTTCGATCCGGATACGGGCCAATTCATTGCTTTGATGATCGACGGCACGCCTTTGAAATGGCGCGAGGCGAAAACGGGATACTACGTGCCCGAATCCTTCGCCCCTCGCGATCCCGACGGGTATCTGCTCTGGAGTTACGCGATGGCTTATCGACTTTCCAAAGACACCGGGATATGGCGAATCATCCGTCAGTTAGCCGGCACGATGGGACTCGGCGATATCGGGTCGCCATCGGGTCAAAAACAAGCCTTGAAACTCGATACCGATAGCGCGGATTGGCGTCTGATGTATGTTTTGCTCGAATTACACCGAGCCACCGGCCGACGTTCGATGCTGACAATGGCTTGCCGGATTGCCGACAATCTCTTAAAGCTGCAGGTATCCACAGGCTTGTTCCCAAGGCCCACACGGCAGTACGCCCGAACGGGCGACGAGATTCCGCTGGCTCTGCTGCACTTAGCGGCCGCCCTCGACGGTACGAGCGATACGATGCCGCCGCCTTCCTTTGACGGCCGGTTCTTTCACTGCGAATATCACGGGGCGCTGGAGGAGCATCAAAAGAAGCGCGCCGACAAACGGACCTACGACAATTACGTGTTTTACGGATCGCCCTGAGAGCATTGCTTTTTTATCTTCCCGGAATGGTGCGTGCAACAGATAACCTCTCGCGTGTCAGCGTCAGGGGGTGCATTGCGAAAATTCGGACAGCTTGTATTCCTCACGGATATACATTCTCAGCAACCCGGCCAGATCGTTTCGCAATGCTTTTGCGGACTGCCCGGCGGCCCCGGCGGCTTGGCTCGTGAGGTGGAACAGCCGGCACAGCTCTCGAAAAGAGGGTCCCGTGAAACAAAAAGTCACCGTACCAAGATAGGCGCGCAAGGTAGGCCCGCCGTTTCCCGGTTCGGCGAGCCAGATGCGCAACATGCGCTTGATCGTGCCGCCGGGATCTTTGGCAAAACGAGGATAATCCGGATCGCGATCATAGACGACGGTGTGCGTACCCGTTCTGATCCATGCCGTGCGCTGCTCAACATGAAAAAACATCGCGACCATCCCCGTCACCTCCGAATACCATCTTCCACCTGTATCATCCCGGCAATGACGCCGGGCTTCACGCCTAATAAAATATCCGGCTCGCCTTAAAGAATCAAATATTTACCGGCCGATTTTCTCGAAGATTTATGAACTGCCGTTCGATGCCTTATAAAGATGAACATCGCTCTGGGGGAACGGGATCGACACGCCTTCCGCATCAAATCGCTCTTTGACGGTGCGGGTCACGTCCCAATAGACGTCCCAGTAATCCACCGTTTTGACCCAGGGCCGGCAGACAAAGTTGACCGAGGAGTCGGCCAGCTCGTGCACTTTCACGACGGGTTCGGGGTCTTTGAGGATCCGTTCATGCGTAGCAACGATATCTTCGAGAATGCTCGAGGCTTTGGCGATATCATCGGTGTAACTAATTCCAAACATTAAATCGACGCGGCGAGTATTGCTCCCCGTAATATTGGTAATCACCCCTCCCCAAAGTTCGCCGTTCGGCACAATAACGATTTGATTGTCGGGCGTTGTGACCGTGGTGGAAACAAGGCTCATAGACTTGACGACTCCTCGAATGCCCGCCGCCTCGATGAAGTGCCCCACATCGAACGGGCGATAGATGAGGATCATCAGGCCGGAAGCGAAGTTGCTCAGCGTTCCCTGAAGGGCGAAACCGAGGATAAATCCGGCGACCCCCAGGCCGGCAACGAACGGACCAATATCGATTTCCAACATCGACAGGGCGACGATAATGCCGATGATCATGACAAGCTTACGCACTAAACTGACGAAAAACTGTTTCAGCAAGTCTGAGAATTTTTTCGAAGCCGATACCGTCTTGTGTGTAATTTTCCCTAAGACATGGGCCAGGATATAAAAGGCCAACAGCGTAAGAAGGAAGAACGTTATATTCTTGAGCCAGCGGAGCCCTCCTTCCGTCGATTTGAGCCAGCCCCAAACGATAATTCGAAAGGCGTTGACATCCTTGATGTCTTGAATATCCATATCCACGCCGGAAACCGCCGCAACGTATTTCTCATATTCCTCGATCTCTCCCCCTTTGAGTTCCAGGGCGGACAAAACAACGTTGAAACGGTCAATCAGGCCCGTCTGCTCCTCTCGGAGCTTATTGATGGTGACCAGCATATGCTCTTTGACTTTCGATTGAACTTCAATCTCCGCCTCGCCGATTTTCTTGACCTTTTCATCCAGTTCCATATCGGATTGTGCGACCTGTTCGACCGTCTCTTTGGCTTTTTCCTGGGCTTCGACGACTTCCTCCGTTTTTTTCTTTATATCCTCCTCGGAGCTGCTCAGTTCCTCTTCCGGCTTGCTCTCGAGTTTCGTTTGCGATTCGGCGGCGATTTCCTGGACTTCCGATTCGGCCTGATCGATGGTCTCGGCTTTCTTTTCTATCACCTCTTCCGCTTCAGCCACGGCCTCGATCTTTTTTTCCAGTTGTTCCATGCTTTCGGCGGGTGCCGCCGCCTCGGCTTCGACTTGCTCTTCGATTTTTTCGAGTTTCTCCTCGATTTCCTCTTCTTTCTCTTCAATTTCCCTGGCCTTTTGCCGTTTCTCGATTTCTGCAGTGCTAATCTCTGTGGCTTTGCTCTTGAGCAGTTCCAGCCAGGCCTCCGTTTCGACAACCAGCTCGCTCTTCGTCAAAGGCTTGAGGAGCAGCTCCAAATCCCCGATAGGAATCTGTGGATCGGACATCGTGGCTGCTGTGTACGCTGGTTTCGCTTCTTCGCTCAAGGAGCCTGATGCGAAAAAGGATAGAATGAAGAATATACAAATAGCTGAGAAACGGCTTCCTTTCACAAACATTCAACACATCCTTTCTATGAGGAGACCCCAAGTTACTTTAAAAAGAACCCCAATTTATGATTGATCTTTGTATTCGCTCAGCCATACGGCCAAGCGTATAGCCCCGGCAGGATAGCAACTCATTTTTGAAATTTCAATCACTTTTTTATGTTCTCGCTTAAAAAGCTATCGCTGCTCAGACATGACATTATTCCTTGCGCAGTCTAATAGACTGAACTACCCCCCAAAAAAAGGATTTGATGTGTGAGGCTCATAATCTTTTCGACTAACTCAAAAGACCATGAGCTTTCTACAAGATTGAATTCAATGCTGTTAAATAGCTATTGTAGAGCTACTTCGCTTTCTGTTTGTATTGCTTGAAGAGTTCCGCAATGTCGGCTTCTTTGGCGTCGCCTGTGTGGACAACTACACGGTATGCGAGCGTGAGCGTTTCATTCATAGCCAAATGCAGCTTGTCGCCTTTCAGCCAGTACATCGGGGTGGGGGAGAAGAAGCCGTAATCGCGCGTGAACCATGGGCTTGGATACCAGCGATTCTTGGGATGTTGCAAAATAGCTATGCCTTCAGTAACACCATCGCGCGTGCCGGAGTAGTCGCACCAGGGCGAGGCGGCGCCGAATGTGCCCTTCTCGCGGATCTTGCCTTCGGCGTTGATAAGTGTGCCGCCGGACTTGACGCTCAATTCCGGCATAACCCGCGCCGAGAAAAGCGAGTGATTGGTCTTTAGGATTTCGATATCGACCAGGGGGATCATCGTGATCTTGAAATCGATGATCCTGATCTTTTCGCTCGGCGCGGAGATGACGATCTTTCGCTTGTCTTCAATGACGGGCGCTTTGCCCGGCTGCTTCCATAAGCACCGGTCCGAGAGAGTAACGCTGGAATTTTCCGTATTCGAAATGACAGGGCCTTGCGAGAGGATTTGCCCGCGTTCGTTGACGTCCTGCCAGTAGTTGCCCCCGTTGACGCGGTCGCAGCCGAAGAACAGCGAGTGATGATGCGGATACGGCTCGGATGTTTCCGTCGTAATCGACTGGCCCGATACCGATCCGTTGACCGGCCAGAAGTACGGATACTTCTGCGAATGACTGAACTTGTAGCACGTGAATACTTTGTCTCCGACCGTAACGACGACCTGATCCTTATCCAGTCTGGCGGTCACTTTCTGAGCGGCTGGTAACAGAGTGCAGCAACACGTTACAATAAGTAAAAATACAACGGATATCCACCGATTCATATGACGCTCCTGTCTTTTCAATAATCAATCATCAATTGTCGATAATCAATCTCAACACAGCCTCCACGGACCGCGCATCGGTTTCGAGAGCAGGCGATCGGCCTGTTCGTCATTGATGAATTTTTCCTCGTCCGGGTTCCATCTGAGCTTCCGTCCCAATCGCATCGCGATATCGCCCAGCAGGCAGACGGTACAGGACCGGTGCGCGATCTCGGCCGGGGCGACGGTCTGGCGTCGCGACTTAATACATTCAAGAAGATTTAACTTGTGATTGTTGCTCTTATAGAGTTGGATTTCATCGGCTCCAATCGTCGAAGTCAATAACGACTTCGGCCGGGCGTCGATTTTGCCGCGCCTGACAGAGACCCAGCCCTCGGTCCCCTCGAAGAGAACGCCCTGTTTGTTTTTCTTATTGTCGGCGCAAATAACTTTGACGCCGTTGGCGTATGTGTACGTAATGCTGAAGTCGCCGTGCACGTTCCAGAGGCCGTCCTTCGGATATTGCGTATGCCCTTCGATCTGTACGGGTCCGGTGTATTCGGTTCCCAGACCCCACTGGGCGATGTCGTTGTGGTGGGCGCCCCAGCCGGTGATCATACCGGCGCCGTAATCGGTGATCCGCAGCCAGCCGGGCCGGCTATAATCCTTCTGCGGGTGGACGCGCTTTTCCGTATAGGGCGCCCAGGGAGCCGGTCCCAGCCACATATCGTAATCAAGATTGTCGGGCACCGGCATCGGCGGTTGTGGTGTAGTGCCGGGGTCCACACCGAAGCCGACTTTGACGGTATGCACCTTTCCGATACGCCCGTTGCGAACCAGTTCGCACGCCTGACGCCAACGTGCATCGGAGCGTTGCTGACTTCCGACCAGGAAGATCCGATTGTATCGATGGACCGTATCGCTCAGGACGCGTCCTTCTTTTATCGTCAAACTCAGTGGCTTTTGCAAAAAAATATCCTTACCCGCTTTGGCTGCGGCGACGGCGGGCAGTATGTGCCAATGATCGGGCGTGGCGATACTGACCGCGTCGATCTCCGTGCGGGCAACCAGGTCTCTGTAATCGCCGAAGGCTCTGCATCCTGTATAATCACCGCCGGAGGCTTGTCGGCTGTAGTGGGCCTCGACGGTTTTCTTCGCGTTTTCGACGCGATTGGCATCGACATCGCACACCGCAATCACCTGGGCCTGCTTGAATCCGAGAATCTCTCGCATATCGCCCATGCCCATCCGCCCGACGCCGATAAAGCCAAACGTGATGCGGTTGCTCGGTGCGTCGGCGCCGAAGACGGATGACGGCACGAACAACGCCGTCCCGGCTGCCACCCCCGAACCTTTAAGAAACTGCCGGCGTGAAATAACATTAGTCGCTTTTGTTTTTTCGCTTTCCATATCAATGCCCCGTCACAAGTCTCTCAATCGTAAATCATAAATCGTAAATCATAAATTCAAAGCCTCCACGGACTTCGCATGGGACGACTCAGAAGCCGGTTAGCGGTTTCGTCATTCATAAACGTTTCCGCATCCGGGTCCCACGTTAGCTTGCGTCCGACCTGGATGGCAATGTGTCCCAACTGACACAGGGATGTCGTCCTGTGGCCGACCTCGGCGTCCTCCAGCGTCTGGCCCCGGGTCTTGACGGCGTCGATGAAATCCCTCTTTTCACCCTTGAGTGGCAGATGAATTTCATCGGGGCCTATCGCAGATTTCAAAATCGATTCCGGCTTAGCCTTAAGACTCCGATCGTTATAGTTGGCCTGAATCCAGCCCTCGGTTCCCTCGAATCGCACATAAGGCTGACTGATACTATAGATGAGCCGCACGCCGTTGGCATACGTGTACTTTATTTCGAAACTCAACAACACGTTCCAAAGACCGTCTCGCGGAAACTCCCCGGTCCCTTCGACCTCTACGGGCCCGGTGCGTTCGGTGCCGTTGCCCCATTGGGCGATGTCGTTAAGGTGCGCCCCCCAGTTGGTGACCATGCCTTCGCAATAATCGGGGACGCGCATCCAGCCGGGCCGGTTGTAGCTGTGACGCGGCTGAACGCGATTAACCGTATAAGGGGCAAGCGGCGCGGGCCCCAGCCAAAGGTCATAATCTAATTCTTCCGGCACGGGCATCTCCGGCGCCGGCGGACCCGCTACATCACCCGCAGGCACGCCCGTGCGGATCGTATGCACCTTGCCGATGCGCCCGTTAAGCACAAGCTCGCAGGCCTTTTGGAAACACGCGTGCGAACGGAACTCGCTGTCCGTACGAAAGACACGATTGTATCGGCTGACGGTATCGCTAAGAAACCGGCCTTCGGCGATGTTCAACGTCAGCGGTTTTTCGCAACAGATATCTTTGCCCGCCCTCGCCGCCGCGGTCGCCATCGGCACGTGCCAATGGTCGGGCGTGGAGATCATCATCGCGTCGATGTCTTTGCGATCCAACAGATCACGGAAGTCTTTGTAGATCGAGCACCCTTTGAATCGTCCGGAAGACTGTTTTTTAGCGTAGTGAGTATCGACGGCCTTTTGAGCGTTGTCGAGCCGCCAGGCGTCCACGTCGCAAACGGCGACAACCTGCGTATCGGTCGCGTTGAGGAACGATTTGACATTGGAGTGATACGCTTGACGGCCCATCCCGATCATTCCAATGGTAATTCGGTTACTTGGAGCACTGGAGCCGATGATCTTTGCCGGCATGAACGTTCCCGCTGCGACAGCGGCGGAGCCTTTCAAGAACCCCCGACGAGTTAGTCTGTTTCTTGTTTTTGCCTTTCGATTCCCCATTTACTCCTGCCTTTCGAAATCTGCCGCCCGGTAAAGGCAATCCCGTGTGATTGCTTCGGGCAGGCACAGGGACCTGCCCCTACGTTTGGGACACTATCATATCACAAGTGCAGGGGGCGGACAATGTGAATTTCCTTGCTTTTCGAATGCGAGTGTTTTATCGTCGAATGCCATGAAGTAATGTTTAAATTCCAGATAAGGAGTAAATTCATGAGAGCACACAAGCAAAGCAGAAGACACATTTTGCAATTAGCCGGGGTGGGAGCGGCCGCTTCATTGGTGGGGGCCTGCGACAGTATGGGGCAGCCTCGTCGTTCCGGAGCCTCCCGAAAGAAGGAATTACCTTTTAAACTGGGTCTGGCTTCATACACCCTGAGAAAATTCAATCTCGAAGATACACTGGCGATGACGAATAAAGTCGGCTTAAAGTACATTTGTTTCAAGAGCATGCACCTGGAACTGGACAGCACGCCCGACCAAATCGCGGCGACTGTGGCGAAGGTCAAAGAAGCCGGCCTGACTCTTTACGGCGGAGGAGTCATCAGCATGAAAAACGAAGGCCAGGTCAATCAGGCGTTCGATTACGCCCAAGCCGCGGGGATGAAGGTCGCTATCGCAGCGCCGTCGCCCGAGATGTTGCCGCTGATTGACAAAAAGGTCCGACAGTACGATATCAAGGTAGCCATCCACAACCACGGCCCGGGCGATAAGTTCTTCCCCACTCCCGCCGTTGCACTCAAGCATATAAAGAATCTGGACAAGCGCATCGGCATGTGTCACGACATAGGACATACCAAACGCTACGGCGACGATCCTATCGCAGAAACAGTGCTTTGTGGCGAGAGGCTTCATGACGTCCACATCAAGGATGTCTCAGAGGCGACCAAGAAGGGACATTGTGTCGAAATGGGTCGCGGTGTGATTGATATCCCCGCCTTCATCCGGGTTCTTGTTAAGATCAAGTACGACGGTATTGTCTCGTTCGAATATGAAAAAGACGCCGACGATCCGCTGGCGGGTTTGGCCGAGTCGGTCGGCTATGTCCGGGGCGTCATGGCGACGGTGTGAAGTTAGATTTGAGAATGTAGAATTGAGAATTCTAAATTCTTCATTCTACAATCTAAATTGGTAATTCATTATGGCGTATAACATTCGGATTGTCAGTACGTATCCTCCGCGCCGTTGTGGGATCGGCACGTTCTCGCGCGATCTGGCAACGGCGCTGGAGCATTTTACGGGTGAAGTCGGCCACATTCGAGTGGCCGCCATCGACCGCGGCAACGGGCCGTATCGGATCCCCGTGGATTTGACGATCGATCAGTATAATCCCGTCTCCTGGCGGGACACGACCGGCCACATCATCGCTCGTGCCAAACAAAGCCCTAATCCTACGGTGGTTCTTCTCCAGCACGAATACGGTCTCGACCCGGATGACAGCGGCGAAGACGGACAGGGGACGAATTTCGTCAAGATGACCCAAGCCTTCATGGAAAACGGTCTGACAACGCTTGTATATCTTCACACCGTTCTGGATGAGCCGGACCCGCATCAGAAAAAAGTTCTGCAAGACCTTGCCGAATTGAGCGACGGGCTTGTCGTCACGACCGAGAGCGCCATTCAAACGCTCGAATCGCCCGTATACGGCATCGCCCACGTCAAGCTCAAGCACATCGACCACGGCATCCGGATGCAGCAGCGGTCCCAGTTCGACCGGCTCGCAATCAAACACAGGTACGGTCTGGAGAACGGCTTTTTAATCACGACGCTCGGTTTGCTGTCGCCGGGCAAAGGGATTCAATACGGCCTGCGAGGTTACGGCAGGTTTCTCAACGATTCGTGCACCGAGGCCCAAAGAAAAAGGATGGTCTATCTGATCGCCGGCCAATGTCACCCGGAGTTCGTCAAGGCCGAGGGCGGAAAATATTACGGCGAATATCAGGAACTATTGAACGCCGGCCTCGAAGAATCGAAACTAACCTGGTATAAAATCAAAGACATGCAAGACATGGATTTCGGCGAGTATGACGTGGTCTTCCTGGATACGTTCCTGGATGAGACGGCGTTCGTCGAGCTTTACGCCGCGACGAATGTGATGCTCCTGCCGTACCTCAACATGCAGCAGATTTCCAGCGGTATCCTGGCGGACACGCTCGGCTCCGGGCGGGTCGCCATCGTGACGAAGTCGCGATATGCGCGCGAGCTGATCAATTCCAACAAACGATGTCCCGATGGCGTGGTGATCGGCAAATACGCCCGCGGCATCCTGGTCGATCCCGGGGAGCCGTCTATCGAGCAAATCGCTCAGGCCCTGGACTATTTGGCCTTCAACCAGAGCAAACGCCTCATGATGGAAAAGCAGGCCCACCAGAGAGGCTACCAGATGCGATGGCATAACAGCGCCTGGACGTTACTTCAATATGTGGATTTTATCCGCGAGCAGAAAGAAATCGTTACCGGCCGGGGCGTCAAATTCAACCGGGAAAAATCCGCCCCCTTGTTCCCGACCAAGCGCAAATCCACCACGGATGCTTCCGCTCCCCAGCCCACATAAACATTGCCTCACCACATGGCGATAAGGAACAGCCATCGGTTGTTGTGAGGCAGCCAGGGCTCATTGGATTGGTAATCCGCATTGGGTTCCGGGTGCATATCCAGCCAGGGACGATCGTGGTCCGGCCACGCCCGGGTGATCCCGTTCACGACGGCCCCCGGCACGGCGCCGCGTGGATTGCCCGCCAGGGCGTTGTATCGATGATGATAATGCGGCATGAAAACACGCCCGACCGCCTCCATGGTCGAGACGCCGTACGGATTTCGGCCTAAAACCCAATGGACCTGGTTCTCCGCAATAGAGCGGCCTTGAGCGAATCCGAGCGCTTTCAATAGAAGGCCCTCATACGCGGTATCCAAAAGCTCGCGACTTTCTCCGACGTACCAGTTATTCACATCTCGATAGTGGCGAAAGAAAATGAGGCTTCCATCCTCGTCCCGCCGCCGCGTAATTTTAAAAGGATTGTCACAGATCGCTTCAAGCTCTTCCAGCCGCCTTTGGGCCATAGCGCGAATGGCCGGGACGAGATGATCTGTCGGAAAGGCGATCGCGTATTTGGCTAATTCACGGAAACCGGACGTATTGTCTTGACTGTTTTGCAGAAGCGCTTCGGCGCGTTTCTTCGCCGCATCACGATAGACGTCCTTTTGTGTCGCGCTGTAAAGAGCGAGCAATTCCGGCATATTGCCGCCGCGTTTCTGATAGAGCCGTTCGGCTATCGCAAGGTAGCGAGGGACATACTTGCCCAGCAATGCGAAGCCCCGCGTGCAGGCAGAAGCGTCCGCCAGATTTCCTCGAACGGTTCGCTCATCGCCGGTTCGGGGCTTGTTGTCCGTCTCTTTATCCGGCTTGCCCCAGTAGCCATAACCGGAACTGATCGTCGCGATCATATCGAGGCTTTCGGGATTGAGGCATTTTTCGAGGAACTTGGCTCCCCAGATCGCTTCGTCCAGGATATCCGCCCGACCATTTGCATCGCGGTCGAACTGATCGAAGAAGCTCTTGCGACGATCGTAGGCAAAGGCCAAAGCATAAACGGATTCGGGCGTGTAGCCGTTATACTTGTTATAGTCGCCGGCGTCATGCCAGCCGCCGGACAGGTCTCTGTGGCTTCCGTCCGGCATCTTGCCATCGTCAAGATGGCACGCGGCGTGAAAGGAGGGAACGGCCATACCGCAACGCTGATAATAGAAGAATCGATAAGCCAACTCGGCTGTGTCCGGAACCAACAAGCTCTTGCGGATATCAAAAGGCGGCGAATAATACTCGGCGCCGTCCACGGTCGTTCCTACAACATATTGTCCGGGGATTTGATAGTCACAGAAGTCTCCTTGCCAGTGATATAAATCCCATTCAGGAAAGTAGCCGATTTCTTTCCATTGTTTCGTTATCACTTTCTTGGAAGTCGCAAGATCGATAAGTGAAAACGAATCGGGTGGACGACGGAGGGAGGTGGATGATTGTAATATAACACCTTTGGCGCGAGATTGCGTTTCGTAGCCGAGTTGATCGACCAGGATGTCCACATGTGAGTAACGATTGAAATAGATTTCCGCGTCGTCGATATAAAACGGTTCCGAGCCATTGGTTTCAACAACGATCTGGACTTGTCGGGCCGTATGACATCGCATGGCGTGCAGAGAATATCTGAGCCAGCCATCCTTACTTTCGACCGGGTCCGTAACGATGTTTTCTGCAATTTTAATGAACGGGATGCGATTTCGACGGGTGTACCAGATCGCCTTTAATGCAATTTTTTGCCGGTCCGTTTTTTTGATCCAAACCGTTGCATCGCATGAGAGAATATCCTGATCGAGACGGAAGGCAAACGTCCTGGCGCCGCGGACGCCCGTGCGAGTGATATTCGTCCGGACTTCTTCTCCGGCGTTGTATTGACTATAGTAGATGGTCCCTTTGAGGGTATTGGTATTCGGTGTTACTCGCAGAGATTTCGTTCCCGTGCGAGCGGCCTCTTCCGTGATTCTTATTTCACTTGTGCCCTCATCCGTCACGACGCCGATGGGAAACCAGCCGCCGAAAACGCACACGTTCGTCTCGATCCCGGTCAAATCATCCTCGAATGAAGGATTCGGCGCGATGTTCATTTTTTCCGTATTCGCGCTCGCGGAAGCGGTCTGAGTGATAACAGCGAAAATACCTATAAGAAGTATTGACCGTGTTTTTTTCATATCGACTCCTGTCTGTTTTGCTGAGTGGACAATCCGTTCATTGTATGGTGAGAGGTTCAGAATAGCAACTTCCCATACCGTCGTTTACGTCTTTCCAACTTCAGCCGTTTTTGATAGAATTCCATCAGTTAGCTCATCGGACCTAAAGAAAGGAAGAAAATATGAAAAACACAACGTTTGTTCTTCTAATGAGTTTGGTGGTCGCCTTTGCCCTGATCCAAATCTCTCCGGCCGGCGCCGAGACGGCGGAGCAGCGCGACGCCCGGATGCAATGGTGGCGCCAGGCGCGCTTCGGGATGTTCGTTCACTGGGGGCTCTATTCGGGTCTGGCCGGAACGTGGAAGGACAAACCCGTCGGCACGCGGGGCGGCATGGAATGGATTCAGCAGCGTGTCCGCGCGGACACCTGGGAATACGCGCACGAGGCGGTCCCGCACTTTCGTCCGGAGGAAGGCTTTGCCGATGCGTGGGCGAAGCTGGCGCGCCGGGCCGGCTGTCAGTACGTGGTCTTCACCACGAAACACCACGATGGTTTCTGCCTGTTTGAATCTGAATACACCACGTATGACGCCCACGATCTCATCGGCCGGGACCTGTGCAAGGAAATCGTAAATGCCATCCGAAGCGAGGGATTGAACGTCGGCTTCTATCACTCGGTTATCGACTGGCACCACCCCCAGTACGACTATATCAAAGCAGACCAGTTGCCCCATCCACTCAAGGGCAAGCCGTCCCCGAACGGCCCGCGCCACCACGACATCTACGTCGATTATCTCCATCGCCAGGCGCGCGAGCTTTTCACGAACTACGGCGGCGTCGATATCATCTGGTGGGACTATTCGAAAAAGGGCAACGACGGCCCGTTTTGGCGCGCCGACGAGCTGATGGCCATGGCGCGGAGCCTCCAGCCGCGAATCATCTCGAACAACCGTCTCTATCACATCCCCCATATCGAGAAGAACGATTCCGTGGGCCGCCTGCGAACCTGGAAGCCGGAGGAAGGCGACTTCACAACGCCCGAACAGACCATCCCCTCGACCGGCGTGCCCGGCGTCGATTGGGAGGTCTGCATGACGATGAACACGACGTGGGGATACTCCGAGCACGACCACGCATGGAAATCAAACGAGACGCTGATCCACAACCTGATCGATATCGTCTCGAAAGGCGGGAACTATTTATTGAACATCGGCCCGAAAGGCGACGGCTCGATACCCCGGGAAAGTATCGAATCCATGCAGGCCATCGGCCGATGGATGGCCACGAACGGCAAAGCAATTTACGGCACAACCGCAAGCCCCTTCGAGAAGCCGGCATGGGGCCGATACACCAAAAAGCCCGGACAGATTTTCGCCCACGTATTCGACTGGCCACAAGACGGCGTGCTTCAGGTACCCGCGGGAGACCTACAAATCAAGCGCGCCTATTTACTCGCCGATCCCAATCGAACCGCGTTAAAAACAGAAAAGAAATCGGACACCCTAATCGTTCGGCTCCCGCAAAAAGCCCCAGATGACATCGCCTCCGTCATCGTTATTGAGCATCAACGGTAAAGTCAAACGATGAACGTGTAATAAGGAGTTTAAATCTCGGCTTGTTTTTTCTTTGTTAATGTTAGTCCATAGAAGGTTAATCCTGCACCGATGGTTAACGCGACTACGGTCGCTAAAAGGCTGATGTGTAGTTCGATCGTTTGGAATCCAAGACGATATTCCAAAAACAAGCGCTGTTTCGTACCCGATAATGCCTTAGCTCCTTGAGCGATTGTGAATCTCAGTGTATAAGACTCCTCTGGAAGACGATACAGTTGCTCCAGCATTATCGGATTCCCACGTGTTTTATATTTTATATCGCGCTCTTTAAAGCCCCTCAATTCCGATCCATGAGAATCCAAAACGCTCAGACGGGCCTCCAAGCCATCCAGTAAGGCTTGGGTGTCGGAATCCTCAGTGAAAGAGGGAGGTAATTCGAGCAACAATGTGTAGTAGGCAGCTATGGGACATTTCGGAACAAACTGTCCGGAAAATTCGCCCGGTTGGGATATATCTACCTCAATATCCAAAAGCCGTGTTTTTGTCCATTGCCTAAATTGCACGAATAAGAAACACGATGCAACAAGGCAAAAAATGCCAATAACGATAACCAAACCAGCAATGGCAAGGATCGTATCCTTCATTTCATCATGGAAATGAGAAATATCAGCTTAGCTTGACCGGTTTTTGGGTTTTGGCGGATTCGTAGATGGCCAGGATAACTTCGACGGCTTTGCGGGCTTCTTTTCCGTCGATCCAGAAGTCCTCGCCGCTCTCGAGCGCTTCTAAAAACGCCTTGAAGTTCCGCGTGTGATTTTCGTGGGTGATGGCCGCCGGATCGGCGACGCCGCCTCCGCCTTCGATCTCGCCGAATTTCTTGAGGACCTCGGCGTCCTCGGGCTTTTCGTCGGCGAATTGCCAGACCGTGATGCTGTTTTCCACGTTGATGATCGTGCCTTTCGTGCCCGTAATCTCGAACCTTCGGAATTGGCCCGGGAAGGAAGCCGTCGTGCCGTAGATCATTCCCAGCGCGCCGTTGGTATAGCGCAGCACGGCTACAGCGGTGTCCTCGGCTTCGATCTGAGGATGGCCCAGTTTGCATGTGAACGCCTGGACCGTTTCTATCGGCGGCATCACATCACAGAGCATATCCACCATGTGAATGGACTGGTTCATCAGTGCGCCGCCCCCGTCCAGCTTCCAGGTGCCGTGCCAGGAGTCCGTGTAATATTCGTCGGTCCGCCACCAGGGCACGAAAATACTGGCGTAGGTAATCACGCCGAGACGTCCCGAATTGATCGCCTCCCGCATAGGCGTCATCATGTCGTTGAACCGGTACGGGAAGATACCGCCCAGGCGCGTGCCGGCCTTCTCGTGTGCGGCGATCATCGCGTCGATCCGGTCCAGGGTGATCTCCACCGGCTTTTCGCAGATGACGTGCTTGCCCGCTTCGGCGGCCGCGATGGTCGGCTCCATGTGGAAGCCGCTCGGTGTGGCGATGGTGACAATATCGATCTCGTCGCTCGCGAGCATTTGTTCGTAATCGTCGAAAGCGCGAACGCCGTGTTTATCCGCGAGGCTTTTGGCCCGGTCCGGGAGCTTGTCGCAACAGCCGATCAGCCTGGCGTTGGGCAGGTCCCCGATGGACCGTGCGTGAAAATCTGCGATCAATCCGGCGCCGATAATTCCAAAATTCCAGCTTTTCATTTGGGCTTTCCTTTCCGAGTAAAACAAGACTCGTAGGGTGGGCTTTAGCCCACCGATTCAATCATGGTGGGGCAAGCCCCACCCTACGTTTTTATTCGCACACCAGGCCGACTTCGTTGGCGAGTTCCCTAACGGCGGCAATCGCCTTCGAGAACAGGTCGGGTCCCGTCGAGCCGCCGAACTGGCCGCCGGTCTGCAAGTGCGGCTCCATCGTCATGCAACCGTCATAGTTCATCGCCGCAAGCTCGGCCAGCAATTCCTTGATCTGGCCGTCGCCCTCGCCCGGAACGCTGCCGACGTCTCCGGAACCGAGCTTCCAGTCTTTAATATGGATGTGGACGACGTACGGCTTCATGACGGGCCAGCAGACCTCGACGTTGTTGGTGAGCTTCTCGCCCCAGACGAAGTTCGCCGGGTCGTACACGAGTCGGAGCTTCGGCGAGTTGATGGTCTCGACCATATCGACGCAATTCGCCGCCGTGTGGCCGTAGATATTGGCCTCGTTCTCGTGGACCATCGTCACGTCGGCGTCCTGAAGCGCCTCGACCTTCGCGGCCATGCGTTCCATCACCTGCTCGCGGTAATCGTTGATGTCCTTGCCTTCGGGAGCGTAGTAGCTGAACATCCGGATAAACGGCGTCTTGAAGAGCACGGCCAGATCGACCGCGTGCCTGAACATGTCCAGGTGCGGCTGGAACGGCTCGTCGAGTTTCACCTTGCCGATGGGCGAACCGATGGCGCTGACCTTCAGGCCGTGGTCCTCGATCATCGCCTTGGCTTCCTTAAGCTCGGCGACCGTCAGGTCCATGAGGTTTTTCTTATTCACAAAGCGGGGCTCGATATACCCGACGTTCTCACGGGCCAGATATTTGACCTGCTGAAGAAAATCGTCGGTAACTTCATCTGCAAAAGCACTGAGTTTTGCCATTTTCTTTTCGTCTCCTAACAAAAATTAACTAATGCGGCCGTATTGTAAACAGAGACGTCGCCGATATGAAGCGCTAAAATCGAAATAGTATCTGATAACTGAAATTTTGCAGAACGCTTGTGATAACATGGAAATTTCCGGATTCTCTATTCATAACTGGGTGGCAGCCTCAAAACCGAAGGATTTGGGGATGGGGGGGGGGCGAAAACCATCCCCAAGCTTCGCTTGAGGCTGCCGCCCATCGATTTTTGTTGTCATCCCTGCGAAAACAGGGATCCAGGAACGTAACGTATGAAGTGGATTCCCGCTTTCGCGGGAATGACAAATAGAGTTTCCACAACAGAAACTAATCAATAACTCGCCGCCGGCTCGGGCAATTCCCTTTTGATCTCGTCCACTCGGTAACCGAATCCGGGTCCGTTCAGGCTGGACCAATCGACCTGTCCGTTCCGGCGTTGATAGAGTCCCGGATGGACGGCCTCTTCCGGCGCCGAGGCGGCCGGGTAAAACTGCATGGAATTCGTTTCGACGCCCATAATCGTCCCGGCGTAAGCCGCCAATAAAACGTGCGGGATTTGGGCGAGCATCGGATTCGTCAAATCCTGCACCATCAAGGTCATGCCGTGCGCCTTGGCCCAGGACAAACTCAGCAAGGCCCCGGTTTGCGTCTTGCACGTCTTCAGCGCCACCCCGGTCCAGCCTAAGCGGCGACCGAGTCGAATGAGCCGCCAGTCGTGGGCGCTCTCGTCCATGAACAACGGTTTGCGCGCCGAGACGCTGTGCACGTCGATCTGGTTCTCTTCCAGGTCGTAGGGAAACGGCTGCTCGACGTAGAGAATCATCTGGTAGATGCCGGGATATTCTTTCATGAGCCGGTCCAGAATGGCGTTGACGTAGGCGGGATCGGTGACCGTGCAATTAAAATCACTTGTCAACCATAGGACATCATTGTTGATCGCGATCTCGCCGACCCGGATCAAACGTTCGTAGTCCCATTCGGGATCGTTTCCGCGGAGCTTGACCTTCAGGCACGTCAGGCCGTCGCGCCGAACCCAGTCCGGCAACAAAACAGGGTAGCCGTCATCCGGTTCCCGGCCGGTCAGCTCGGAGGCATCGAGCAGGTCTTTACCGCCGACGAGGTGCCAGGCCGGCAGGGTCTTGGCAGGAGAATCAACAAAGAAGTCCTCGGGATATTTGCCGGCAAAGGATACATCGAATCCTAAAGCCGGCTCGATAAAGTGTGACAAATCCCGGTTCATGAAGTCTCCGTTGTACGTCGAATATACGTCTCGTTCCAGAAGATGTCCGTAGGCGTCGTGCACGGCGATATCGAACAGCGAACAGCAAACTAACGCCGACAGGTGGGGCATCGGCTCGGCCTGCTCGCCCCGTTCGCGGTTAAGCTGCTCCAACAAGTCCGGCAGAATCGATTCGATAAAATCGCTGCCCAATTCCATCGGGTGGCCCTTTTGATCGAATTGTGCCCAGGCCCTGGCCAGCATGTGGCAGAAACGCTGCATCGCCTCGCACCGTTCCTGGTATCCCAGGCTGCTGGGCCAGACCCATTGGACGCTCAGCGGCGTCTCTCCCCATCCCTGCGCCGTTTGTCCCTGGTCGTTTGCGACGGTGACGCAGGCGCGCGCACAGATCACGGACGTCAGTGTCTCCGGCCCGAACTTCAGCGGAACCCGCGTCTCGATGGGAATAAAATACAAATCAACAGATACCGGGCGAATGTCAGTTTTCATTTTGCTCTCCAGCGATTTATTACGTCGAATGCGTTAACGTGTCGAGTTCCGGTAGGATGTACAATGCAACCTTTGTCGGAAGGAACGGTGTGCGGTGCACACCCTACCCGCTCTAAAGTACTCGCTACGAAAGCTATTGTCAACAATGCAACAAAATCGATATTTACACTCATTTTCTTTTCAAAGAGAACCTTGCGGAACCCGTTGGCCTGAGATATATTGATGGACAATTAGGACAATGAACACAACATAAGGATGGAATCTATTTGATTGAAAGGAGCAGGTAATGGCACTTGACCGAAAATTGAAAATGGGTATGGTGGGCGGCGGACCGGGAGCGTTCATTGGTTCCGTGCATCGCAAGGCATCGCGATTGGCCGGCGGCATCGATCTGGTAGCGGGTGCGTTCGATATCAACCCGCGCAAATCCAAACAACAAGGCAGAGAGCTTCTGCTCGATTCGAAGCGCGTCTATGGCACGTACCAGCAGATGATCGAGCGCGAGCTGAAGCTGCCGGAGGGCGAACGGATCGACTTCGTTTCGGTGACGACGCCGAACAACTGGCATTTTCCGATCGCCAAAGCTTTTCTGGAAGCGGGCTTCCACGTCATGTGTGAAAAGCCCATGACGCTCAACGTCAAGGAGGCCAAAGAGCTGAAAGACATCGTAAAGAAATCCAGAAAGGTGTTCGGCCTGATGCACAACTATACGGGCTATGCGATGGTCAAGCTGGCCCGGGACATGGCCCGCGGCGGCGATCTGGGTAAGATTCGCAAGATCGTCGTGCAATACCCGCAGGGCTGGCTGGCCACGGCGCTGGAGAAGACCGGTCAGATGCAGGCCGCCTGGCGCACCGATCCGAAGCAGAGCGGCGGCGCCGGCTGTATGGGTGACATCGGCACGCACGCCGAGAACCTTTCCGAGTACATCACGGGGTTGAAGATCAAGGAAGTCTGTGCGGACCTGAGTATTTTCGTCAAGGGCCGGAAGCTCGACGACGACGGCAACGTCCTGCTGCGTTTTAACAACGGCGCCCGGGGCGTTCTGCACGCCAGCCAGGTCTCCATCGCCGAAGAGAACAATCTGGCCATCTGGATTTACGGCGAAGAAAAAGGCCTGGAATGGCACCAGGAGCATCCGAACTATCTGCATGTCAAGGTGCCGGACGGGCCGGAACAGGTATGGAAACGTGGCAATCCGTACGTCGCCGACAAGAGCGCCGCGGCCGCTCGGGCGACACGCTTGCCGTCGGGCCATCCCGAGGCCTTCTTCGAGGCCTTCGCCACGACGTATGGCAACTTTGCCGATACCGTCCGGGCCAAACTCACGAGAACGAAACCCGATCCGCTCGCCCTGGATTTCCCGGACGTCAACGACGGCCTGCGCGGGATGCTCTTCATCGAGACCGTCCTGGCCAGCACCAAGAGCAAACAGAAATGGACCGCGTTTAAGAAGTAGATTGTGACGAGGGGATGGAAATTAGGAGTACTCAGAATGCAAGACGTACAAAAGAACAGCGATCGAAAAGGCAAACTCTCCCGGCGGGATCTCATGGCCTCTGCCGCGGCGGCGGCGGTGGCGATCTCCGCGGGGACATCAACGGCGCGGGCGGCATCACCGTCGGGCAAATTCAAGCTCAAATACGCCCCGAGCTTCGGACAATTCAGACAGCACGCGGGAAACGATCTTATCGACCAGCTTAAGTTCATGGCCGACCAGGGTTTTTCCGCGATGTTCGACAACGGCCTGATGAGAAAGCCGACGGACGTGCAGGAAAAAATTGCACGCGAAATGAGCCGGCTGGACATGACGCTGGGACCGTTTGTGCTGTATGCCGATTTCGGCGTCAAGTCGTTCGTCACCCGCGATCCGGAAATCCGCAAGATGTTGATCGACCTGATGAAAAAGGGCGTCGAATGCGCCAAGCGGGTCAACGCCAAGTGGGCGCTGGTCGTACCGGGCCGGTTCGATGAGGGGCTGGAATGGGATTATCAGACGGCCAACGTGATCGAGAATCTCAAGTATTGCGCCGATGCGGTCGAATCGTCGGGACTGGTGCTCGTTCTCGAGCCGTTGAATGCCTGGACGAACCATCCGGGCCTGTTCCTGACCAAGATTCCCCAGGCGTACCAGATCTGCCGGGCGGTCAACCGGCCTTCGGTCAAGATCGTCGATGACATCTATCACCAGCAGATTACCGAGGGCAATCTCATCCCGAACATCGATATGGCCTGGAGCGAGATCGCCAGCTTCCACCTCGGCGATAATCCCGGCCGGAAGGAGCCCGGAACCGGGGAAATTAATTACAAGAACATTTTCAAACACATTCATGGGAAGGGCTATCAGGGCGTCTTGTGTATGGAGCACGGTAGAAGCATCCGCGGCAAGGAAGGCGAGATCGCGCTGCTTAAGGCGTATCGAACCTGTGATGCTTTTTAGCCCCCGCCAGCATTCTTTGTGAGATGCAATAAAAAAGTCGCGCCGGACATGGCGCGACTTTTTTTGTTGTCGCTAACACATCTATGAGAGGGGACAAACGCACCCTCTGAAAATCAATTACTCCATCAGGGAGATTTGCGTAAACCGGACGAGCGCTTTTTTGGTCGGCAAGTGAGGCTCGATGGTCCCGACGAGGCCGACCTTCTTGCCGATGAGGCTTTTCAAATCCATCCGTGCGATCGCACCGGTCGGCAAAGCGTAGCAGATCATTTTTCCGTTCGCATCAACGATTCTGTAATTGCCCGGACCGAAGGTCGCATACGTCTGAAAGACGCCGGTGACCGCATACTTGCCCGCGTCCTGCACCTGGGCCAGTCGTTGTTCACGGGCCTTCTCGATGCCCGTCGCCGTTTTTTGCAACTGCTCGGTCTGAAGCTTTATTTGCTTGCTCACGGCCAGCACGAGCTCGTAGCTTTCGATCTGTCCGAGCACAAACTCCGCATACCGCGCCACACGTCCCGACTCCTTGTCTTTGGCGATCTCAGTGAGTCCTTTCTTGAGTTCGGTATAATCCTGCTCGTTCAGGACTTTTTTGCGTTCGGCTTCGACCCGCTTTTGCAGTTCGCGGTATTTTTCGAGATAGGACTTCGGGGCCGGCTCAACGGTCGGCGCCGGGGTAACCGCTTCGACCGCCACGGCGTTCGTGTCGTTCGGCCCCTGGGGCAACGGTTCGACCGTCGTCGGTATATTCGGTGTTTCAACAAGCTTGGGCGCTATCTTCGTGTATTGCGTGCTCACCCAAAGATAGGCAAAAGACGGAGGGGCAATCTTGAAATATCCATCCGACTGCTCGCCCAGCAATTTAACCTTTTCGTCCTTATCAAGCAGACCCTGCTTCGTCGTGGAATACATCGCCTTTTGATAATCGGAGCCGGCGTAAACCCGGACGCTGTTGCCGGTGACGATTCCGATGCCGGGATTGGCCGGATCGATCTTCACGTACTGCTCGGAAATCCATGAGAACGTCCCGGCCGGCGGGACGATGCGAGACCAACTGAACTGCCTGGAGACGACCGTCACCCGATCGCCCCGGTTAAGAAAACCGCAGTGGTAGAAATTGGTGCCCGGGCCGGAACGAATCTTAACGCGGTCGCCGGTGACCAGAGCGTCGTAAGGATAAGATGGGGTATTCGCTATATTGGGATCGCGGGGCACAATGGTCGCCGGACTGGTGCCGGATGTGGCCGCTCCCTGGGCGAAACCTGCGGATACCAAAAGAACTGTGGCGATAATAATGAGGAAAATGGAAGAAAACCGCATTTTTTTGCCTCCTACAATAGATTTCCGTATCTTAATATCCTTATATTAACAGCTCAACAACTCCTCAATTCCCTAACTTAGCACGGAAGGGATAGGTTGTCAACTTTTTCTTGAGTGAAAATCGTTGTTTGGTGATTTTTTTAGTCCACCGCCGAGAGGCTCCAACAGCCTGATAACTCGCCGGGCTTATCAATCCACCATAACAGTACCTCATTCGAGTTCACATGTTTTTTGTAATGACTTCAGCAGCTTTTATCAGCGGATACGCTGTCGGGGGTGCTGTGAGTAACGGATGGGTTCCAATCTGTGCCGTCAGAATAGAATTTATGCTCATCTGATTCTGAATCACCAACCCGATTAAATTTGTCAGTTCACCGACACATAATCCGCCCATGACTTCTCCGCCGAGAACGACCCCTGACTCCCGGGCGACAATCAATTTTACAATTTGCTTGTGTGTGCAGGGTAACGTTCCCGGGTGCCTGTTAATCCCCTCAAAAACACCTGTGACCACATCGAAGCCCTCGTTTTTGGCTGTCGTTTCGGTGAGTCCCGCCGCCCCGAAACCCGTATCGCCAAGCGCGGTAGAAAAAATGGCAATGGTGCCGCTGAGTGTTTTGAGTGTCGAGAGTTTATATAAATTCATTGCCGCCACTCTTGCCTCCGCACAGGCGGTGGAGGCCAGCATAATACCGCTGTGCTTTCGGGTAATAAAGTCACGCTTTTCCGCGCAGTCACCCACGGCGAAGATATCCGGGTTCTCGGTTCTCATGTACTCATCAACAGCGATAAAACCTTTCTCGGTAATCTTCAATCCGGACGTCTCCGCCAGAGAAATATTGGGACGATATCCCATAGATAAAACGACCGCATCCGCCTCGATTTGTTCAGAGTTGTTGAGTAAAACACTGCTCACCTTTTTGTCACCCACAATTTCTTTGACACCGATTCCGGTCCTTATCTTCACCCCTCTGTCCTGAAGGATGTGCTCGGCCTCAACGGCAAATTCCTTGTCAAAGACAAGGCCCAAGATGTTGGGGAGTATCTCGACTAACGTCACGTCCTTGCCCTTTTTGTTGAGCTCGTCGGACATTTCAATACCGATGAAACCGCCGCCCACCGTAACGATTTTTTTGCAGTGCTTAAGTTTGACTAACATCTCTGCAAGATAGACCTTGTTTTTGGTCATGACAAATACATTCTCGAGATCTGCACCTTTGAGCCATTTTGGAACCGAGGGTATGGAGCCGGTGGCCAAAACAAGTTTTTCAAAACGAATGTCTTCGCCATCATCCGTTTTGCAAATCTTTTGGGACTGATCAATAGATACGACCTTGCCAATCTTCAGATTTACACCGGCTTTGGCCAAACCTGCATCAGGGATAACGTTCTTGTCTGTTCCGTCCAAAGAGCCGAAAATATATGGAATGCCACATGGAACAATCACTTGATTTTCCCTGCGAATGACGAGAAAGTCTTTGTCGGGATAATTGCTTTTTCCTGTTACTGCTGCGACAATACCGGCGGCACTTCCACCAATCACCAATACATCTGTTTTCATAATGACAGCTTTCCTTTCAAAGTAAGTTTTGGAGAATACTAAGACCAGAACAAGCGTAGGTTGAACTGACGAAGTAACTGCAATTTTAGACGTACTCGAAATGACTTTTCGGTGCATGATCGTGCGTTTTCGAACACTTCAGATAACGCCACTCCTTACCTGAAAGGGATCCTTTCGAGTGAAGAAGAAAATAGCACAACCACTCAGACAGCACAAGCGTAAAATTCGCCGTCGCCTCGACAAGCGAAGCCGGCCCGCGCATGATCTATATCAAGTATGAAACCGTATGGGGACAATAGACTCACGTCTAAGCATTCATCGCTGTCTTCACCCACGTCTGAGCCATCAACCAGGCTCCCGCCATCGTCGGGTGAACCCCATCGGCGGCCCAGTGAGAGGCTGGCGCCAGTTCGGACGCTTTGTCAAACATGCTTTGGAAGGGAACGAACAATGCGCCGCACTCCGTCGCCATCTTCTTCGCGGCGCGCCTGTATCGGTCGAACTCGGGGAACCATTTTTCATCAACCGCCCCGCAACGCAGAACAAAAGGCTCGCAGATCACCAGTTTCAAATCGGGTAGCTCCCGCCGTGTCCTTGCAAGCAACGCCCGGTAGTCCTGTTCGTACTTCTCCACCGTTCCGTCATACTTGCCGTTCAACATGTGCCATATATCGTTCACACCGATTAAGATGCTCAGCACGTCCGGCTTAAGCTTCAGGCAATCTTGATCCCATCGGTCGGCTAATTGAAAGACCTTATTGCCGCTAATTCCGCGGTTGTAGATTTTCAGGTTATCGCCCGCCCGGTCGGCCAGGAGCTGAGCGGCGATCAGAAAGACATATCCTCGACCCATCGCGGCCGAATCATTGGCATTGACTTGCTTTCCCTTGTTCCGCCCGGCGTCGGTGATGGAATCGCCCTGGAATAGAATGGTCGCTTCTTTCGGTATAATAGACTTCCCGCCCAAAGCGGAGGTGAGGCCGCCGGAGCAGCCGGGCAGCAGGAGTGCCGACGTTCCGCCGATAGTGGTTGTCGCCGCACACGTTTTGATGAAATTGCGTCTTGAAATCGTATTCTTATCACTTTTGCTCATCTTCTCAATCCCTTAAAGGTTACCCGTGCGAAATGCCAATCAAAAATGTCAAGTTTCCATACGTTATGTCCGGTTATCACGTCCACCTAAATTACAGCTTCCTGTTTCGGTTTCAGTCTAAGTCACTTGATATTTTTTTTCAATATCTTTCCAGATGTGACACGGTGTATCTCTAAAGGCAAAGAAAGTAACTTCCCCACCGGCTTTGCCGGAGGCATGGATTCCAACGTGGCTTTGCGGTGTTCCGTATTCTCTATTCTACTCGCAGCGCCTCCATGGGATCGATTCGGACTGCGCGGCAGGCGGGAACGTATCCGGCCAAAAGAGACGCGGTGGCCATCACAAGCACGGTGGCAGCGATGCTCACCGGATCCATGGGACCGATGCCGTAGAGTGTACCGCGAATCAAGGATGTCAGGCCAATGGCCAACAAGATGCCGAGGACCAGCCCGACGAGGGTTGACACGCCGTTCTGGCGAAAGACCAGGGCCAGGACACTGCGTCGGGAGGCCCCCAGGGCCATGCGAACGCCAATCTCGCGTGTGCGTGTCGCCACCATTTGGGCCTTAGTCGCGTAGAGGCCGAGACCGGCCAGGAACATGGCCAGGATCCCGAACATCCTAATCACCTGGGCGTTCATCCTCGCCTGCTGAACGGCGTGACTTCCGCGATGGTGCTCGGCCAGACTCATCAACGATACCACCGCAAGCATTGGATCGATATCGTAAATCATCGAACCGAGGTTCTGCAACAACGGGGATTCCCTTTCCGGCGCAGTCCGGATATGCATATAGATGGGGGCTTGGTCCGGGGAGATCGGCTGGTATATCTGGCCCCACTCCGAGGTCTCGCCGGATGGATCGCGCAGAGTGGAAACCACCCCCACCACCCGGCACACCTGAGGTTCCGGGCCCCCGCCATGTTGAATCAGGCAATCCAGGACCTTGCCGTCTCTGCGGAGCTTTTTAGCCAGGCGACTCCCGATGATCACCACAGGTTCCGCTCCGGCCGCACTATCGAGGGGGTGGAAGGGTCGGCCCCGTAACAGCGGCATTCCCATGGCCTCGAAGTACTCCCCATTGACCGGGAAAGTCAGCGCGCCTCTGGGGAAGAGGCTCTTGACGTTGTCCTCTTCGACCCCGGGCCGGTATTCCGCAACGTCTGGGGAAGAACCTCGGTAAGAGTCACCCACAGGAAATCCCATGGACCACCCTACTGCTTGGATTCCCGGCAACCCCTTCAGACGTTCGGCGAGCCTCGCGCAGGCTGCTCCAACCCCAGCGGGAGCGTACCCACTCGCCAACGCATCGATCTTGACCAGGATCTTGTCGTGCAAGTCAAGCCCGGGATAGGTATTGCCGAGCTTCTGGGCCGTACGCATAAACAACATCGCGACCATGACAAATGCCACGGACAATGCGGTCTGGCCTATCACCGATAGCCCACGTGGTAAAAGACGCCGTCTGCGCTTTAGGGTTTGGACAACGGCCCCCGACTCCTTCAGGTCGCCGATGACATCGCGTTTGGATAGGTTCAAGGCCGGTTTGAGACCAAACAGGATCGTGGCGATCAGACAGATTCCGAGGGTTGCTCCGAATACGCGAATGTCAAATGAGGTGGGGATTTGAATCACCTCATAACTCAGGGCCAGCGCCAGCCAGGCATTGAACATGCGGATGCCCACCAGGCTGGGGATCAACGCCAGCACTGCTCCCAACAGCGCCAACAGCAGCGACTCGATCAACAACTGCCGTATGATGCGTAGACGTCCGCCTCCCATGGCCAACCGAATGGCGATTTCCCGTTGTCTGTCTGTCCCCTGCGCGTTGAGCATGTTCGCGAGGTTCAGGCAGGCAATGAGGAGAACAACGAAGGAGATCGCCATCAAGCCCATACTCAAAGCCCTCGTCCCTTGCCGAATGCGATCATCTTCCCCTAACGAGAGTTTGCCCAACCGGGTGAGATACAGCCTGGCATTGTCCTTCAATCGGTAATCTACGGCGTTGTTCTTCCATCGGGTATTCATTTGCTCTTTGAGGCGTGCACCCAACACCTGGAGCCTTGCCTCGGCCGCCGCCATGTCCAGATCAGGCTTGAGTCGTCCTATCAACCCGTTTCGCGGATAGGGTCGATTGCGATGGCGACGATCGACCAGGCCGTAAGCCCCAAGGGGCAGCCAAATATCCGGCCCATGAAGCATCGTGCCGGTGAATCCCTCGGGCGCCACACCGATGATCCGACAAGACTGGGCGTTGATGTGCGCGACTTGGCCCGCCACATTGGGATCGCCACCCAGTGCCTGCCAGGTCCGGTGGCTCAGCACCACGACCGGTTCCGCGCCATGCCGCTCTTCCTCAGGCAGGAAAGTCCGTCCATGAATCGGGTCCACCCCCAACGCGGAAAAGTAGTTGGCCGAAACGTACGAAATACGCATCTCCCTGACCACAGCCCCCTGAAGCCAGGTGCCGCGGCTTCCCATACTACCGCCGACGGCGATTAGATCACTAAACGCCGGATTGTCGTCTCGTATGTCGGTATAGTCTTCATAGCGGAAGCCAGGGGAACCCTGTATGCCGCAGTACACCAAGCGGTCCGGATCTTTGACCTGCATGGGCCGAAACACCATCATATTAACCACAGAGAACATGACGGTATTGGCGCTGATGCCAATGGCCAGTGTGATCAGGGCAATGGCCGTAAAGCCGGGTTTCTTGCGTAGCCTGCGCAAAGCATATTTTATGTCATTGAATAGAGTACTCACGTCACTTACCCTTTTTTAGCTATCGGCCTTCACTCAATCGGATTCATCCTTTTCGGGGGGATAGCCCTCTATATGACGCAGCGAATTGCCATTTGTTAATCCATTTCATGGCTTTTATTGCATATGACTTGACTTAGCCTGCACTGCACGCATCCAAGGCATTGACCACCCTTTATCCGGGATTTCCCATATACATTCCACTGAAACATTCCTGCAAGCTTTGAGTCTCGCAATAACGTAATTTCAGCTCATTACCAACAATATTCTGGACGAATCAGCGAGTCTTCTTGCAACAAAACGCCAACAGAGTTCAGAAAATACGTCGAAAAGCATGCGTTCTTATTTTATTTATCTTCATCACTTACCCGTTGGAACTCCATTTTCACCATGTTGTCGTGTGGCTCAAAGTCCGGCGGGTAATCCGTGAGTTCGGTTCCTGTCATGATCGATAAATAGGGTAACGTCCCTTTTTTCTCCAATCCTTTGCGGCCTAACAGTGTCTATCTGGTTTCCGTAAATGACTCTATGTCCCCGGAATTCTAAATATATTACCATTTTGTTACGGTCTTGTCCTTTGTTTGTGAATTTCGCAAATAAAGCAAATCGTGATGTAATAAAATGATTCGTCCAACGTCTTATACAGTGAAGACGCGCGACGCGCGATAACTGAAAGGAGTTGAACAATGATTATGCAAAAAGAAACATGTCACGCTGAAAACAGCTTCGATACGCGTTCACATAACCGCCGGGAGTCAATGCGAGAGACTCAAAAGGAAAGATGGCTTCAAACGTATGCCTCCCGGATTCTTTTGGCCTTCTCCCACTGGCCAACGCCTCTGGGTGTGGCCTGTGGATATACGCACAAAATCAAGATGGATCTCGCAAGATTCTACGATGATCCGCTAAAGAGGATGTTTATCGAAGCCACCTATTTTGCGCCCTCTGATTAATTCTCGTATGATTGGACGGAGACATCGATATCCAATTCAACACCGAAATGGGTACGATGTCCCCGGAAATGGCAAGGACATCTAAAGCGTAACAAGGCCACTATATAATCCATAAGATATTATATCCGATCAAAGTACCCACCAAATTGCATAATCATGTTGATCTGCAAAATGCCAAAATTCGACTACCGTTTTATACCCTTTTGCGCTGCAAATACCGCGATAAGATGCGAAGAAACGCGAAAATGCGAACTCTTGCGAAAATCAAAAGACGTGCTAAGATGTTGAAAACATTAGACTCATAGGAGTATACATATGATAAAGAAACCTTTATTTCTTGTCCTATTTCCTTACCTGATCTCATGTGCTTTGGCTCCAGCCAGAGAAGCAGATCCCAGACCTTGCAAACCTTTTACTGAACTTGTTTTTGTAGATCATGTAAACTTGCGATATGTTGAAGGATCCGAGCGGGCAAGGGCGGAAGCTGAGCAGGCGAAGCGAAATATCGATAGAGCAGCCCAGTATGGCATTGACTGCTATCTGCTATTTGCCAAGGAAAGTATGGAAGCTATTTTGACATATGACTTTGATATCCCCAGCATCGGTAATATCGGTAGACAAGCATTTCCAAGAGACAGCAAACATAGACGAACAGCCGGTTATATGCGTCAAGCATTGAGCGACGTTGTCGAACATGCTAAAAGCAAAAAAGTGAAGCTTTTCTTCCACAGCAACCAATTTATCTTTCCAGAAGAAGTTCTTAAGGTCATTCGACCAGCAACGTGGGGGACTGCGGTTTGTCCCGGTCGCGAAGCTACGTGGGCGGTTTATCGAGGTAAAATTGACGAGTTCTTCCGATTGTTTCCAGATATAGGTGGTCTCCAGATTACAGGTGATGAAACTCAAGTCTCCGTGCTTCAATGCAAATGTGAGAAATGCAAGGATATGACATTCGTAGAAAGGGTGAATCGCCTAACGAATGAGACTGCGGCTATAGCGAAGAAATATGGCAAGGAAGTCCAGATGCGAACGTGGCAAAGAATGGGTGAATTGGGCAACCCGGCAAACATGGAACAGGACATTCTCGACAATGTTTCCTTCTCGATTAAAAACACTGATGGCGACTTTCGACTTCCTCATGGACTCGATAAGCAGTTCTTAACTGCTGCGATTCCAAGTCGAATTATCTGTGAGTTTGATGCTTGGCGGGAATACGAGGGACACAACTATTTCCCCTGCTATATGGGTAACGATTGGGCACAACGTTTTCAATTTTTGCAGGAAAAGGGGATTCAACGCATTGCCGTGAGATTGATGTGGAATTCCAATAAAAATCCGATCTTTGAACATCCTTGGGGCAATTATGTTAATCTCTATGCTTTTCTGAAGCTGAGCGAAAATCCTACGCTGGATGGTCAGGAAGTATTACGTATGTTCGTTCAAGCACATTATCCTGAAAATTCTCGGCAGGCGGCGACCGATCTTTATAACTTCTCCCAGAATTTTCAGCGAACCATTTACTACATAAAAGGAGAACTTTATAACGCCAACCATTCTCGAGTGCAGGATGATGATGCACGAGAAGATTTAGAGAATTCTCAACAGGATTTACGGTTTCTGACCAACCGTGAGGATTTCGAAGAACGTCGTGATGAAATAAGCGTTGCTTATGCGAAAGCTATGGAACTTGTTGAGCAACTTGGTTCGGACGTATCTTCGGAATGGATTCAGGGTTTAAAAGATGGGGCACGCGTTGAACGATATGTCGCTCTTTCCAGCACTGACAAAATGGAAATGCTGTTCTTATTGCAAAGGCGTAAGTCGGGGCAAAATGTGAGTGATGCAATTGACAAAGTAAAAAGGCGTATGGAAAAACGGATTGACGAGTGGAAAGAGTGGGATGATAGTAGCTACGATGATATGGAAGGCAAAGCTGTATTGGAAGACTGGTATTAACATTAGTGATCATTGCCATAGAACCTTTTTATTGCACAAGAAAACGTATCTCTTTGCAGTTTAATCCCGCCGTCATTAGAATTCGCAGGACATCATACTTAATTCAAGGCAAAGTGTCATCTTGTCAAAAACCTTGCGTCTCTACTTCCGTCAACTGCCCTTTCTACATGGTCAGGAACTCGGCTTATTCAGAACAAGCCTCCGCTGCTTCCTCGATGTTTTTGGTTGAAATTATACGCTTATTTTAGCCGGAGTAAAACTCGGGACCGCCTACCTATTAATGGCTGGGGACAGTGCCCGGAAAACGGTGGCTATTCCAATTGAACCCGTTTCTATTAAATCCTAACGCTGCCTCGCCTTGCCGGACCCGTCGTCTATTGGATAGCCGCGGCGGTAACTGCGTTAGGCTCATTCGGCTCGTTAGGCTCCGATTCCTTCCCTTTACAGCCATTGAGCACCATCAGCCCGACCGCCAGGAGGCTTACCAGGAGAAGGGTTATTCTGAATTGTTTCGTTTTGCCATTCATTTTATCTTCTTTCAAAAAGAATTATGATGTCCGGTATTTTTCCGTTGAGGTCTCCGGATCATTTTTTTGACAAAGCCCATGGGTCTCCCTATAAACTCACGTCTTTGCTTCCGTCATCTGCCCTTCGGCAGGTTCAGGGCACATGCTGCTTCCTCAAAGTAGCTGTTTATATTATACACTTATTTTCGGAGAAAGAAAGACTTTCTCCGAATAGAATACAGAAGATCGTGGAATTGACTAATTCTCGGTGTTTATTCGCGTGAATTCGTGGTTATGACTCGTATCTCGCCGCTTGTCGAACGGGGCAGGCTCTGAGCAAGGTCGCATGGATCGTAACGTTTCCAACAAAAATGAGAAGACATAAATATGATGCCCCCCCTGATATCCAGGTACAAAAGGGCCGGCTGTGGTTTGAACTGCCGGCCCTTCAACGATATTGGGTGTTTTGTTTCCCTTCAAGAGAACTTACGGACTCACGGCCCGGTTGTAGATGCGGACGTCGTCGATCAGGCCGGAGAAGTAGGTTCCGGGTGTCATGAGCTTGCCGGTGCCGAGGTACAAGCCGCCATTTGAACTTTCCAGGCCATCCTGTGTGTCTTCGGCGACTTGAACATCATCCACATACAGAATCCGGCTCGCACCATCCCAGACGAGGCCGACGCGGTGCCACATACCATCGGTGACGACGGTCTCGGATTGCAGGGGCCCTTCACCGCGACCCAACAAGCACAATTCCGTCATCAAACCGCCTGATGACGAATCAATCCCCAACCAGTCAAAACCGTTTAACTGGGAGATGACGACCTGTCCCGGCCCACCGCCTTGAATCCAGGCTAAAGCGCTAAACGGCCCATCTGCCGGATTCAAGACTGCGCCGGCGATGGCACATCCATCGATCCCGTCCAACTGAAGCGCACCATCGACTTGTCCGTCGCCGGGCTGCCACGCTGTCCCACCCATAACAAAGGCATCGTTCATACCCGCGCTGTCGTAGGCAACGTCACCCTCGGCTTCGTCAAGCGCCCAGTGGGCTTTCAGCGTGGGATCATCAACAGGTTGTGCCCAGAAGCTCATCAAAAGCTCCAGATCCAAATCGTTCACAACACCATCGCCGGAAGGCCGAGGTGCTATGTCACACAATGGATCAGCCTGGCCCCAGGATTCGATGAGTCTTAGTAAATCTTTCATATCCACAGTGCCGTTGCCATTGAAGTCCACAAAGAGGGGGTTAGGGTAGT
>Ga0180432_10001456_pt1 | contig 37400 bp, 29 predicted proteins | sample SS_ome_10_FD_132414 | JGI IMG/M metagenome (GOLD analysis project Ga0180432, IMG submission 132414) | Hypersaline lake sediment archaeal communities from the Salton Sea, California, USA - SS_1_MS_2 metaG | ecosystem: Environmental > Aquatic > Non-marine Saline and Alkaline > Hypersaline >... | reverse complement strand
TATGTGGAAAGGTTGCGGATCCCATTTTCGGGCAAATTCAACCAGCTCCGCTTTATCCACTGAATATGTATCGGCCGTGATACTCTCGCCAACCTGGTAATCTTCATAGTAACGTAATTGCATTTAGATAACCTCTGATTCAGTTTGAATAAACCCCCTGTATCCCCCAATCTTGGGGGAAGTTTGTATTGGGGGACACCCCCAATACCCCCCGGCAAAAAGAATCCCGCACCTCTTTTTGAGAGGTTTAATGGCTCAGGCCTTCTCTATTTGCACCAGCGCTGTATTGGAAGGCAGAGCTCCACCCGGCGAGGGCCTGTCGTCGGAAAGAACATTGGCACAGCCACCTCTATCGATACCGTTTTCATCGGGAGTGTACCAGGCGCCCTGCGGAAGATCGACTACCCCAGGCATAATTGTTTCCACAATTTTAGCCGGAATAATCATCGTTCCCCGATCGTTGAACACTTTCACCTGATCGCCATCTTTAATTCCCCGTGCCTCGGCATCGACGGTATTCATTCGAATCGAATGCGGGTCCAGTTCCCGCAGCCATGGTATATTGTCAAACTGGGTATGCGCTCTCCGACGAGTATGGGTAGTAATGAGTTGTAGCGGGTATTTTTCTGCCAGTGGATCGTTATGGCTTTCCCACGTTTCGATATACTTTGGGATCGGCGGACAATCAGGCAGGTTTAATTCCTCAATCATCCGGGAATTGATTTCGATTTTCCCGGACGGTGTGTAAAAGGGGTTATTCTCAGGGTCTTCGATCTGGGCACGGAAGGGAACATTAGGTTCGGGCAGGTCAAGTTTGTGAAAGCCTTTTTCCTTGAACGCTTCAATATCAGGAATAGTGCTCTTTTCCAGGATGATATCCATCCATTCCTCGTCCGTTTTGTCGTTGTAATCAGTATAACCCAGGCGGTTGGCAAGGTCTGTTGTAAAGTCCATCGGCGATCGCGCTTCGCCTACGGGCTCGATGATCTTTCGGCGGTATGCGTAGAACACCGGACAGGATGCGCTCATAGTAATATCAACTCGTTCAAAAAACGTCGTTGACGGCAGCACTATATCGGCATACTGAGCGGTGGGGGTCATGAAATGTTCTTCGGTAACGATGAAATCGAGTTTGTTAAAGGCTGCAACGTTTTTGTTGGTGTTGGGCCATTGATTGAGTGGATTGGCATTGACCACCCAGAGAAATTTATAATCGGCAGGATATCCACCCGCTTTACCTTTGATGATAGCATCGGCAAGATGAAAGATGTTGATAATTCCATGTCCCCAAACGTAATATCTTCGGTTGGAAAGTTTGCCTGGCGGGTTGGAAATTGTCTTATCCACCTCGTTCGGCGGGACTTTCGGACCCGATTCCAGCATGCCAAGTGCATAAGGTCCCCATGATTTGCCACCACACGATCCCCCAAGTTTACCGATGTTGCCGGTCATAGCTGCCAAGGTGATCGCTGCCCGATGGTATTGCTCGCCATATGCCGTTCGGCCGGGGCCGATACCAGTAATCAGTGCCGCCGGTTTGGTGTTCGCATATTCAAGAGCCAGGTTTCGGATGGTATCCGCCGGGATACCGGTGATGGTTGAAGCCCATTCCGGGGTTTTAGCTACTCCGTCTTCGTTGCCCAGAATATAATCTTCGAACTTATCAAAACCGATGGTGAATTTTTCGAGGAACGCCTGATCGTGGAGATTCTCCGTTACCATCACGTTTGCCATAGCGATGAGGGCAGCGGCATCCGTGCCGGGCCGGATGGGTATCCATTGGTGGGCAAAAGCGGCTGTGGAAGCGGTATATCTGGGATCGATGGACACAATTCTTATGCCCTTTTCTCTAGCCTGAGTCAAGTACCAGGCGGTATTGGTATCGTGAATGGCAGTCGAAGGGTCCCATCCCCACATGATGATTAGTTTGGAATTAAGGAGATCATCACGCGTATGAGCGGTCCATGCCATCCCAAAGGCCGTAAGCTCCGCAAAGATGCCGCCTTCATAGGAGTGCAAACCCCAGGGGCGAGTATATCCCCCCATCATGCAGAAGAGTCGGCTCATTCGACGCCAGCCATCGTGCAACATTGCCTGATCCCCGCCGGATACCCAGTGAACGATTGAGGCCGGGCCATAGGTATCCACTACCCGCTTGAGTTCAGTAGCGATGGTATCGAGCGCTTCGTCCCAGGTGATTTGTTCAAACTGGCCACTCCCCCGAGGCCCGACACGTTTCATGGGGTGTTTCAATCTGTCCGGATGGTATATCCTCTGTCGCCAGGATCGGCCCCGGAGGCAGGCCCTCACCTGAGTATTGTCAGTATCATCATCGGTTTCGATCCGGGTGATGACGCCGTCTTTAACGTGAACATTCAGCAGGCATCCCCCTCCGCAATGCGGAGCGCAGGTGGTTGTGATTACCTTTTCATTGCTCATACTTTTTATCCCTGTTTGGATTTTCGCCAATCGATGAATTCAACCATCGTCCCGCCGGCTTCCGACGTATCGAAATAGGCGAATTCCATGAATCCCATATCCTGATGATAGATAGGTTCGATCCCTTTTTTGGCGAAATAGGCTTTGCCTGCTGCCATATCGTCGACTTCAAAGGCGATATGATGAATACCGTCACCGAATTTGTTCAGATATTCAAAATAAGGATTTTCACCTTCTAAGGGCTGAATAAACTCAATTTGTATATCGCCCAGTTGAGCGAAAGATACCTTTATCCTGGTTGCAACCGTTTTGCCTCTTAGAATGGCGCCGGTCATGTCAACTTCCATTGGTGGCGAAAACGGCCCGATTCCAAAGATCGATTCGTAATGTTGGCAGGCTTTTTCGATGTCCCCTACAACGTAACCAAGCTGGTAGAGCGGGGGAAATGTGAATTGTTCTGTCATTTCGTCACCACCTTATTTGTGTGCCAGTGAAACCACTGGTTTGGGTTTGCAAATCACCGATGGCTTGAGCTTTGCATCATACTGGAATCCTTCAGCTATGTGAACCTGCCCGTATTTGGCTTCCATTTCCTCGATGGGGCCGGCGTCCAGCGCACGGGTGGGGCAGGCGGCAACGCAGATTGGCAGTTTGCCATCTTCCCAACGATCAACGCAGAAATTGCATTTTTGCATCTTGGGATTGGTTTCCTCGCCGAATTGCGGCGCTTCGTAGGGGCAAGCCTCCAGACAAAGGCCACATTCATCTTTGCCCAGACAGGCAGCGGTGTCTACCAGCACGATACCATCTTTCTCTCGCTTGGTGATGGCGTTTACCGGGCAGGCCGGAATGCAGGCAGGTTCGGCGCAATGATAACATGGAGTAGCCATAAAGGCAGTGAAGACATCTGGGTATTTACCTTTCTGGATAGTTGAAACCCTCATCCAGTTGGCAGGGCCGGCAGATATATCATTCCAGTCTTTGCAGGCGACCATGCAGGTCCAACATCCGGTGCACCGTGTCTGGTCGAAATAAAAAACCAGTTGCATATGCTTCTCCTTGTTCTCTACTATAAATAATAATGTCATTCCGTGCTTGACACTGAATCCAAGCCTCACAATCCCTCACTGGATTCCCGCTTTCACGGGAATGACATATCAGGATTTTAAATCTTAGCTGCCAGTTGTGCAGCCTGATATGCCACGGAAGCTGCATTTCGAGGCTTAACACAATCACCAACTGTGTAAACCTCCGGAACAATTCCTTCAAGTTCCTGAGCCAAACTGTTTTCCGGTTCCATGCCAAGTGCCAAAACCACCGTATCGACCGGCAGCGAAGCAACCTCATTCCCAATACGAACAATCACACTTTGTTCTGTAATTTCTAAAACCTGAGTGTGAAGATACAGAGGAATACGCAGATCGATAAGTATTTTCTCAAGAGCCCGGAGTGTCATACGTTCCAGGGTCAATCCCAACTTTCCACGAGTGACTAAACTTACTTCTTTTCCCTTTTTCGCCAATTGAATTACGACTTCAATCGCGGTGTAGCGCCCACCCAGTACCACAATCCTGCCTTCCGGATTTACTTTTCCGGCGATAACATCGAGGGCCTGTACCACGTTGCTGCAATCAATTCCTGAAATATTCGGCATCGCAGGTGTGGCTCCGGTGGCAATTATAACAGTGTCTGGTTTTATATCAAGGATTTTCTCCCTGGTGATTATAGTGCCCGTTTGGATTTCCACGGCATGCTTCTGTAGAGATTGTTTCAAATGCTCGATCAGAGTGGAAAAGTGGACCTTCTCAGGAATGGCAGCCGCGATGTTCCACTGCCCGCCAAGTTCCGGCTCTTTTTCGTATAGCGCAACTTTGTGACCTCTTTCTGCCAGAATTGCAGCGGTCTGCATTCCTGCCAGTCCTCCACCAACAATCATCACATTCTTTATAGGATCGGCCTGTTTCAGTGGAAGCTGGGATTCCCGGTTGAGGAACGGATTTACCGAACAGGAACCCCTCCCTGCTCTGCGGTCCTGATTCAAACAGTTGTTACAGTAGATGCAGCGTCGGACCTCATCTGCTCGGCCTTCACGGAGTTTATTTGGCAGTTCGGGGTCGGCCAGCAGCGGCCTTCCCATCGCGATAAAGTCGGCTCTGCCGTTTGCGACAGTTTCGGCAGCCAGTTCAGGTGTGATCTTTCCTGCAGCCATAACCGGTATTCTGACTGCCTTTTTGATCTCATCGACCAGTTCCAGCATTGAGCCGTTGGGATAAAGATATGAGGGTATGGTGGTCGATGACCAGAACTCAATTCCTCGGGAAACGCTGATCACGTCAGCGCCTGCCGATTGAAGAATGACAGCCTGTTGAGCCGCTTCCTGCGGTGTGGTGCCGCCATCGAGATCGTCGCTTCCGTTTATCCTGATGGAAACGGGGAAGTCCTGTCCGCAAATCTGCTTTATTCGCTCAATGACTTCACGAGGGAAACGGGTTCGTTTTGTGAGCGAACCGCCGTATTCATCGGTTCGGCGGTTTAAAATTGGAGTCATTAACATTCCCGCGAGTGACCCGTGGCAGGAATGGATTTCAACCATATCTGCGCCCGCTTTTTTTGCTCTCAGTGCTGCTTGAGCGAAATCATCTACGTATCGTTCGATGTTTTCTTTAGTGATGACCTCGCAGGGAAGAGAATCTGTGAGCCACGGCATTTCAGATGGAATTTTCATCGTAAAGCCTTTGGGCACAAATCCAGCGAAAAGGTAGAGCATTCCCACGTGCATCAATTGAATACCGATTTTCACACCGGATTCGTGAATAGTATTTACAAGTCGTCGCCAGTCTTCAAGCCAGATGTCATCGTAGATGGCCATATTGAACATGAGGGGTGCGTCGGCGCTCACTCCTGCATAGGCGGGGATGATGAGTCCTATTCCACCTTTAGCTCTGGCCCGATAGTAATCGAGGAGCCGATCGGAAAGGTGTCCATCCGGTTCAGGTAACTGAGATGCCATGGCCGGCATGACAAGGCGATTATCGAGTTCGAGCGAACCGATTCTGCCGGGTTGGAACAATGCTGAGAAATCAGCCATTCTCAGTCTGCCTTATAAACTTTACATAATAATGCCCGATTGCACCAGCCACCGGAGAGTTCATCACAGAACTCAGGATCGTCAAGCGTTAGTACGTTGGCGTTGGATTCCCACACCCCGCTAAGATCCGGTTCATTGGCAGGTTTTTCCGGGAACCACCAGCTTGCCTGGCAATTGACCACATTCGGCAGAATGCCGTCATTATATCTGGCCTTCTGTTTAATCTTTCCGCGGCGGGTCTCGATGCAGGCCCAGTCACCATCATTAATTCCCAAGTTACTGGCTGTTTCGGGATGGATATCCATCAATGGATCGGGGTGTTTTTCGCGAGCGCCAATTCCTAATTGCATGAACTCGGAGTGATACATCGGGCGGTAATTGCCGCCTGTGTTCAAAATAAGAGGATATTCTTCAGCTACATCCGGTAGCCGCAACGGGCTTTCCGGCGGTTCCTCGTAAAAGGGCATCGGATCGTAATCCAGGTTTTCAAGAATACTGGAATAAAGCTCGACTTTTCCCGAAGGTGTTGGGAAGCCGGTTTTTTCGTATGGCTTGGTGTCAAATCCATCTGGGAAAACGATCATCTGATCTACACAATCACGGAAGGTCAGGCCACATGCCTCAAGACGATAGTTGCTGACTTCCTCAGTCGTTTTCCAGGGCCAGTATTCTTCCTGCCCCACACTCAAAGCCAGCGCACGGAAGAACTCGTAAATATCCCGTCGCTCGCCCATTGGTTTGATGGCTTTCTCTCCGGCCCAGAGCAGACTGGCAAAATCCATCATGTTGGTGCACAAATCCCTTTCCAGCCAGCTTGTAGCCGGGAAAACGTAATCGGCAAGCTGGGCTGTAGGAGTCATTACCAGTTCCTGAACGATGGAAAGTTCAAGATTGTCGCTCTTGAGCGCCTCGTAAACCAGCTTGGTGTTTCCGCCCCAGGCCATCGGATTGGAGCCCCAGCAGATCATAGCCTTGATGGGGTAAGGTTCACCGGAGAGGATCGAACGCCAGAGCATTGTCGTGTGTGCCTGAATTTGAACAGTTACCGGAGCAGGAACACCGTATACCTTTTCAATGTATGGAGCCATCATGCTCCAGCCCTTGAGAGATACCAGCCGACAGGCGTCGTAGCCCATCATTTTCTGGCGCGCTTCCATCGGCAGGCGTTCCATCATGGTAAGTTCGGATTCAGTGACGAACCTGCCGCCGTTATTGGTTGAGCCCGGTCGGGTTATCAGATGCCCGCCAAATTCTCCAAGATATCCGCAAATGGCACGCATGATCACCTTGGCGTGTTCGGTGCGGGTGCCGTTCAGTCCGAGCTGGTCAATAGCCACGCCGTAGGGCATAGCCGATGGCCCGTGAGTAGCGTATGTTCTGGCAGCTTCGATAATCTTCTCGGCTGCTACACCGGTAATTTCAGAGACTTTCTCCGGCGGGTATTCTTGGACTCTTTCTTTCAGCTTATCGAAACCGATGGTCCAGTTATCGACGAAATCCTTTTTATAAAGCTCTTCATTGATGATAACGTTAAGCCAGCCCATAGCAAGTGCGGTATCAGTGCCGGGACGCAGCTGCAGCCAGATATCGGCGATGTCGGTGGTTTTGGTGCGACGGGGATCGACGGCGATGATTTTAATATCCTTTTCCTTCCTCATTTTCAGAAGGTGTGTCCAGCTTCGCATCTCGGATTGGGCCGGATTGCTGCCCCAGAAAACCGCGCAGCCGGAATTGGAAAGATCGGTGGACCATGTTGTCACGTCTCCGGTGACTGCCATGTTGATGCCCATATCGTTGATGCCACATATAATCCCGGGGGCAAAAATGTTGTGCGGGTTGCCGAACAGAGTGGCAAATCGACCACGTGGCCAGTAATCATTTCCGCGATAGGTGCCTTCGAAGAATCCCAGCGTCTCCGGGCCATACTTATCCTTCAGTTCCAGAAGTTTGGGTCCGATCTCGGCCATAGCGTCATCCCATCTGATCTGCTGCCATTTTCCTTCCCCGCGTTTACCCACACGTTTTAGAGGATACATGAGTTGATCGGGATGATAGAGCCATTTGGGCGCGATGCCGGGTCTTTCGCAGGTGAAACCGTGGCTTAAAAAGTGGTCTTTATTACCTTCAATTTTGGTAACCTTGCCGTCTTCGACATGAACCAGCACACCGCAAAGTGCAGCACAAAACTGACAAGCCGTTTTCTTTATCTCATGAGAGCCCATTACGGACCTCCCTCATATTATTCTTTTGAGCAAAAGAGTAACATTTTATGAAACGAATGTCAAGTATTAGTCAGCATAATGTTTCTTATAGTGCATTATAACGCAAATGTCGTTACAATTAGGACAGTTATGTGGTATAAATGAAACTTTTGACAAAAACGCCCCCACACTTTTGATGTGGGGGCGTCAGCCAGCTTGAACTATTTTGGATTCTAGACCAGTGCGCTCATTCCTATCGCTCTTCCACCGATGATCAACTTCTGAATTTCGGGGTTGCCTTCAGGCTGGAACATGGCCCGAGCATCCCTGAAGTAGCGCTCGACTTTATATTCTTCAGCCAGGCCCCAGGCACCGTGAACTTCCATGGCATTGGAAGCTGCTTTCACACCGACCTGGTTGGCAAAATACTTGCCGCCACAGGCTTCAAGTGTGGCATCCCTGCCATCGCCAAGGAGTGAGAAGGCTTTATAAAGGAGTAATCGGGCTGCCTCTGTCTCAACAATTGAATCAGCGATTAATTCCTGGATCAACTGGAACTTGCCCAGCTTTTTGCCGAATTGAGTTCTCTCTCTTGCATATTTGATTGCTGCCTCATTAGCAGCCTGAGCGATCCCGACAGAGAAAATGCCCACTGTGGCTCTGGTGAAGCCCAACTCACCAGTAAGAGTGCCAAGCGCTCCCGTTCCAGCGCCAGCAACGAGGTTTTCTTTGGGAACCTTACAGTCGGTGAAGGTCATCAGAGCCGAAGGCGCGCAACGCAAACCGATCTTCGGGATGGTTGTTGCCTCGAACGGCGATTCCCGGCGGTCAACAAGGAAAATACCGAGTCCATCAACACCCTTGCTCCGATCTTCGGAAGCGAACAGAATGCAAATTTCGGCGACGTCGCCCCCCGTCACCCAAGCTTTTTGCCCGTTGATGACGTAATGATCGCCATCCAGAACAGCGGTCGTTTCCACGCCTCGCAGGTCCGAACCTACGTTGGGTTCGGTGAGGGCAAAACTTGCCAAGGTATCAAGTGTTTGAAGCGAAGGCAGGTATTTCTTTTTCTGTTCCTCGGTTGCCAGCTTGCCCACGAGGTAACCGCCACCGGCTCCCAGTGAAACAGCAAGGCTGGGCCACACGCGGCTCAACTCTTCCTGCAAAACAGCGTTTGCAATCATGGGAATCTCAGTCCCACCGTCTTTTTTGGGAATGATGCCCAGACAATAGTCCCAGGGAATCAACTTTTTGATCAGGTCTACCAGTATGTCCCGTGGATAAGGAGCATATTTTTGCTCATACTCATCGACCAGTGGGGCGATCTCCTTCTCAAGGAATGCCCTCACGTTCTTTTTTAGCATCTGGTGTTCTTCGGTGAGTTCAAAACTCATTTTTATTAGTCTCCTTTTAAGTGTTCTTGCTTAAGATTAGCATAAATAGCCCCAGCCTGACCAGTCCGGCGCAGGCTGGGGCATTTGGTACTTATTGCCAATCCTTTTCTATAGCCTGGCTAATTGCTACTATTCCGGTTTCATCGGTTTGCCGCCGAGAGTGGGCGGCGGGCCTTTGAGCATCTCACAGGTCATTGCTGTGAAAGGACAGGGCTGCCTGAGTTCTTTTCCTATCTCCAGAACGTGGCTCATATCTTTTACCCCGACGAAATAGGTCGGCGGCGGCGGATCGGTCCACATGGATTTCAGCCATTGCCAGTTCTGGGCGGAGAAACTGTTGCCGGAACCAATCTTAATGTGTTCGACCAGCATTTTTTCGTCGGCACCATTGGCAATTCCCCAGTTGAGGGCTTCGGCAAGCACCCACGAGTTGATGGTGGCACACATGTTGTTGGCCAGTTTAACGATCTGTCCCATCCCCAGCGGCCCGCAGTAGGTGATTTTGCCCATAGTCTCGATCAGGGCACGGTACTTTTCAACCACGGCCTCATCGCCGCCAACGCTGATACCGAGAGTTCCGGCCTCGGCTCCCATGCGAGCTCCCACAACAGGCGCGTCAAGCACATCGATCTTCTTAGATGCGCCGGCTTCCGCCACCTTCCGGCAGAACTGTGGGGCAAAAGTACCCATCAGGATTATGCCGGAACCATCCTTCAGGCCTTCCATCAGGCCATTATCACCGAAGATTACCTTATCTGCCTGCGTATCATTCTGGACCATTATTGCCACGCCGTCTGCGTTCTGGCCCACTTCTTTAGGATTAGCACATTCGGTGGCACCCAGTTCAACCATTTCTTCGATCGGCTGCCGCCGCACATGTCCGGTGACGTATGTCTCAAATCCTTTCTTGACCACGTTCTTGGCCATCGGAAGCCCTATATCACCCATTCCAATGAATCCAGCTTTCATATTTCCTTCAAAACCTCCATCGTAAGAATCGAAAGCATCTTACTGCCATCCGAGTTTCTAGATAATAACTCCCTGTTCTTTGAAGGCGGAGAGATCATCCCAAGTGTAACCGTAATCCATAAGAACCGTCTCTGTATCCTGCCCCAGGTTCGGAGCAAGGGTCCTTATTGTCCCCGGCGTCTCGCTGAAAGTGACCGGCGAGTGAATCATCTTGAACTTGTGATTGCTGGCCTCTTCCGTTACTTCCTCGAAAAACCCGTTCTCGTATGCCTGTGGATCGTTAGCAACATCCAGAGGGGTCTGGACTCTGCCGAGTACGATATCGAAATCTTTGGCGACTTGATCCCACTCATCAGCTGTTTTGGTAGCAGAAATCTTATCCATTTCCGGGATCAGATACATATTCTCTGAGATGCGTTTCTGGTGTGAATTAAATCTTTCGTCATTTTCCCATTCGGGCTTTTCGATGGCCCTGCAGAAACGATCCCAGAACAGATCGGTTTGCGGCATGACGAACATGATCCACTTATCATCCTTTGTCTTGTAAACGTTCCACATGAAGTTTGTAACCTTCGTCCGGTTGGTCTTGGGAATGTTGACCCCTACGTTGAGCGCGGCGCCTATATCAAAGGCGGCTCCGAAAACGGCAAAGTGATAGAGGTTCACTTCGACCTTTTGGCCGACACCCGTTTTCTCGCGAGCGTACAGCGCGGCTGAGATGGCCCCGGCGATACAAGGTGCTACCTGATTGTCTCCCAGTCCAGCCCGTTGAGGACGAGGATCTTCGTCGGCTGAAATGCGGTCCATCATCCCGCTTCTGGCCCACCATGCGGCATAGTCGAATCCGGGCTTGTATTTATCGGGACCGCTCGTTCCGTAACCGGTCGCCTGGCAGTAGATCAGTTTGGGATTAATCTTCTTCAGGGTGTCATAATCGAGCCCCTGCTTTTCGATCGCACCGGCATCGAAATTGGTGGCAAATACATCAGCCGTCTCGATTAATTTGAAGAGTATCTCCTTGCCTTTTTCTGATTTGAGATCAATCCCGATACTCCTTTTGTTACGGTTAAAATAGTGGAACCACATGCTAATTTTGAGTTCCGAAGGCGGCATGACGCCTTCGATCGGTACGGGGAACCGAACGGCGTCGCCCCCCATTTTGAAATTCTCAATTTTAATTACATCCGCGCCCCAGTCTGCAAGCATAGCTGTAGCTGTGGGAACCAGCAGAAAATGACCCATCTCGATGATTTTTACACCTTCAAGAGCTCCTTGGCTCATCTGTTCGACCTCCTTGCAATATTTAAATTGGCTTGCCTTCTGCGGGATTCTAGCACCCCAAGAAAACGACTGTCAAGATACCGGAAGGTACATGTAAAGAATTCAGTGGTTGATATGATTTTACACAAGCTATGCGAGCAGGTATCCTCCATCAACCACGATGGTCTCTCCGGTAATGTAATCCGCAAGACCACTGGCGAGGAAAAGAACCACTCTGGCCACTTCGTCAGGCTCTCCCATACGTCCTATTGGCATTTTGGCTCCCATATCTTCAGCCATCCGTTCCAGAGATTTTCCGGTTACTTCCTGCATTTCCATGCCGGTCTGAACGGTTCCCCCGGTGAGAATGCCTCCGGGGGCAACAGCGTTTACCATTATTTTGTGTGGTGCCAGTTCCAGAGCCAAGGCTTTGGTGAGCATGATAACTCCGCCCTTTGAAGAGTTGTAATGAGCCAGAAATCCGGTTGGCCGCATTCCATCAACAGAAGCCATATTGATGATCCTGCCTCCGTTTCCGGAATCAATCATGGCTTGAGCCGCAGCCTGCGAGAACAAAAACGGTCCGCTCAAATTGAGATTAATGACTTTGTCCCACAATTCCTTGCTCGTGTCCAGTATCGGGGAAACCGGGTAAATACCTGCGTTATTGACCAGTATATCTATACTGCCGAAGGCATCGACAGTATCTTTTACAGCCTGAATTGCATGCGATGCACGGGATGCGTCAACTTCACATGCTCTTGAACTGCATTCTTTTGCGTTGATTTCCGAAGCTGTCTGGTCGGCTGCTTCAAGGTTGATATCGGCAATCATCACGCTGGCTCCAGCTTCCGCGAGTCGATGTGAGATGGCCTGCCCGATTCCGGTAGCGCCTCCTGTTACCAGTGCGGCTTTTCCGGTTAAATCAAATAGTTCTGGGATTGTCGGCATTTCTTTTGTTTCCTTTTTTAAGTTTTATGAAAGTAAATATCCCCCATCTACTAGAAGGATATCACCTGTCATGTAGTTTGAAGCCCCACTGGCAAGGAAGAGCACTACTTTGGCAATATCATCCGGTTCGCCAGTCCGCCCAAGAGGTAGCCGACCACGAAAACTCTTGCCTAGGTCTTCGAGGGAAAGTCCCTGAGCCACCGCTTCTTTTGCCACGTTTCCGGTTCCGGGCGTGATGATGCTTCCGGGAGCAACGGCATTGACCAGAATATTGTGCTGTGCTAATTCCACCGCCAGTGCTTTGGTGAGCATTACTACTCCCCCTTTGGAAGCATTGTAAGGTGTGGCATTGCCGTTAGGGTGAAAACCGTCCACTGAGGCCAAATTGATGATTTTGCCACCTTTGCCAGCTTCGATCATTTGAGCAGCGGCCGTTTGAGCGTACACAAAAGACCCTTTCAAATTGATACTTATTACCTTATCGAACAAACCCTCTTCAACCCGCATGACGGGCAAAAGTGGATAGATACCCGCATTATTTACCAGGATGTCCAGGCTTCCGAAGGAACTAATGGTTGCCTGAACTGCCTTTTTTGCATCGGCAGAACTGCTGGCATCTGCCTGAATTGCCTGCGCTTTTCCTCCATTGAATTTGATCTCATCAACGGTCTGGCTGGCTATATCCAGATCGAGATCTGCTATCATTACACTGGCGCCCGCTTCCGCAAGGCGCAGGCAAATAGCTTTTCCTATTCCCATAGCCCCACCCGTCACGATAGCGCCCTTTCCGGTTAAGTCAAAAAGCTCTGCTATTGACTGGGTCATATTTCCCCCTTTTGAAATGTAAACTCTATTTGAATGGCACGCCGAGGCGGGCAAGTTCGTCTTTTGAATCTAAAACGAGGCGCTCGTAATCAGGTTTCGGTTTCATAGTCTTGAGATCGTATAATTCGAGGAAAGGAACAGAGAACATCATCTCAACCCGTTCTATCTTATCAATTTCAGCCAGAATCCTTTTAACGAGATCGTTAACTTTATCCGGTTCCATGCCGGCGGTAACATTCATTGCTTCACCAACTACGGATGCCTCGAAGCCTGTTGTACCCCCAATCCATGCATAAGTCATTCCGCATGCAGAGTACAAAATAGCTGAGGCGATTTCATGCATCAATTGACCCTTGGTGAAATACAGATCCATGGCAGCAGCAGCAACTCCTCCAACACATACTTTGATGTTTCGCTCAGCAGCACGTGCGGCTGCACCGTATGCCCAGAAGCATGCTGGAGTACCCCAGTTTCCATCTATGTGGTTGGTGAAAAGGCTGCATATCGGACCATGACCATAAGCAAGCTGTCCGAGCATATTTGCTACCAAACTGACTGCTGTATCAGCGGCATCCCGGCAAAGGCCGCCAATCATCGACATTGAACTTTGCCAGGGAACAATTCCTCTATCCTGGCAAAATTGAGCTAATAACAGACGTTCCCAGTCAATTTTCTGTTCGGGAAGAATATGTACCCCGATGTGGGTATTATGCGCTTCACGTAAACCAGGCCCGATCATCGCCATCGTCCCGCCCACAGTGCTAACCGTAGCTAAAAGCCCGCAATGCATATCCGGTCTGCCACTGCGTTCCAGAGCTTCTTTGATTTGTCTCTGTTCCCATTGAGCAACGTATATCTCGGTTGGAGTACCTGCCTTGGGTTCGATATTACCGAGCTTGGCAAGTCCGGGGCAAATACCCATCGCTTTTACCGCTTCTTCCTGGGCAAATGATTGAATGAAAGCTCCGAACCATTCTTCATCAGCTACACCTGCTGCCCCGGTATAGAGTGTCGGGGGACGTGTATCGGCACCGGTACGATATTCAATTTTGACTTCGTCTTTTCCTTTCCCGAAAGTATGACTGCGGGGGTTTTCTCGATATTCACGGGCGATGGTTTCAATCTCTTCCTCACTGAATTTGACCACCCGTTCTGTCACAAGATGATAGAGGCCAATTTCAGCCAGCAACTCTACTGCAGCATGAAAAACCGCATCAGCCGTGGCATCATCTACTACAAGCATTTCGGGATTGTACTTGATTTCATATTTGGCAACGAGTTCCCGCAGCTTCATTGAGAACTCAAGGTCAAATTCGTCGGCTTTCATAACCGGGCCATGCAAAGATCGATTTTGAAACTCTAAGATTGAGATCATTTCGCCTCCTTAAGTGGTAATTCAGATTTCCCTTCCTGCCTTGTTTCCATCGGCAATAGCTTCCAGCGCCTCACGCGGCTCCCTGGCATCGCCGATTACGTGAACTTCGGCAACCTTATCTTTAATCTTTTGGCTTAGTTTGTCAACCGATTGTACGCCACGAGCCAGAATAATCATATCCGCTCCGTGGATGGCTTCTTCCTTGCCATCCTTTTCGATCAGGACGCCATCATCGAGGATCTCTTTCACGATAGAGGAATTTGAGATAGTAACACCCTTTTCCCAGAGTCTCTGCATTAAAAGTGTTCTGATTTCCGGTACCATATCCAGGCCAACCTCTTTTTTGCTGGTTACGATAGTGACGGCAACCCTGCCTACGATGGGATTATCGCCCCTGGTAGCCAAAAAATCGGCGGTTTCACAGCCCACCATTCCTCCACCAAGGACAAATATATTAGCTTCCGGCATGCCGGGTTTGCCGGTCAGCAGGGTGTTTTCCAGAGGAATAGCTACTCGCCCGGAAAGAATATCATGGGCGGTCACTACTTTTTCATTTTTAATACCGGGGAAATCGGGGACGAATGCCTCGCTCCCGACTGCCACTATTGCAACATCAGGTTTGATTTCCTCGACCAGTTCGGCAGTGACTTCAACATTGAGCTTAATTTCAGCATCGGCTTTTTCAACCTGGGTATTAAGATATCGAACCCACTTGGTGAGTTCCTGTTTCATCGGGGGAACCGCCGCCAGATTTAACTGTCCGCCTGTTTTTGAACTCTTCTCATAGAGAGTAACCTGGTGCCCTCTCAGGGCTGCAACGCGAGCAGCTTCCAGTCCTCCCGGTCCTCCACCGATAATCATCACCTTTTTGGGGTTTTCCGCCGGAACTATTTCCAGATCCTTTTCCCTGCCAACGGTTGGATTGATGACACATGTCATCGCCCTGCCCGATTCCCGTCCGGCAATGCATCCCCCGCCACAACCGACACAGGGAGCGATATCCTCAAATCTGCCCTCCTTTGCCTTGTTGGCCCATTCCTGATCGGCCAGCAAAGCCCGGCCCATTATAATGGCGTCTGCTTCATTTCGTTGCAGGATACTTTCAGCAAATCGCGGATCATTGATTCTGCCAACTGTCATGATCGGAATATCTACCGTTTCTTTTAAAGCTGCCGAAAGCGATGTGTTGATACCCAGTGGTGTGCCGGAAGGAGGTAGAATCCGCCAGCCCATTTGCGGAAAGGCCCCGGCGGAGACATCGAAGGCATTCACCCCAGCTTTGGCCAGAATGGGAGCTATGTATTGAGTTTCATGAATATCACGGCCACCTGTGAGCAGTTCATCACCGGAAATTCGCATGACTATCGGAAAATTATCGCCTGCCTTTTCCCGGATGCGCTGGAGTACTTCGAGCGGAAGTTGCAATCGGCCATCGATGGAACCGCCATATTTGTCAGTTCGCTTGTTTCTCAGAGCAGAGATAAATGAGCCCAGCAGCATGTAGGAATGGGCACAGTGCAATTCTATACCGTCACATCCGCTTTCCCTTGCTCTTCTGGCAGCTTCACCGAATTGTTCTATTATCGGTTCGATCTCTTCGATAGCCAGTTCACGATACATCTGCTTGTTGCTGTGGCACATACCGGTGGATGGGCCTACAGGCTGAATATTACCGAAAATCCCTGAAAGAGATTCCGGGCCCGGATGTGATATTTGCGGTATTACTTTTGTCCCGTGTGAGTGAATAATATCGGTGAATCGGCGCATGGCCGGGATTTGGTTATCGTCCGCGAGGCCAATGGTGCGGGGCACATAAGGGAAGGAGTTATCGATAGTGGTTACTTCCAGAATTATGAGTCCGACACCCCCTTTAGCACGAGCCTCAAAGTAGTTGGAAACCCTTTCGGATATCGTCCCATCGGCATTGGCCCAGCTGGTTGCCATCGGAGCCATGGCAATGCGGTTGCGCAGTTCCATCGAACCGATCTTGAGCGGGCTGAACAAATTTTTTAGTGTGATCATATCGCCTTCCCTTCATCATGCGGGCACATTGCAATATGCCCTTGCATCCCATTGTAGGTGAGGGTAATTCCCTCTCAAATTTCCCTCCCGATTTGCGCACCTTCAGCGATGGCTTCCAGCGCCCGACGAGCCTGTTTGGCGTCTCCGATAACGTGGACTTCGCTGATTTTGTCCTTGAGTTTCTCGCTAAGCACGTCAACCGGTCTGGCTCCCATCGCCAGCACAATTCGCTTCATCCCCCCGATAGTTTCCTCCCGGTCATTTCGGGTAACGATCACTCCGTCTTCAAGGAATTCTTTAACTTTGGTTGAGGTGAGAATTCGCACTCCATTCTCCCGCAGTTTTTGCATGGTCAGAACCCTTACTTCTGGCGACATATCGAGACCTGCCTCATCCAACATCTCGATAATAGTAACCTCCGTGCGCCCCATGATCGGGTTGTCTCCCCGCGTGGCCAGATATTCTGCTATTTCGCACCCGACCAGACCCCCGCCAATGACCAGAACCTTTCCGCGTGGCAGAGGGACTTCACCGGCCAATACAGCATGGGCAGTAACAACTCGCTTTCCATCGATACCAGGGATATTGGGAACAAGCGATTCAGCGCCCGTGGCGACTATTACTGTGTCTGGCTTCATTTCATCAACTAGCTGGGGAGTGACTTCGGTATTCATCTGGAGCTTCACCCCGGCCTTTTCAATCTGGATTGAAAGATATCTGATAAGCTTGGTCAACTCCTGCTTCATCGGGGGAACTGCCGCCAGACTGAACTGCCCTCCGATCACATGTTTTTTCTCGTAGAGAGTAACCTGATTTCCGCGCAGAGCAGCGACGCGAGCAGCTTCCAGTCCTCCCGGACCTGCGCCAATGACCATCACCTTCTTTGCTGATTCGGTCGGAACGAGGGGAAGCATTTCGCTCTCTTTTCCTACTGTTGGGTTGACTACGCAGGTTAGATCGGTACCGACTTTGCGACCGCTGCAACCATTGCCACAGGCAAGACAGGGAACGATATCTTCAAACCTTCCTTCAAATGCCTTGTTGGGCAATTCGGGATCGGCTATGAGAGCACGGCCCATTACAGTCAGATCGGCCTCCCCTTTTTGAAGGATATTCTCGGCAACCCGAGGATCGTTGATCCTGCCGACTGCCATCACAGGGACATCGACAACCTTTTTAATTGCGGCAGCCAGCGGCACATTGATACCCAGCGGCGTGCCGGTGGGGGGCATGATGCGCCATGAAAATTGCGGCATAGCACCGGCAGAAACGTGAAAGGCATCTACTCCCGCTTCTGCCAGCAAGGGTACAATGTATTGCGTCTCACGGATATTGCGCCCGCCGGGAACCAGCTCATCACCGGAAATTCGCATAATCAGAGGGAAATCCTTGCCAGCTTTGGTTCGGATATTCTCAATTACTTCGCAAGCAAACTTCAGGCGTCCCTCAATCGATCCGCCATATTCGTCGGTTCGGCGATTGCGCAAAGCGGAAAGGAAGGAACCAATCAGCATATAAGCGTGAGCAGCATGCAGTTCCATCCCGTCGAAACCAGCTTCTTTAGCTCGTTTGGCGGCATCGCCGTATTGCTCGATCGTTTTTTCGATATCTTCAATCGTCATCTCCCGACACATCTGCTTGGTGGTTTCAGCCATTAGAGGGGATGGCCCCATCGGTTGAATATTGTAGAAGAAAGGGGCCAGCGATTCCGGGCCCGGATGAGATATTTGTAGGACTATCTTCGCATCGTACGAATGCACTTCGTCAACCAGTTCGCGGAACAGAGGAATAAATTTATTGTCCCAGATGCCAACTGTGTTGGGCATATATGGTGACTTGCCATCGATAGTGGCTATCTCCATCGTGATGAGGCCAGCCCCGCCTTTTGCACGTGCAACGAGATAGTTTTTCAGTTTTGGGGAGATTGTGCCGTCGATGTTGGCAAAATCAGTGTGCATCGGGGACATGACAATGCGATTCTTGAGCACCATCGATCCGATTTTGGTGGGACTGAACAGTTTGGGAAAAGCTGTCATTATCGGATTCCCTTATCATTGAGTGGGACCAAATTGAAACAGTGACGGGGGCGGCCTTTCGACCGCCCCCGCTTGTTGATTAATCTATTGTGAGGCCTGTATTTCTTCGATCCGGGCTATCAGTTTCTCGGCGAAGTCAGTGGCAATGGGTTTGAGTACAGGGCCCAGAACCGCATTGACCATCGGGCCGATCAGACCGCCGGCCTTGATTTCAAGATAGAAGGTAAGTTTGGTATTATCGCCATCGGCATCAACCTTCAGGGACCCTTTTCCGGTCATGTTTTCGCTGACCCCTTTCATTGAGAAGGTAACCTTGTCATTGTCAATCCACTCCTCAATATGAACATCAAACGATACAGTTTTGGCCATGATCCCAACGTCACCCTTGATCCACCAGGTGGAATCGGTTTCGCTCTTCTCCTCATGCTTCTCATAACCCTTCAAGTACTGTACCCAGTTGTTCATGTCCTTGCAGAAATCCCAGGTCGCTTCGAGGGGAGCTTTTACGGTTTCAATGTGTGTAACATCAGGCATTTTCAAATCCTCCCTGTTATCTTTTGGGCTGCTTGGCGGCATGTTTGGCCGCGATATAACCCCATGTCATACCTGCGGCTATAGTATTACCAGCCCCACCATATCCCGGGCCACTGGTGCTGGCCATGGCGTTTCCGGCTGCATATAGTCCTTCGATTACGCCACCCATAACATGCTTCACCTGGCCGTTTACATTGGTCGCAGGTCCGCCTTTGCTGCCGAGGGCGCCGCGCATAATCGGCACGGTATAGAAAGGAGCCTTCTCAACTGTTCCCAGGGCATCGTTTGGCGAGTGATTGGGGTCGCCCTGATATCTATCGTAAGCGGTGCTGCCGCGGCCGAAATCCGGGTCCTCCCCTTTCCTGGCAAACTCATTAAAGCGCTCTAAGGTGGCCTTGAAACCTTCCGGATCGAAGCCTGCTTTGGTGGCAAGTTCCTCCGGGGTATCTGCCTGGGTTACCCAGTCCTGGACCGGTTCTCCCGGTGGGGTGACGAAGAACATGTATTTATCCTTGAATTGCTGATCGAAAACCATCCAGGCCGGAACATTGATGTGTTCATATGTTACCGGATTAATGTCACAAAAGACCTTGGCCACATCGCTGTAATTGAAGGATTCGTCCACAAAACGCTTGCCCTGCCGGTTTACCATAATCGAGTGAGGCATTGTCCGTTCGCCCATGGTCATCCTGCCCAGGGGTTTGCCGTCATATTCTTCACCCGGGACCTGGCATGAAGGGACACCCCATATCTGGTGCATGTTCCCTAACTCCGCCCCAATGGCCATTGCCATCTTCAATCCGTCACCTTCATTGCTGGGAGGACCAAGAGGCAGGAAATCAGGACTCGGCACGAACTTCTTTCTAAGCTCTTCATCCCACTCGAATCCGCCGGTGGCCAGTATGACTCCTTGACTGGCTCGAACGTAGAAGTTCTTACCCTCTTTTTCAGCGCGCACGCCGATTATCCGGCCATCTTCATCTTGAATGAGTTCCCGGGCGCGGGCTTCCATCACCGGTTCGATGCCGCGGTCAAGGCACCCCTTCAACAAATAGGCAGCCGTCGACATTCCCATACCCACAATACCGGCCATCATGTTTTTACCCAACTGGACATAGTCAAGATTCCTGGGATCAGCTTTGGCATTGCTCTTTTCGTATTCTTCCCAGGAAGTAGGGAACATGACCACCGGGGCCTGGCGCAATCGATCTTTCCATTCACCCAGCTCGTTCGAATCGAAAGAATCGGGACCAAGGCTGCGCCCCTTCGCCTTTCCACCGGGTTTGCCATCGTGGTAATCGGGCATCTCGGAAATGACGGTTTTTAAGCCGACCTTTTCCTCGATATACTGCATCACGATCGGGGCGTTATCAATGAATGCCTCTACAAGTTCATCATCCACCTGACCATCGGCAATGAACTTCATGTAGGTAAGGGCATCTTCCCGTGAATCGGATATTCCTGCTTGAGGTTCGAGATGGTTATTGGGAATCCACGGGAACCCTCCGGACACTGCTGTTGCCCCACCAATCTTATCCGTTTTCTCCAGAAGGACCACTTTAGCACCTTCATCATGGGCGATGATGGCGGATGTCAGTCCGGCACCGCCCGATCCCAGCACCAATATCTCGGTTTCCAAGTCCCATTTATCAGGCATCTTTGCCATATTTTTCCTCCTTATTCAAACTTCGTCTCACCCTTGAAGGGAGAGGACGGAAGAGGGTGATTTTCCCTCTAAAGGGCACATTGCAATGTGCCTCTACGAACGATTTGCGGCATGTTTGGCTGCGATGTATGACCAGACCATCCCTCTGGTGCAGGCGAACCCGCTCTGGTATCCGGCACCGGTATCCAGCGCTGCTGCGGTATTGCCTGTGGCGTACAAACCGGGAATAGGATAACCACGGACATGCATTACTTCAGCATTTTTGTTGGTTTTGAGCCCGGCTGAGACAATACCCACGGAATTGATGGTAAGTCTCATCCCGTAGAATGGAGGTTTGTCCAATGGACCCATATTGGGATTTAGCTCCTGGCGTAAATCGCCCGTCATGAAATTTGCCCATGGATACTGTCCTCTACCGAAGTCCTTATCGACTCCATCTTTGCAGAGTTCATTGAACCTGGCTACCTCTGTTTCGAGCCCGTCAGCGTCCACACCGAGAATGCCTGCCAGTTCTCTCAAGGTATCGGCTTTCTGAACCAGCTTTTCAGGCAGTTCGGCACCAGGTGCCATTGGCCCGATCATATAAGTATCCCGGTGATTTTGATCGAAGATCATCCAGATTGGGAAATTAGGGAATTCCCTTTTGTTCCCATCCCATTTGTGTGGTGTGGGTGAATATTGAGGATAGAAGGACTCGTCGCAAAAACGCCGTCCGTACCGATTTACCAGCATGGCGTGTGGATATCCTCCCTCTGCTGACATTCTCCATAGTGGTTTGCCTTCGGCCTCTTCGGAAGGAATATTGTAACCAAACATAGTAGCGAGTGTCCCCACAGGGATTACCGCAATCTGTGCGCCAATCTCGCAACAGAATTTGAAATGATCACCTTCGATTTGAGGCGGACATGCAGAGTGAACTTCCGGCATTTGTTCGTAGTATCTGGTAAGTTCCTCGTCCCATTCATAAGCGCCCAGACATAGCAAAATGCCTTTACTTGTCCTTATCCAAAAATCTTTGCCTTCGCGTTCTGCTTTGACTCCGATTACTGTGCCATTTTCCACTATCAATTCTCGTACCGGCGTCTCCAGATAAGCCGGGATTCCACGATCTACCATGGCTGCCTTGATAAAATATCCCATTAGTCCGGGGCCAAAACCACGATAGCCATCCGTCATTCTTTGCCCAATGAGCTCCCAGTCCCAACTCGCTACAGCTGCCATGCCACCCCACCCAAAAATCTCCTCGGCGCTGACACCGGGCGGCATGTGTGGACTAAGCCGTGAAACCTCTTTCCATTCTCCCAGCTCAGAGCCCTGGAATATCTCTGTCTCAAGGTAACGGCCCTCAGGCAAAGCGCCTTCCTCTTGGGGGTAATAATAATCGGCGAAATTGGGAATAGATTTCCACCTCACTCCCGCTTTCTCGTCCATATACTGGCAGACAACTGGGGACATATCCATAAATATTTCGGCTAGTTCAGGATCAGCGAAACCGCCGGCCAGGAAATCGAGATACTTTTTAGCTTCTTCGCGTGAATCCTTGATGCCATGCCGTTCCATCACGTGATTGTTAGGTACCCATATCTCGCCCCCGGAAAGGGCAGCCACCCCTCCGAGTTTAGGTGCCTTTTCGAGAACAATAGTGTTCAAACCCTCATCATGCGCTGTGATGGCAGCTGACAGTCCTCCTATCCCAGAACCTGCCGCTATGAAATCAACTTCGAGATCCCATTTATCAGGTTTATTTGCCATTTGCTATCCCCCTCCTGATCAGTTAAGTGTGCCGGATGATCCAGATCATCCTCAATAGTACATCAGTAATTCGTTTGGTATGTTGCTTTTCCCCGAATGTTTGGTCTTATCTGCTAGAAGCCCATTACTGCGTTCCCCTCGATTCATTAGCTCCTTTATTCGATTTTCCAGATTTTCACAACCCGTCTCATGGAATTGCAATGGCAGTTCCATGAAATCGGCAATGGCCTGAGCTTCAACTCGCAATTCATTACTATCATTTTGAATTAAGTAAACAAGCCGCGTACAATTATGGAAATAGCTTTCCTTAAGTTCGGGATAGAGGTCTAATCCAAGTCCCTGTATGACGGCCCGATGAAAAGTTTGCACCAGAAAATCGGTCAGGAAGAAGGTCCCGATCTCCTCTTTCACAAACTCATGATACCTCTCTCCGGCGTACATCTCATAGCAGTTTCGGGCATCGATGCGGTGAAGTTTGTATTTAGTCAGCACCTCATCCAGCTTTCCCATCGAGCCACATTCACCAAAGACAACAACAATGTAATCGCAACGGTCGCGAAGCTTCAGGATACACTCTTCCACATCTGGAGCAATACGCATCGGGAACAAGTGATCATCCGATGGAACGCTGATAATTTCAACATCCCATCCATTTCTGCGGACGATTTCCCTGACTTCACGTCCCAGTGCGGCACAAACTATCAAGCCGGTTTTCATTGCTGATCTAATCTCCCGGAGCGGTACGCCTTGATATAATTAATACTCCATTCATCCTGACCAATCAGAGTAGTTGCTGCCAGCAACGTCGCCATCAGTTCCCGGTTACGCACGTCAACGAGAAAAGCATTCATTCCCAAAGCCATTTGCATGCTCACAAAAGTGCTGTTGAGAAGCTTGCGTAACGGCATACCAAAACTGATATTACTGGATCCACAAAATGTGCGGACCTGTGGCAGACGCTCATGGATAAGGCGAAGTACTTCCAGTGAAACTGCTCCGGCAGCATAATCAGCGGCTATTGCCATCACCAGAGGGTCGATATATAAGTTCTCCGGTTCAATGCCGGCAGATGTTGCGCGTTCAAGCAACTTCACAGCAATAGAGCACCGCACCTCAGAATCGGATGAAATGCCGACTTCATCCATGCACATACCTACCAAACCGCATTTGTGTTTCGCTGCAAGCTGAAGGAGACCCACATGGCCCTCCGTCATTTCGCCGGTAATCGAATTGATGATGGGAGGGGGGCCATTGTAAATATCCAGCGCTGCTTCCAGTGCCTCGGGATTTGAACTGTCCAGCACAAGTGGCAAATTCGTTGCCTGTTGCACTGTTCGCACCATCCACACCAAATCCTCAACCTCGCTCTGGCCCGGCACTGCCGCATTTACATCGAGCATATTTGCGCCACATTCTGTCTGCGTGCGAGCTAAATCTGCAATCTTATCCGCATCATGCTCCATAACCGCCTGGCGAATCGCCGGAATAGTGGCATTAAGTGATTCTCCGATTATTAGCATAACTACCTTTTATTTACTCGAATAATCCAGTGATAAATACACCTTTGACATAAGAACAGGATGAACCGGATAATTTCGTTAATTTAATCGTGTTCATCCTGTCACTAACAATGCCGCTGGATAACTAATTGCTTTTAATAAGGTACGCCGCAGGCGGCTAATTCTTCTTTTGCTTTATCAAGATAATCAACGTACCATTGATGAGGCTGGACTGTCTCCAGGTCGTATACCTCGGGGAATTTGCATGTATTTCCTTTTACCTCCGGTGCATATTTGGTTTGCAGGTCCATCATCTTGTTGACCAGTTCGTTAGCCTGGCCCCTTTCCATTCCGGCTATGGCATTCATAACCTCTCCGGCGTAACGTGCCTCAATTCCGGTATTGCCCGCAATCCAGCAATATGACATGCTGCTGGCAGTGAACAATGTTGCCATGTTTACGGCCTGGATTAAGGTAAATGGAGATTTGCAAAGGACGCCGGAAGCGCATCCCCCAATGCAAACTTTGATATTGCGTTCGGAAGCACGGGCAGCAGCGCTGTAAGCCCAGTGAGTTGGCCGGGTTGCCGATTTGCCGTCCATGTGATTGGTGAAGAGACTGCAAAGTTGACCGTGCGAATAGGAAATCTGTCCTAGCAGGTTGGCTGTCAACCCAACTGCGGTATCCTGAGCGTTCCGGCAAAGTCCGCCAATCATCGACATTGAACTTTGCCAGGGCTGGATACCCCTCACCTGGCAGAACTGCGCCAGTACAAACTGGCTCCAGCTGATCTTCATTTCAGGAATAATGTGCACACCAATCTGAGTATTGTAGGCTTCACGAATGCCCGGAGCCATCATAGTCATGATTCCGCCGGGGCTGCTCAGCGTGGCCAGCAAACCCACATGCAAGCCCGGCCTGCCCGCTTTTTGAAGAGCTTCTTTGATGTGTTCCTGTTCCCACAAACCAACAGCGATTTCACTGGGGGTGCCTGCTTTGGCTTTCATATCTCCAAGCTTGGCCAGTCCCGCGGTAATGCCCATTGCTTTGATAGATTCCTCCTGGGCAAACGACTGAATGTAAGGAACATACCACTCTTCCTGGGCTACTCCCCATGATCCAGCATACAGCGTCGGTGGGCGCTTATCCGTGCTGGCACGGTATTCGATGGTGACCTCATCTTTGTCCCGCCCGAATGTGTGCCTGCCGGGATTATCGCAGTACTCTTTGGCAACCTGTTCGATTTCCTCTCTGGTCAGTTTTATAACTCTTTCGGTATCCATATGATAGATACCAACTTCTGCCAGCAACTCGACCGCTGCCTGATAAACGGCATCGGCGGTGGCATCATCAACCACCAGCTCGTTTTCGTTATATTCAATGTTGTATTTCTGAACAACATCCCGGATTTTCATGGCGAATTCCAAGTCGAATTCGTCGGCCTTCATTACCGGCCCACTCAAGGAACGTTCCTGGAACTCTATGATGGGAATCATTTTTCCTCCTAATCTTTGTTCTGTAGCGCTTTCTCACCGCATTGGCACTGTTCTAATTACTTGCCCATTAACTTCTGGCAAAGCCTCACTGCCTCAACGGCATTCGGAGCCCATCCGTCGGCGCCCATGGCGTCGGCTTTGGCTTGGCTGGTTTCCGTGCCGCCAATTATTACCTTATATTTGTCCTTTACTCCCATATCCTGCAGATAATTGATCACTTCATTGCAATTAGGAATGGTAGTTACCAGAAAGGCGGACAGACCAATAATATCGGCATTGAGTTCCTTTGCCTTGTCAATGAATGTCATTGCCGGAATATTCACGCCAATCTTATGAACTTTGAACCCGTTTAACTCAAGCTGAGTGGCAACCAGACTGTAGCCGATATCATGCAGGTCGCCTTCCACTGCTCCAAGCACTACTGTTCCAGCATTTGCGCCTTCTGATTCGGGCAGATGCGGCTGTACCAGATCAATGCAAGCTTGACTGACTTTGCCGCCCATCATCAGTTCGGCCAGGAAATACTCTTCCTCTTCAAATTTCTTGCCCACCCCCTGCAATCCGGGGACAATACCGGAATTGATGATCTCCGGCGGGTAAACACCTTCATCAATAGCCTTTTGCACCAAGGCCAGAGCTTCGCTCTTTTGTAATGCTTCTACGGCCTGAGCAATATCTTCGAGAAGTCCCATTTTTCCCTCCTGTTGAAATTTGCCTGAAACTAATCCTTCCTGCAACTCCGTCCGATTATACAGATTTCTTCCATAAAAGGCAAGTCACGGCTTGTTTTCAGGGCATTAGTGTTATATAATCCACCCTAATGATGCCAATTGATTCATAATGGCCAGTCGGTTTGAATCATTAGCCCAAAAACAGCGCAAGGTGAAAAGGAGGGCAAGAATGGGAACACAGGTGCAAAATAAGGCTTTCACTCCCGGCAAGATTGCCGGGCTGGAGTTGAGGAACAGGATCATCAGGTCAGGATGCTTCGAAGGTATGTGCCAAGATGGGAAGGTGACAGACCAGTTGATTGAGCATCATCGGAGGGTTGCTGAAGGTGGTGTGGGCATGACGACCGTGGCCTATTGCTCGGTTACATTTGACGGCCGGGCATTCGGGCATGAAATGTGGATGTGCGAAGAAATACTGCCGGATCTCAAAAGGCTGACCGAAGCTGTGCATAAAGAAGGAGCCGGAGCTTCAATCCAATTGGGGCATTGCGGCTTTTTCGCCAGCCGAAGTGAAATCGGCAAGAGGCCAATCGGCGCATCGCGCAAGTTCTGTCTATTTAGATTGTCAGTTTGCACAGAGATGACAGAAGCCGAAATTGAAGAAAAAATAGAGGATTTTGCTCGGGCAGCTCGGCAGGCAAAGGAAGCTGGATTTGATGCCGTGGAAATTCATTCCGGACATGGGTACTTACTCAGTCAATTCCTCTCACCCTGGACAAATCATCGCAGGGATAACTATGGGGGCTCTCTGGAAAATCGCCTGCGGTTCCCGGCAGCGGTGATCAGGCGAATCAGGGAAACTGTCGGACCAGATTTCCCAATCCTGGTGAAAATGAATCAGCGGGATGGATTCAAGGGGGGAATCGAGTTGGATGAAGCCATACAAATAGCACAACGATTCGAGGCTGAAGGTGCAAGCGCCATCGTACCAAGTTGCGGGTTTACCTCCCGTACTCCTTTATATATGATGCGTGGAAATGTGCCTTCCAAGGAAATGGCAGCCAATCAGACCAACCCGATCTTGAAGCTGGGCCTGATTTTGTTCGGGAGCTTCATGGTTCAGACTTATCCCTTCGAGCCAATGTACCTTCTTGAAGGGGCACGAAGATTTAAGGACGCTTTAAGTATTCCCGTGGTTTACATCGGGGGCATCCTGTCACTGGACGATATGGAAAGAGCCATGAATGATGGATTTGAATTCCTGGAAATTGGCCGTGCCACCGTACGTGACCCCGATTTTGTTAAAAAACTGGAGAAAGGGGAAATCAGAGAGTCAGATTGTGACCATTGCAATCGATGCATAGCAACGATGGATGCCGGGGGAGTTTATTGCGTGTCTGAGGAAGAAGGGGTTTTGCGAACTTGAGTATTTTACATAACAGTGTTTTTACTAAGAAGTACTTTCCTCGGCCAAGTAGGTAAAGGAAGCCTTGATGATTTTCAGGTTGATCATCGTTTCCACGCTCACCAGCCCTTTGATACTGCCCAGTTCGGTGCGCAGAAAATCAGATAAATCTTCCGGTTCCTTAAACATCATCCAGGCAATTATGTCATAGCGCCCAGTGCTGACGATAACAAAATGAACATTATCGTATGAGGCGAGTTTATCGGCAACGGTATCGACATCGCCCGGGCGAACATTGATCCCCATCGTGGCCACTGTTTTATAACCCAGCGCCGGGGGATTGGCAACAGCTACAACTTTAATAATATCATCATCAAGCAGCTTTTTTAGCTTCCGGCGCGCCGTAGCTTTGCTGGTGCCGATCTTTCTGGCCAGATCAGTGTTGGTTTGCCTCCCATCACTTTCCAGCTCTCGTATCAACACTAAATCCAACTCATCCATGTAATCGCGTGGGCTTCGCTTCATGGCATTTTCCTTCATCGAGCAAGCAGTTCGCCGTACAGCAGTATTCAATACTTGCCTGATTAAAATGTTCAGATAAGATGTATTATATGAACCAAATGAAACTATGTCAAGCCTGCAGATATCCGCATCTGCATAAATTCCATTCAAATATTAAAAAGTTGCTCAAATAAAACGTACAATTCATGGTAAACAATCTGGCAATATGAGGCCAAAATAAGAACGGATGAAGTCAATAGTATTGCGAGTATGTACACTTGACACTCGCTCCCGGCAAGTGTTAGAATCACGACAAGTCTCCGGTCGGGGGCATTTTTTTGTGTTGTGACTGAACAGAAAGAAGGATTATTTGTGCGAATCATTCAAGCTTCAATATTCGGAATCATTCTAATGATAGGGTTGCTGGTACTGGCAGCCTGCGATGACAATGAGAACTCCACTTCTGCTTCTGACAATGGAACAGGTGAGAATGGTGATGGCAAAGTAGAAGATGTGATCATTACAATAGGGAATTTGACGGATCAGACCGGAGTAGCAGCAGACGCTATTCAATATGTTGAAATGGCGCTCGATGACTTGGCGGGGTATTATAATGATAACAATCTCATTCCCGGTGTGAAATTCAAGGTTGTTGATTATGATGAACAATGGGACACTGCAAGGGACATCCCTGGCTATCAAAAACTGAAAAAGGATGGCGCGGATTTCATTTGGACTCCTGTTGCCCAATCGCTCCCAGTGCTTAAGCCACACCTTGACAGGGATAAATTCCCACTTTTCGCTGCAACTGCTAATATGGATCAGAGCGACCTGAATGGAGGCTATGTTTTTAGTTTGGGTATAACTCCTAAATATGAGGCTTACACGCTGCTTGAGTGGATTGCAGAAAATGATGAAGACTTTCCTTCGGATAGGCCAGCCAGGGTCGGGGGGGCTGCCTGGAACGATGGTTACAACAATGTGCTGATTCCGGCAGCCAAAGAATATGTCGATGGGCATGACAATTATGAATGGGATAAGACGTTGCTGACCGATTTCAGCTTTAACTGGACAACCCAGGCGGAAGAACTGAAAGACTGTGATTACGTGTTCGTACCGACACCCCCAAACATTTTTATGAGGGATTTTCGCAAGGCTGGCGGTACAGCTAAGTTTCTGGGAACTGATCCTCCGGCGGCCTTTTTAAGTCTAATAGGTGAAGCTGGATTGTGGGAAGAGGCTGACGGCACATTATTCCTCAGATCTTCACGGTGGTATAACGAAACGGGTGAATTCATCGACATAACTAATCAGCTTCTAAGTGAAAATCATTCGCCAAAGGAAATCGAAGAAATCCGTAGTCAAGGTTGTGGTTATATTGCAGTAAAAAATACATATCTCATGCTTGACATAGTTCGAAAAGCAGTCGAAGCGGTCGGGGCAGAAAACTTCGATTCCCAGGCGCTTTATGATGCTGCTACCAGCTGGACTTATGAATACGAGGGAATCTCTGATTTCAACAGTTTTGATGAAAACAAGCGAATTGCCCAAAACTACTATGCAGTGTATGAGTTGGATGCTGCTGAGGAAGATATATTCAGGGTTCATAAAGATTGGTTACCTCAAGTAACCTCACCTGAACAATAAAAGCCAGAATATGTTATTATATAGCGCAGAAAGAAATCGGAAAAAGTAAAGAATAGTCATATCCCAGCACGAAAATAAAGCATATCTATGAGCGCAAAAAAAGTAGCCCGACTGCCCCTGAGGGAAATCGAAGACACATTCCCCAAACTTCTCGTTCGCAACTACAATCAGTGGGGGGACAGATCTATTGCTCTTCGCAAAAAAGAGCATGGCATCTGGAATGAGTATTCGTGGAAGGAGTGTTACGATAATGTCAAGGCCATCTTTCGTGGGCTTTTGGCCATGGGCTTGGCCCCCGGAGACAGGGTAGCTATTCTGGGAGACAGTACCCCAGAGTGGTTCTGGTCTGAGATTGCCGTTCAGGCAAGTCGAGGAGCGGTAGTAGCAGTGAATCCCGCTGCTTCGCCAGAGAAGATAAAGTATGTTATCGATCATTCCCACCCAAAATTCGTGATGGCTCAAGATCAGGAGCAAGTCGATAAAATATTTGAAATATACGAAAATCTCCCGTTTGAGAGGCTTATTTATTGGAGCCCGAAAGGTCTGCGTCACTATAAAGAGCCTGAGCTGATAAGCCTGCGTGAACTGATTAATGAAGGCCTGATTGAACTCGCAAAAGCAGCTGAAATGGGTCACCCCGCACATTTTGAGCAAACGTTAACTCTTGGAAACGGGGCGGACCCAGCACATATATTCTATGTTGAAGGAAGTTCCGGTGAAACCGAGGAAGTGGCCGGTTCCCATGAATTTCTTATATCCTCTGCCGAATCTGTGCTGGCTTTGTACCCGGTTGGTATGAAGGATGAATACGTGTCGCTGATGAATCCCGGATGGTTCTTTGAGCAGACGCTGGGCTTCGGGGCCACATTACTGACGGGGCAAAGACTCAACTTTGCAGAAAATGTAGAAACTGCCCAGAAGGACTTCCGCGAGGTTTCGCCCCACACCGTGGCTTACCCCTCTCATCTGTGGAATCGACTTGCCAGTAACATCCAAACGAATATCAGCAACAGCAGCAGGATAAAACGTATGCTTTTCAAAAATCTTCTCCCGAGAGGCTATGCGACAGCGGACCACACACTCAGGGGAAGCACGGCAGGATTACATCAAAAGGTACTCTATTTCATCGCCAATCTTGTTGGATTCCGACCTTTAAGAGATAAACATGGTCTTGACAGCATACGCATTGCATACGATGCCGGCGGAAAGCTTTCTCAGGAGGATCTCAGATTTTTCCAGGCAATCGGAGTTGATATAAAACAGCTCTTTGCTTCTTCTACCAAAGGCATCGTAACTATTCAACCTGAAGATAGCATTTTTGACAAACAGTTCATATAGCCATTAGCGAGGACATTCTATGGATGAACAGAAATATGCCATCAGGAAACTGGCTGGCTTACCGGGATCGGGTATCCGAATTGTTTATGAAAAAGGAAAGGCCCATGTTATTGCGAGTTCCATCACTCTGGCCATTCTTCTGGCTGGGCTGATTGTAATTTTCGCAGTTCTCCCGATAGAGGATCGTGATAAGGCTATCAAGGCCATTGTTGGGGGGTTGATGAATGGAGGGGTACTGGCGCTCATCACTGTTGGAATAGTGGTGGTCTACAAATCTACGCGCATTTTCAATATGGCCCATGGGGGCATCCTCCTCTTCCTTGCCTTTTTGACCTGGTGGCTTATATCGGAACAGGGCCTTCCTACCCCGGTCGCTCTTTTCGTGGTGGCTGTAGCTGCTGTTGTGCTCGGCTGGGCCCTGGACTTCTTCCTCTTCAGGGGAATGATCGGACATGGGGAACTTTCCAGCTTCCTGATAACCATGATTCTGGGGTTCTCTGTCCTTCACTACATAACCAAACTCATATTTGAGGGAAAAGATCGAGTCATGCCTCAAATATTCCCTGATAGTACCATGTCTGTTATCGGGAGTTATAATCTTCCCTGGACCGACCTGGGGGCGTTTGTTGCGGCCACACTTATGTTCCTGATTTTTGTGAGTTACTTCAGGTTTACCAAAAGCGGGTTGGCCATGCGTTGTGTCTCCGAAGATAATGTCATAAGTCAGAGCCTCGGCATAAAAGTGAAACGGATATATGCTATAGCCTGGATAATCGGTACCCTTTCAGCCGCAATAGGCGGTATCCTGCTGGCATCAGTGGTTGGATCGGTATATGCATCGAGGGAAGGACTGGATGGGTTAGCTATTATGATGGCTCTCCCCATAATTGTGTTGGGCGGACTGGAATCTATCGCTGGCGCTTATCTGGCGGCTCTAATGGTCGGACTGGCAAAAAGCCTTACCGGATTCTATATTGATCCATACGTAAGTGGGTTTTCTGACGTTTTACCATATGTCTTGCTCGTATCCGTTATGCTTGTCAGACCTCAAGGTCTCTTTGGATTGAAAGGAATAAAGAGGATTTAATTATGCTACCTGGCGGAGTCTTTAGCACCAAATATTCATCAGAATTAGCGGTTATCAGAACTAAAACACAATGGGCTTTCCTGGCGCTAGCGATGGTTTTCTTCGTTGCTATCGTTCCCTTGATTGCAGATGATTACTGGCTTGCTGTCCTCGCTAGAATAGGAGTAACCCTGATAGCAGTTCTGGGACTACATATTTTGAGCGGGTTAACCGGTCTGATATCACTTGGGCAAGGTGGATTTGTTCTGGTAGGCGCCTACATCGCAGCTGTTTTAACATCCCATTGGGGATGGAGTGGATGGGCTGTCTTGCCAATCTGTGCTATCGGTAGCGGTGTTGCGGGAATAATCTTTGGGCTCCCTTCGATCAGATTGAAGATGTTTTATCTGGCACTGGCGACGCTGGCTGCCCACAACATTATCTACTGGTGCTTTACCTACGAAAAGTTCCGAGATGTGATGGGACCATCTTCAGGACTGACTCTAGCTGACCATCCACTTACCCTGGGATCGATCGATTTCACTTCCGACCTGAATCTGTACATTCTGAGTGTTGTGCTAGTTATCATTGCCACTTTTCTAGCCGTGAATATCCAGCGGTCGAACACCGGGCGAAAGTTTGTAGCTATCAGGGATAACGAGCTGGCTGCGGAAGTAAGTGGCATAAGCCTTTTCAAACACAAACTACTGGCGTTCTTCATTGCCTGCGCATTTGCGGGGGTAGCCGGATGGCTGTGGGCATATTGTCAGTTGCATGTCAGCCCGCGAGATTTTACGATCGATGATGGGATAATGTTTATGGGAATGGTAATCATTGGGGGCTGGGGAAGCACTGCTGGTGTTTTCTTTGGTGTGGCTTTCCTGGAATTCCTGGGGATTGTGAGTAGCGATCACCTGTCACCCTGGCTGGAAGGATTTGTCTCTGATCGATGGTCATCTCAATTGCGATCTGTTCTTGGGCCAGTTCTCGGTGGCGTGGGCATCATACTTTTCATGAAATATGTACCGAAAGGACTAAGCGGCGTCTGGGAGAGATTTAAGTTATTCTATCGTCTCCATCCATATTCCTCCTGGGGAGGCTAGCCAAGCTTCCCAGTCGCTGACATGCACAGGGTTTCCCCTTCTCGGCCTTTCTGGTTTTACGTATATGGAAAAACTGGAACACCTCTTTAAGCCCATACAAATAGGCTCTATCGAAGTCAAGAACCGAGTTGTAATGCCCCCGATGGGTGTGGGGTTCGGGGCTGATGACGATGGATGCCCCACCCAACAACTGATCGAATTCTTCACCGAAAGGGCCCGGGGTGAACCCGGCATGATCGTCACTGGCGCTGCCTATGTGCACCCTTCCGGCACTACTCATCCTTCGTTTCCAATGAAAGAACTTCACCTCTGGGATGATAAGGTTATACCCGGTTTGCGCTCACTGACTGAGGCAGTCCATAAGTATGATGTGCAGTTCGGTGCTCAAATTAATCACGGTGGAATGACTTATCTCCCCGGCCCTGCGATATGTGCTTCTGCCATCCCCGAACTGACAAGGTTTGGACTTGACATAAAACCAGCAACTAAAGAGCAACTCGCTGAATACGTGGAATCTTTTGGAGCAGCAGCTCAACGATGCATTAAAGCCGGTTTTGATTTCCTGGAAATCCACGCAGGGCACGGCTACCTGATCGAAACGTTTCTCACTCCGTTCTACAATAGGAGAACCGATGAATACGGAGGTAGCTTCGAAAACAGAATAAGGTTCCTGCTGGAAGTGGTAAGGGAAGTGAGAACAGTGGCCGGATATCAAGTTCCTGTTGGAGTCCGGCTTAACGGCGATGATTTCCTTCCCAAGGGGTCGTGGGGAATGGAAGACCTCTGCCGACTGGCTCCTATCTTAGAAATTGCAGGCATGGCCTACTTGCATATCTCATGCGGCACCTCCACTTATGGCACGATCGACCCGATGATTCCCCCCATGTATGTGGAGCAGGGAGCACGGACTCATTTTACCGAAGAAGTTAAAAAGCACGTTTCAATTCCGGTCATAGCTGTGGGACGAATCAAAAGTCCGGTTGTGGCCGATGAAATCATTGCGGAAGGAAAGGCCGACCTGGTAGCTATGGGCAGAGCGCATCTGGCCGACCCTGAATTCCTGCAAAAGGCCCGCAGTGGCGAACTAGACGATATTCGTCCCTGTCTGGCCGACTGCTTGGGCTGCATTGACAATATACTAAAGTATGCCGAGGCAACCTGCATGGTAAACCCACGGGTAGGCCGTGAGTACCTTCTCAAGGAAATCGAGGGCGAGAAAAAAGCAGTGGCGAGGAAGGTGCTGGTTGTGGGGGCAGGCCCCGCCGGACTGGAAGCGGCACGTCGGGCAGTGTTTGCCGGACACAGCGTTGTATTATGTGAAAGTCGTGACTGGATAGGGGGGCAACTGAAACTGGCGGCAATGATGCCGGATAGAGAAGAGATTGGCGATATTCTTCCGTGGTACGAAAGACAGTTGAGCAAATATGGGGTGGAGATTCGCCTGAACACCGATGTCGACGAAACCTTGCTGGACGAAATAGATCCTGATGTGCTGGTAGCAGCAACCGGAAGCCTGCCATTGATGCCTCAGGGATTCATCGAAGGGCTGGAAAACATAGAATCTATCGAGCCAATGATGGCAGATGAAGTCATTGAAGAAGAGAAGGAAACCGGGAGCACGGTTCTGATTGTAGGAGGCTCGCAGATTGGATTGCAACTGGCAGACTATCTTTTTACCAGAGACAGGCATGTTTATCTGGTGGAAAGAGGAAAGAAGCTGGCCTTAAAAATGGCCCGTGCCGATAGGCACTATCTCATGGATAGAATTAAAAATAATGATAGAGTGAAGCTTTATCTAAAAGTTGAAAAAGTTGAAATCCTTCCTTATGATGATGTTTGGATTGTGACCGCTGAAGGAAGAGAAAAATTGCCGGGAATTGAGACTATCGTGTTCGCTGGCGAGCGGCGTCCGAATCGATTCCTGGCGGAACTTGCCGAAAAGAAAGGTATCGAAACCCACATAATTGGGGATGCAAGCGGCGTTGCCGAGAATGAACAGGGCACGGTCATGGCAGCCATTGCCTCGGGATATGATGTGGGGCGTCAGCTTTGAGATCGAACGGAGGTATCATAAAACATGGGTAATATGAATGGAAAAGTTACTCTGGTTACCGGAGCAAGTTCAGGAATCGGGCGGGCTACGGCGCTGGCCTTCGCACGAGAAGGCGCTAAAGTCGTTGTTTCTGATGTTTTAGCCGATGGCGGGGAAGAAACAGTCAGGCGAATCAAGGGGATTGGCGGAGAGGCCATCTTCGTCCAGACGGATGTATCCAAAGCTGCCGACGTTGAAGCGATGATCAACAAAGCGATGGAGACCTACGGCAGGCTGGATTATGCTGCCAATAATGCTGGTATCGATGGCGAAATAGCCATGATGCCGGATTTCACGGAGGATGAATGGGACCGTGTGGTCAGTATCGATCTCAAAGGCGTGTGGCTGTGCATGAAATACGAAATACCGCGAATGCTGGAAAGCGGCGGTGGGGCGATTGTTAATACCTCTTCGATGGCCGGACTTGTAGGTTTCCCAGCAAAGGCTCCTTATGTTGCCAGTAAACATGGTGTGGTGGGCCTGACTAGGACTGCTGCTCTGGAGTATAGCGCTCAGGGAATTCGGGTGAATGCCGTTTGTCCCGGTGTTATTCATACAACGATGGTCGGAGAGCTTCTCGAATCTATGCCTGAGGTGATTGAGAGCCTGAATAAACAGGCTCCTGTTGGCAGGATTGGCCAACCAGAAGAAATAGCCGAGGCAATCTTGTGGCTGTGTTCCGATGCGGCCTCGTTTGTCACCGGGCACTCACTGGCAGTTGATGGCGGATATGTGATCCAGTAATGTCGGGGATTTTGTCTGGCGACCTCCTCGCTCAGTTGGGGAATTGCACCCTCTGTCCCCGTAATTGCGGAGCTGATCGCATATCAGGCAAACTGGGGTACTGCCGTAGCGGAGCCGGATTTGGCATCAGTTCGATTTTCCCCCATCGCGGTGAGGAACCGGTCATCTCGGGGCCCCACGGAATCTGCAATATCTTCTTCACCCACTGCAATATGCAGTGTATTTTTTGCCAGAACTACCAGATCAGCCGAAACACTCAATCTGATGCTGCTGATCAAATAGAACTGGATGATATCATCCGTCATATCGAAGCCATTCTCGATAAAGGTATCAATGCCGTTGGATTCGTTTCCCCTTCTCATTATCTGCCGCAGATGAAATCCATTGCAAAAGCGCTGGAAAGCAGGGGCAGGAACCCGATATATGTTTTCAACACCAACAGTTATGATCGAAAGGAAACCATCGAATCGCTCGAAAGTTTGATTGGCGTTTACCTGCCCGACCTCAAATACATGGATGAATCTCTGGCGGTCGAATATTCCGATGCCCCAGGTTATCCCGAAATTGCGACTGCGGTGCTGAGGGAGATGTATCGACAGAAAGGGGCGAATATAGTTCTGAATGAAGAAGGGGTGATCGAATCCGGTCTGATAATCCGACACCTGATTCTGCCGGGGCATATTGAAAACAGCAAAGCTTGTCTGCGATTCATCGCTGAAGAGCTTTCCCCATCGGTTCATATTTCACTGATGTCGCAGTATTACCCGACACCGCACGTTGCCGGACACCCGAAGTTAGGCAGATACCTGCTGGCCGAAGAATATGAAGAAGTGCTGGAAGAATTCGAGCGGCTGGGATTCTGGCGAGGATGGGTTCAGGAACTCGACAGCCCTCACTGCTACCGGCCGGATTTTGCCAAGCCGGATGCTTTTGAGTGAAGCGTGTCCATGAATTTGCATCGGATACGAATCAAAGAAGGCGTGAGAATTAGGTCGCCCCAACGATTTGCATCTTCAATTCGGGTATAAAGCCTTGTGCCCCTACCGAATGCCAATCCCTTTTTTCACATTCAATAGCGTTGTTGTGCTGTCCGCTGTGATATCGTACGTGCCTGGTGCGATCGGATCAGGGCACTGGAAATAGGCTCTCGTGCCTCCGTCGGTACTTATGGCTGTGGTAGTGCCACTGAAATAATACATGGCAGAACCGGGATTCAAAAACCATGAATCCGGTTTTCCGGTCGAATAAAAGCCAATGTTTATGGGTATTTCCCATCCACTTTGCGGACGATTTGTGCCTTGCAGATTGACCTGAATTGCCACCGTG
>Ga0180432_10001455_pt1 | contig 37401 bp, 36 predicted proteins | sample SS_ome_10_FD_132414 | JGI IMG/M metagenome (GOLD analysis project Ga0180432, IMG submission 132414) | Hypersaline lake sediment archaeal communities from the Salton Sea, California, USA - SS_1_MS_2 metaG | ecosystem: Environmental > Aquatic > Non-marine Saline and Alkaline > Hypersaline >... | reverse complement strand
GGGAATTGCAGACCGAAATCACTGTAGGAGAACGGCCTCTGTGCCGTTCCTTTTGGGCAACGATCCATCTGCGGAACGCCACAGAGGGCGTTCCCTACAGGGTCGAATTCCCGGACGGCCTCAATTAAATTGAAAATTGCAAATTGCAGATCGGCGAAATCTTGGCTGAAATCGGCTTCCAGCGGGGTCGATCGGCAGCCAAATGTGGCAAAACCACCGACCAGACGCAAGCCCGAACCAATTTGCCGTTTGCAATCTTCAATTTTCAATTTGCAATCTCTTTGGTTGCGGCCTCAGGCTGCCTTAGGGATCAGGGATTAGGGGTTGCGGAAACAGCGGGAGTTACGGTAGTTTCGTAGAGGAGGGAACGATGGCGATGCCCGATCAAGAGAAGGTAAACCGGCCGCCGGGGACTTGTGTCCCTTGGGAAGAAAAACGCAAGGAGTTGCCCGGGGAATTGACCGGCGACGAGGAACTCGTCAAGCGGGTGTGGGAAGAGGTGGACGCGCTGGGCTACGTCTACGTCTGGCAGTGCCTGGTATCATTTTGACCGGGCGTGCCACTCCCTTTGGAAAGGAATATCAATGGCACAAAAGAACGAACTGGCCGATGCCCTGGCGAATTGTCTGGAGGAACGGGTCAAGGAAATCATCGGGGAGCGAATCGCCGCGAAGGCGCCGGTGAGCGAGATCGTCGCCGAGTGCAATCGCGGGATGACCGAGCTGGGTGAACGGTTCGCGCGCGGAGAGTGTTTCATCCCCGAGCTGATGTTCGGCGGCATGATTATGAAGGGCGTCATGGCCGAGCTGGGCCCGCTCGTCGAGCAGTCCGAAGAGGCCGCGCCGGCCGGCACGGTCGTGATGGGAACCGTGCAGCACGACGTACACGACATCGGAAAGGACATCGTCGTCATGATGCTCCGCGGGATGGGTTTCGAGGTGATCGACCTCGGCGTGGACGTGCCGCCGGAGGAGTTCGTCGCGGCGATCCGCGAGCACCACCCGTCGACCGTCGGGATGAGCGTGCTGTTGACGACCTGCTTCAAGTCGGTCATCGCGACGGTTGCAGCTATCAAGGACGCGGGATTGCGGGAGGACGTGTCGCTGATGGTGGGCGGCGCGGCCGCGAGCGACCTTTTGCGGGAAAACGCCGGTTGCGATTTCTACGGGAAGACGGCCGTCGACGGGACGAAATTCGTTGCCCAGTTGGCAGGAATTCAGTAGTTGATTACGGCCCCGGCCGTGTGAGGAGAGTCTGCGTCATGGATGCAAGTCCGCTGCGACGGCATTTGCTTGCGATGGGTATCCTGCTTTCGGCCGGGTCGGTTGCCGCTGCTCAGCAGTGGGCGACGGACATGTTCAACACCACCAGCCACGACTTCGGAACCGTCGCCCGCGCGGCCAAGGTCGAATTCGACTTTGTCTGCGAGAACATCTACGAGGAGCCCGCCCACATCCGGGAAATCCGCTCTACCTGCGGCTGCACCACGACGAAGATCAGCCAGCGGTCGCTGAAGACGTGGGAGAAGGCCGTCATCACGGCGACGGTGGACACGCTGGCGTATTTCGGGCAAAAGGAGTCGACGCTCACGGTCGTGTTCGACGAGCCGTTCCCCGCCGAGGTCCGGCTGAACATTCACTGCTACATCCGAAGCGACGTGGTCGTACACCCGGGCGTCGTCGAGTTCGGCACCGTTACCCAAGGCGCCAAGGTGCAGCGAAAGCTGAAGGTAAACTACGCGGGGCGATCCGATTGGCGCATCAGACGGATCGAAAACAGCAACCCGTATCTCGATGCGTCGGTCACCGAAACCGGCCGGGCCAACGGACAGGTCGAATATGACCTGCTCGTAGGTCTGAAGGAAGACGCCCCGGTCGGATATATCCGGGACCATATCATGCTGGTAACAAACGACTCGAACCCCAGGGCGTTGCGGGTTCCCGTTCTGGTGGAGGGGATTGTGGCATCCCCGTTCACCGTGCGGCCGTCGCCCTTGTTGATGGGCGTCGTACCGGCCGGGAAGCCGGTGCCGCCGCGAAAACTCGTGGTCCAGGGGCAGAAGCCTTTTCGGATCGTCTCGGCCACGTCCGACGATAAGCGATTCAAGTGCAGCTACTCCGGCGAATCGAAGGCCGTACAACTGCTCTTCGTGACGTTCACGCCCGACGCAACCTCCGGGAAGGTGAGCAGTGTGATCCATATCAAGACAGACCAAGCCGGGACAATCGACGTTGCCGTACACATCCAGGTGGTTCCACCCGACTCGGGCGGTTCCGGACCGCTTCAGGAACCACCGCATCTGCCGCCGTAGCCGGTTCCGTACCGTTTGAGGAATTGCCCGGCTGATCCCCCGGGGCGGGGTAAAGTGTCCTGCCCGAGGAGATATCCACTGCAAGGTCCGGGCAGAGCCATCGAGAACCGCTGGAAAGAGGGGGAAACCGCGGAAAACTTGCCCCGGATCAAAGCCCCTTACCCTTGACCGGCCGTATCGGCTGCCTAAAGTAAACTGGAACGCTTCGCTCGGGAACGGATATCGAGCGAACACCGGACGGGAGCCGGAAGACGACACTGTTGGAAACGGGCGATCTTTCACAGAATATGGAGCCGAATATGTATTGTTTTCAGTGCGAGCAGACCGCGAAAGGCACCGGTTGCACCGTGGCCGGAGTGTGTGGAAAAGACGCACAAACGGCCGCCCTGCTGGATCTGCTGATCCATGCGGCCAAGGGCATCGCGATGTACGCACATCGTGCGAGCCAATGGGGCCGGCGGGACCGGGAAGTGGACGTGTTCGTGATCGAGGCCCTCTTCAGCACGGTAACGAACGTCGATTTCGACCCGCAGCGGATTGCCGGGCTACTCAACCAGGCGGCGGCCGTCCGCGACAAGGCCAAAACGATGTACGAGGCGGCCTGTGCCGAGACCGGCCAAACGCCCGAGATGCTGTCGGGCCCCGCCGCGTGGCAGCCCGCCGAAGACCTCGACGCCTTGACAAGCCAAGGGGAGGAAGTCGGAGTCATCAAGCGCCGGACAAGCCTCGGCGAGGACGTTTCCGGCCTCCAGGAACTGATCACCTACGGCTTGAAGGGAGCGGCCGCCTACATGGACCATGCACAAATCCTCGGCAAAGACGATCCGAAAATCTACGCCACCTTGCACGAAGCCCTGAACTTCCTTGTAGAAGAAAACCCCACAACCGACGATCTCGTCGGCTGGGCACTGAAAGTCGGCGAGCTGAATCTGAAAGTCATGGAATTGCTCGATGCCGCCAACACGGAGACGTACGGCCATCCCGAACCGACCCGGGTTCGAGTCACCCCGGTCAAGGGCAAGGCCATCGTCGTCTCGGGACACGATCTGAAGGACCTTGACGAACTGCTGAAGCAAACCGAGGGAAAAGGAATCAACGTCTATACCCACGGCGAGATGTTGCCATGCCACGGCTATCCGGAACTCAAGAAATACGACCACCTGGTGGGCAATTACGGCGGGGCATGGCAGGATCAGAAGAACGAGTTCGACGCATTCCCGGGCGCAATCCTCATGACCACCAACTGCATCCAGAAGCCCAAGGAAAGCTACAAGGAGCGGATATTCACCACCGGGCTGGTGGCATGGCCGGGTGTGACGCACATCGGTCCGGATCGCGACTTCGCGCCGGTGATCGAAGCGGCCTTGGCTGCGCCCGGCTTTGCCGAAGACGCCCCCGAGAAGACCATCACGGTCGGTTTCGGACGCAACGCCGTGCTCGGCGTGGCCGGCAAGGTGATCGAGGCCGTCAAGAGCGGCGCCATCCGGCACTTCTTCCTGGTCGGGGGATGCGACGGCGCCAAGTCCGGCCGCAACTACTACACCGAGTTCGCGCAGAAGGTGCCGGACGATTGCGTGATCCTGACGCTCGCCTGCGGCAAGTACCGCTTCAACAAGCTCGATTTCGGCGACATCGGGGGCATCCCCCGGCTGCTGGACGTCGGACAGTGCAACGACGCCTACTCGGCCATCCAGATTGCCGTGGCGTTGGCCGGGGCGTTCGAGTGCAACATGAACGACCTGCCGCTGTCGTTGATTATCAGTTGGTACGAGCAGAAGGCGGTCGCCATCCTGCTGACGCTGCTGCACCTCGGGATCAAGAACATCCGGTTGGGGCCGACCCTACCCGCGTTTGTTACTCCGGCGGTGCTCCAGGTGCTGGTCGAGAAGTTCAACATCGCGCCGATCAGCACGCCCGAGGAAGACTTGAAAGCAATCTTGGGGTAAGGTTTAGCGGGCGGGCTTGCCCGCCGTTGCGACTAGATGCCAATCGGTGACACTATGGCAACGGCGGGAAAGCCCGCCCGCTAAACGGCTTCTCCCACGAATAAGCCGGGCTAACCGACAAAATGGTACTGACCCTTGATTGTGACGAGAACGTCTACGATATCCACATAACGCCCCAGAGTTCCAAACCGAAGGGTCCTTACCAGCGAATGGACGATCTTCAGGTCGTCGGCCTCGATTTGCTCGATGTAGTCGTACCTGCTCAGCCCCAGCCCGACGAAGAAATTCAAGGCGACCTTGTTCGCGTAAGGCGTGAGCTGCTTCGAGTGGTCGCGTATGATCTCGACCCGTTGTTGGCGGGAAAGCGCAAACCACTCGTCTTTGGAATTCATGAACACCAGCGCCACGTACGTCTGGCCGTCCCTGTCGAAGTCCACTTCCTCGGACGTGGCGATCTTGGGAAGCTCTCCGGGTGACATGTGCTCCCTGGGGCTGTCGACAGGCTCCGGCAGCTTCGCACGGCACTTCACACAGAGCACGAGATCGTCCGGGTTGTCCATGCCGCACTTTTCGCAGACCTTCGCTTGATAGACGGAGTCTTCGCCGGCGGGATTCTCAGGCATGATGGATTACCTCCGTTGCCGCATTTGGTTTAAGGTTTTCCGACTGAACTAACCACAGGGGTTGACGGACCTCCGGGTTTCCGTATTGTAATACCAAAATACCGAATCGATGGGAAGTCGCTCCCTCGAAAACCGCCCACCCGCGACGGGACAAGGACAAAGCGATGTACAATTCACACAATGCTTTGAGCATCGTTGTCGTCGGGGCGTCGGGCAACCTCGCAATAAAGAAGGTGTTTCCCGCTCTGTTCGCCCTGTATTGCCGGGGATACTTGCCCGAGCAATTCCACATTTTCGGTTTTGCGAGGTCGTCGTTCACCGACGCCGGGTTTCGGACGCGTGTTGCAGAGCACCTGACCTGCCGCTATGCGCCGGGCGAATCCTGCGAGCAGCGCATGGACGAATTCCTCGGCCGCTGTCGCTATATGTCCGGCAGCTACGGATCCCGCGACGCCTTCCTGGATCTCTTCGCGATGATGCGCGATTCCGAAGCGGGGAAACCGGCAAACCGCTTCTACTATCTCGCCGTCCCGCCGTCGGTCTTTCTCGATGTCGCCCGCGCGATTGGCAACGCGGGGCTGGTCAACTGCACCTCGGATGAACCATGGTCGCGCGTGGTCCTGGAAAAGCCCTTCGGCCGGGACCGGGAATCGTCCGATCTCATGGCCGGCGCGATCTCGCAGGTGTTCACGGAAAATCAGATTTACCGGATCGACCACTATCTTGGCAAGGAAGTAGTCCAGAACCTGATGGTCCTCCGCTTTGCCAACCTCGTGTTCCAGCCGATCTGGAACCGCGAATACGTTCGCAATGTGAATATCTTGTGGAAGGAGGACCTCGGCGTTGAAGGGCGCGGCGAGTATTTCGACCGATACGGGATCATTCGCGATGTGATGCAAAATCATCTTGTGCAGATTCTCGCCCTGGTTGCCATGGAGCCGCCCGATCGGCTGGACGCCGCATGCACTGCATCGGAGAAGGTGAAAGTGCTGCGAAGCGTTTCCCCCTTGAAGTTGGAAGACCTCATCATTGGGCAGTATAGCGCGTCGGTCAAGGGCGGGAGAACGTATCCGGCTTATGTGGAGGATGAGACCGTTCCGGATGATTCGATCACACCCACCTTCGCCGCCGCCCGGCTGAAGATCGACAACCCGCGTTGGCGCGGCGTGCCGTTTGTGATCCTCGCTGGCAAGGGACTCGACGCCCGAATGACGGAAATCCGAATCCGGTTTCACGACGTGCCGGGAAACATGTTCTGCCGGCCGGACGATTGTCCCAACGCCAATGAACTGACAATTCGCGTACAGCCGGACGAGGCTATTTGCTTGTCGCTGGTCAACAAGGTACCGGGCTTGGGCATGAAGCTCGCGTCGAAAAGCCTCGATCTCCTCTACAAAGGGGTGTTTTCCGAGCAAATTCCCGACGCCTACGAAAGCCTCTTGCTGGACGTGATAAGGGGCGATAGGAGCCTATTCATCCGCAACGACGAGTTGCAGGCGGCGTGGGATATCTTCACGCCCATCTTGAACGAGATCGAGCAACGCAAGCCGGCTCCCAAACCGTACAAATTCGGCAGTCAAGGACCGGCAGAAACCTTGGAAAACCTGCTTGAATTGTGTAAACAGGAAAAAAACCAAAATTTCCCAAGTGTCCAGTAGAAAATCGGGGAGAATGATGGCATCCGGCGATTCTTGGAAAGGGTCGCAAACACACCTAAGTCGTTTTCATGCAAGTGTTTATGCGGCGAGTGCGAAGGGGCAATCGAAAGACGCCCGGCGGAGACTTGCCAGAATGTCTGATTGTGCAAACAATGGATTCAGTCGTAAATAAAAATAATAATCAGTACTATTAAGGGCCGTTTCTGTAGCTGTTTTGAACACCAGGGAATACTCACAGTCGCTTCAGGGACAAACTTCCCTAAGGCACGTGATTTCACAATATTTGGACTCCGGAAGGCAGGAAATGAACACCATACTCGTTGGCACGGCGGCGGAACACATGACGAAAGAAGTGGATTCCGTGGCACCCGAAATGGACACGTACGAAGCCATCCATCGTCTGGTGAAAAATCGCGTTTCCGCGATGCCCGTCGTAGATGATGGTGGGAAACTGGTAGGGATTCTCTCCGAGAGAGATTGTCTGGACGCCTTCCTTCGGGCAGAGTACTACGAGTCGCCACCCGCACTGGTCAAAGACCTGATGACTGCGGAGGTGGTGAGCGTCGAGCGGGACACGAACATCTTGAAAGTGGTCGAACTGTTCTCGAAGAAGAACTTCCACTACCTTCCCGTAGTCGAGAACGATCGGCTCGTTGGACAAATCAGCCGAAAAGAGGTGATTCGCGCAATCCAGGAGATGCGTTAGGTCGGGTGCGAAATGAATAGAAGGCGAATTCACAGAAACACACCCCAGCGGCGTTTGATCCTGGAAGAGCTTCGAAAGGTCACGTCGCACCCTACGGCGGCCACATTGTACGAAAGCGTGCGGCGCCGCCTCCCCAAAGTCAGCTTGGGGACGGTGTATCGCAACTTGGAACTCCTTGCCGAGATGGGCGTGATTCAGAAGTTGGAACTCGGCGGCTCGGAGGCGCGGTTTGACGGAAACACGGAGCGTCACGAGCATATACGTTGCATCGAGTGCGGCAGGGTGGATGACCTGCGCGGCGTGCCGATGCAGAAGCCGGATCTGGCCTCGGATGCCTTTCGCGGGTATAAGGTTGTTGATTACCGTGTGCATTTCCTGGGCATCTGCCCGGAATGCCTTAAGAAACGGACACAACGAGAAACATAGGAAAAAGCAGGAGAAACGAACCATGCTAAAACCAAAGATGCAGGAAGCGCTGAACAGGCAGGTCAACGCCGAGTTATACTCCGCGTACCTGTACCTCTCGATGTCGGCATACTTCGAGTCGAGGGGGCTTCAGGGAATGGCCCATTGGATGAGGATGCAATTCGAGGAGGAACAGATTCACGGGTTGAAGATCTACGACTTCGTCAACGAGCGGAGCGGCCGGGTCATTCTGGCCGAGATCGAGGCCCCGGAGACGGAGTGGGATTCCGCGTTGGACGTTTTTGAAAACGCATACGGGCACGAGCAAAAGGTAACCGGCCTGATCGACGATCTGGTCAGCCTCGCTTACGAGGAGAAGGACCATGCGACGGCGAGTTTCCTCCAATGGTTCGTGGACGAACAGGTGGAAGAGGAAGCGAACGTATCGCAGATTGTCGATCAGTTGAAGATGGTGGGAGACAGCGGGGCGGCCCTTTTCCTGCTGGACGGGCAATTGGGGCAACGAGCCGCCCCGACCGTGGCGCCGGATGCCGGCGGCGCCGGGTAATTCTTACAGGAACATGAAAACTTGTGACGTGAAACCAAGCAGGAGGTTAGCCATGACAACGATTGTAACGGAAAAGGCCCCGGATTTTACCGCCCAGGCGGTCATGCCGGACAATTCGTTCGCCGAGTTGACGCTGTCGTCGTACGAGGGCAAGTACGTGGTCTTGTTCTTCTATCCTCTCGACTTCACCTTTGTGTGCCCGTCGGAAATCATCGCTTTCGACAAGGCGCTCTCGAAGTTCGAGCAACGGAACTGCCAGGTGATCGGCGCGTCGGTTGATTCGCACTTCACGCATTTCGCCTGGAAGAACACTCCCGTGGAACAGGGCGGCATCGGGCCGATCCGGTACCCCCTGGTGTCCGATCTGAACAAAAGTATCTCGCAAAAGTACGGCGTGCTTCTCAACGGCGAGGTGGCGCTGCGCGGTCTTTTCCTGATCGACAAGAAGGGGATCGTCCGCCACGCACTGATCAACGATCTGCCGTTGGGCCGCAACGTGGACGAAGCCCTGCGAGTTCTCGACGCGTTGCAGTTCACCGAGGAGCACGGCGACGTCTGCCCGGCCAACTGGCAGCAGGGCGAAGACGCCATGAAACCGACGGCCAAAGGCGTTGCCGAATATCTGGCAAAACACACCGGATAACCGTATAACAATTTTGTGATTACCGGCCGCCGGCGGAGTCCGATCGCTCGCCGCGTCGGCGGCAGAACCTTGTAAGGTGCAACCGATAAATAACTTTCCGGATTCAAGAATAAAGGAGGGGGCACCTGCCCCCGGACCATCATCAAATGGGCCAAGTCCCGGGGGCGGGTGCCCCCTCCTTTGAACCCAAATCGGAAAGTTATTTATCGGCCGCTCGTAAACCTCATTAAAGGAGTCAGGCAAATGGCTACTGTGGTACTGCAAGTCTACAAGTGCAGCGTGTGCGGCAATATCGTCGAGGTGATCGGCGCCGGCGCCGGCAGGCTCGTCTGCTGCGGCAAGAGCATGGAGTTGCTGGCCGAGAACACAACCGACGCCGCGCGGGAAAAGCACGTCCCGGTCGTCGAAAAGGTCGACGGCGGCGTCAAGGTCGCCGTCGGGTCCGTCGCCCATCCCATGGCGGACGACCATTACATCGAATGGATCGAGGTCATTGCCGGCGGCAAATCGTACCGCCAGTTCCTCAAGCCGGGTGACGCGCCGGAAGCCGAGTTCCCAATCGAAGCCGAGCAGATTACCGCCCGGGCACTGTGCAACCTGCACGGCTTGTGGAAAGCGGAGTGAGCGTTTCTTGTATTTCGGTCGCTTGTCAAACGTTGAGGGCACAACCATCAAGGAGAACGACATGAGCAGTCTGAAAGGTACGCAAACGGAGAAGAATCTGTTGACCGCGTTTGCCGGCGAGTCGCAGGCACGAAATCGGTACACGTTCTTTTCCAGCAAAGCGAGAAAGGAAGGCTTTGTCCAAATTGCCGACATCTTCGAGGAAACCGCCCATCAAGAGAAGGAGCACGCGAAGCGGTTCTTCAAGTTTCTCGAAGGCGGCGACGTCGAGATTCAGGCCGCGTTTCCGGCCGGGGTAATCGGGAGCACCGCCGAGAACCTCAAGGCAGCCGCCGCCGGCGAACACGAAGAGTGGGAAACCCTTTATCCCCAATTCGCCGAAACGGCCCGACAAGAAGGGTTCGAAGCGATTGCAAACGTGCTCGAAGCCGTCTCCGTGGCAGAGAAACAGCACGAGAACAGGTATCTCGGTCTGCTGGCCAACGTGGAGGCGAACACCGTCTTCAAGAAGGACAAGAAAGTGGTCTGGCGGTGCCGGAACTGCGGTTACCTGCACGAAGGCGAGGAGGCCCCCGGGGCCTGCCCGGCATGTGCCCATCCCCAGGCGTATTTCGAGGTGTTGGCCGAAAACTGGTAACCAGCGAGGGTAACACGTTATGTACTCCGCCAAGATTCAAAGGAGGGGGCACCTGCCCCAGGCCAGCGAGAGTAATGCGTTACGTCCGGGGGCAGGTGCCCCCTCCTTTGTTCTTCTCGCGGGACTGTTCCCTTGACTCAATGGTTTGCGGGAGGCCGTCATGGCAGTACGAAAGATCGTCAAAATCGACGAGGAGAAGTGCGACGGTTGCGGGCAGTGTATCGTCGATTGCCCGGAGGGGGCGCTGCAAATTATCGACGGCAAGGCCCGAGTGGTGAAGGAAAGCTACTGCGATGGGCTGGGTGCGTGCATCGGTGCTTGCCCCCGGGACGCCATCACGATTGAACAGCGCGAGGCCGAGCCTTTTGACGAGAAGGCGGTGAAGCAACACATGGCCGAGGCCCGGCGGCAGAAAGCCAAGCTGCCGGCATTGGAATGCGGCTGCCCCGGCTCGGCCGTGCGCGAAATGCGGCGGCCGTCGCCGGCGGACCCTTCTGCGGGAGATGTCCCGTCGCAGTTGAGCCACTGGCCCGTGCAATTGACGCTGGTGCCGCCGAATGCCCCGTTTCTCCGGGAAGCGGACCTGCTGCTGGTGGCCGATTGCGTGCCGTTTGCCGTGGCCGATTTCCACGCGCGTTTCCTCCAGGGGCATCCCGTGGTGGTGGGATGCCCCAAACTCGACGATCCGCAAGCTTACGTCGGAAAGCTCGCCCAAATTCTCCAGCAGTCTTCGATCCGCAACCTGACGATCCTCCACATGGAGGTCCCTTGTTGCACGGGATTGTGCATGATCGCCAAACGGGCCATGGAAACCGCCGGCGTCAGCGTGCCGGTCAAGGAGATCACCGTGAGTGTTGACGGACGCGTGATTGCAGAACGGGAATCGTAGAGGTGGAGTGAGATCATGAGCGAACCTCGATGTCCCGGCCAGGATTTGCGCTACTTGAAGCCGGAGGACGTGTTTGACATCCGCTGCCCTTACTGTAAAAAGGAAGTCGAGTTTTTCAAGGACGAGCCGTCGTTGCGGTGCCCGTCGTGTCACAGGCGAGTGCGTAATCCCAAAATCGACCTCGGTTGCGCCAAGTGGTGTGCATACGCGAAGGAGTGCCTGGGGGCTGTTGACGACGAATCCGACGAGATCGCGCCGGTGTGCGACCGGCTGATTCTGGAGGTGCAAACCGTTTTCGGCTCCGACCGGCGGCGAATCGACCACGCCCTGAAGGTTCTCGATTTTGCCGAAAGGATCGCAAGAACGGAAGGCGGCGACCCATTGGTCGTCCGCGCGGCGGCAATCCTGCACGATATCGGCATTCCCGAGGCCGAGCGGAAACACGGCTCCTGCACCGCGAAACTCCGGGAGATCGAAGGCCCGCCGGTCGCCAGGGCGATCATGGAGAGGCTTGAACTCGACGAGAGTGTCGTCGACCATGTCTGCCGGATCATCGGCTCCCGCCACAGCGGAAAGGACATCGACACCCCCGAGTTCCGCATCGTCTGGGACGCCGATTGGCTGGTCAATATCCCCGGGGAGCATTCAGGCGAAGACCGGGAAAAAACGGCCGCACTGATTGCAAAGACATTCAAGACCGGCAAGGGCCGCGCGATGGCCGAGAAACTGTTCCTTCAAGACATTGAAGATTGATGCTCGAAGATCGAAAGGACTCTCATGGATACGACACTGCGGCAAGACATCGATTGGGTCGGGTGCGTCGACTGGACGATTCGCGATTTCCACAGTTACAAGACGGAACGCGGCGCCACGTACAACGCCTACCTCGTTCGCGACGACAAGACCGCGCTGATCGACACCGTTAAGGCGCCCTACGCGGAAGAGCTGCTCGAAAACATCGCCCGATTGACGGAACTCGCGGAAGTCGACTACGTGGTCTGCAACCATGCCGAGCCCGACCATGCCGGCTCCCTGCCGCGCGTGATGGAAAGCCTGCCGAGTGCGACGCTCGTGTGCGACAAGAAGTGTCTCGCAACGTTGTCGAAGTGCTTCGACGCGTCGGGATGGAAAACCGAGATCGTCGCCTCCGGCGATACGATCCCGCTCGGCAAGCGGACGCTGCAATTCGTCGAGACGCCAATGGTACACTGGCCCGAGTCGATGTTTACCTACGTCCCGGAAGAGAAGCTGCTCTTCTCAATGGATGCCTTCGGCCAGCACTATGCCAGCTCGCAGCGGTTCGACGATGAAGTGCCGTTGTGTACCGTTCTCGAAGAGGCCAAAACCTACTACGCCAACATCGTGATGCCCTACGGCAAGCAGGTTGCCGGGGTGTTGGAGCAGGCCGGGGGTCTCGACATCGAGATGATTGCCCCCAGCCACGGCGTCATTTGGCGCACGCACCCGGCGAAGATCATCGAAGCATACAAAAACTGGTGCGTCTGCCGGCCCAAGCCGAAGGTGCTGGTCGTCTACGACACGATGTGGGAGAGCACCGGCCGGATGGCCCGCGCGATTTGCGAAGGGGCATCGCAGCCGGGCGTCGAAGCGGTGCTCCTGCACGTTCGCCGTTCACACTTGACCCGAATCGCCGCCGAGGTGATCGACGCCGCCACGGTTGCGTTCGGCTCCGCCACGCTCAACCGCGGCATGATGCCGATGGCCGGCGCGGCGCTAACGTATCTGAAGGGACTCCAGCCAACGGGTAAGGCCGCTTTCGCGTTCGGTTCGTACGGTTGGGGCCGCGGCGGGCCGGAAGCCGTTCAGAAGTACCTGGAGGCAATGAAGTGGGAAATCCTGCGCGAGCCGCTAAGGGCCCAGTACCGGCCCGCCCCGGAGGTGCTCGACGAGTGCCGCGAGGCCGGAAAAATGCTCGCCGAAAAGGCGAAGCAGATGGCCGGCGATCGCAAACCCGGTCAAAACGTTTGCGTTGATCCATAACCGCTATCCTTATGTCGAAGGAGAGATGAAAGATGCAGAAGTACGTATGCGATATATGTGGTTGGACGTACGATCCGGCAGCCGGTCTGCCCGAGCAGGGTATCGAGCCGGGGACGCCGTTCGAAGACCTTCCGGACGATTTCGAGTGTCCGGAGTGCGGGGCGGGCAAGGATGCGTTTTCACCGGCAGATTAGTTAGGCCGGCCAAGGGTAGACATTGCCATGGCAAAGCACTTCGTGGAAATGATTCAAGAACACCACGTGATCGTGCAGGCGCTCGTCGCCACGCTCTTCACGTGGTTTATGACCGCGGCCGGGGCAGCCGCGGTTTTTTTCACCAAGCGATTCAACCAGAAGATCATGGACGGGATGCTGGGGCTGGCAGCGGGAGTCATGATCGCCGCCAGCTACTGGTCCCTGTTGGCGCCGGCCATTGAAATGTCCGAGGGCGGTTGGGTCCCGAGTTGGGTCCCGGCGACGGTCGGCTTTCTGGCCGGCGGTCTCTGCTTGTACGTCGTCGACAAAATACTCCCCCACCTTCACCCCGGGCTGGACATTTCCCAGGCGGAAGGCATCAAAACCTCATGGCAGCGGAGCGTCCTGCTGGTCTCGGCGATTACGCTGCACAACATTCCCGAGGGGCTCGCCGTGGGTGTGGCGTTCGGCGCAGTTGCACACGCCGCACCCGAAATGGTGCAGGAAATGACCCTTGGCGCCGTCGCACTGGCGATCGGGATCGGCATTCAGAACTTTCCCGAAGGGATGGCCGTCTCCATGCCGCTTCGGCGCGAAGGCATGGGGCGGTTTCGGGCCTTCATGTACGGCCAGGCATCCGGCGTGGTGGAACCGCTCGCCGGCGTGCTGGGCGCCTGGCTCGTGTTGACCATGACCCCGCTGTTGCCTTATGCCCTGGCCTTTGCCGCCGGCGCCATGATCTTCGTCGTGATCGAGGAGCTTATCCCCGAATCGCAACAAAACGGCTACGGCGATTTCGCAACGCTCGGAACCCTCTTCGGGTTCACGATCATGATGATTCTCGACGTAGCACTCGGGTAACAAGGGAGACATGCCGTGGATCTCGACCCGTTGTGGCTGTCGCGTTTGCAATTTGCCCTGACCATCGGGTTCCATTTCCTGTTTCCGCCGCTGACGATCGGGCTGGCCTGGCTATTGGTGATCGTCGAAGGGATCGGCTGGCGGCGGGGCGATGAGGACTATGTCCGAGCAGGCAAGTTCTTCGCGAAGATTCTCGGCCTGACGTTCGTGGTTGGTGTCGCCACGGGGATTGTCATGGAATTCCAGTTCGGCACGAACTGGGCCGAATACTCGAAGTTCGTCGGAGATATCTTCGGCGCGCCGCTGGCCATCGAAGCCATCTTCGCGTTCTTTCTCGAATCGACCTTCCTGGCACTGTACCTGTTCGGGCGCGACAAGGTCTCCAAGGGCGTCCACTGGCTTTCGTGCCTGATTGTCGCAATTGGCTCGACGCTCTCGGCGTTCTGGATCATCGTGGCCAACTCCTGGCAGCAGACCCCGGCCGGCTACACCATCCGGAACGGGCGAGCCGAGTTGGACGGCTTCGCGGCGGCCGTGTTCAACCCTTCCACGTCCATTCGTTTTCTCCACGTCTTCACGGCGTGCCTGATTGCCGGCGCGTTCTTCATGGCCGGCATCTCGGCGTATCTGCTGCTGAAGGACAAGACCTCGGAAGTCGCCCGCAAGACGCTGAAAATCTCGTTGGTCGTCGCATTTCTCGCGTCCCTGGCGGCATTGTTCCCGACCGGACATCACCATGCCCAGGAAGTCGCTCAGTGGCAACCGGAGAAACTAGCGGCCATGGAAGGGCTTATTAAGGGGCAAGAAAATGCGCCGCTGACGATGTTCGGGGTACCGAAGGAAAACCCGCCGAAGCTGGACTATGCCGTTGGAATCCCCGGTATGCTGAGTTGGCTCGCCTTCGGCGAGATGGACCACTACGTTGCGGGCATGGAAGATTTCCCCGAAGATGAGCGGCCGCCGATGGTGATAACATTCCTTTCCTTTCATGCGATGGTGGGGCTCGGGTCTTTCTTCATTGGGTTTACCTCGCTGGGTATTCTCCTGCTGATATGCAAGAGACTCTATGGGGCTTGGTGGTACTTGTGGTTGCTGGTGCTGGCGATTCCGTTGCCGCTTGCGGCGTGCGAAGTCGGGTGGATCACCGCAGAGGTCGGCCGCCAGCCTTGGGTCGTCTACCGGTTGTTGAGAACGGCCGATGCGTTTTCGACCAACGTCAGCGGCGGCGAAATCCTATTCTCGATCATCATGTTCGGATTGATCTATCTGGTCCTCGGCGCCCTGTACCTGTTCATCCTGGTAAGGAAAGTCCGGCGCGGCCCTGAAACATCCGCCGGCGAGGAGACGCAACCATGATGGACCTGAACACCACGTGGTTCTTGCTGATCGGCGTGTTGCTGACCGGCTACGCCGTTCTCGACGGTTTCGATTTGGGCGTCGGCGTGCTGCACCTCTTTGCCACCGACGAGCGGCAGCGGAGGATCAACCTCGCAGCGATCGGGCCGGTGTGGGACGGGAACGAAGTCTGGCTGCTGACCGCCGGCGGGGCCATGTTCGCCGCTTTTCCACCCGTCTACGCAACCGTCTTCAGCGGGTTCTACACGGCATTCATGCTCCTGTTGTTTGCCCTGATTTTCCGCGCGGTTTCGATCGAATTCCGCGGGCAAGTCGACGGCCCCCGCTGGCGAAGATTCTGGGACCGGACCTTCGGGCTGGGCAGCCTGGCGCCGGCCGTCCTCTTCGGCGTGGCGATCGGCAACGTCCTTCGCGGCTTGCCCATCGGGGCGGACGGGAGTCTTCACGTATCGTTTTTCGCCCTGCTGAATCCATATTCGCTTCTTATTGGCCTGCTCAGCCTGGCCATGTTCGTCATGCACGGAGCCGTCTACCTTGCGGCAAGAACCGACGGCGAACTCCAAAAGCGGATGGCCCGTTGGGCCACTGGTGCGTGGGCGGGGTTTCTCATACTCTACGTGGTAGCCACCGTGGCAACGGTTTTCGTCTCGCCCTTCCTGTTTGAGCCGATCCCGCACAATCTGCTGGCGTGGGGTCTTTGTTTACTTCTATTGGGGGCGGTTGTCTCGATTCCAGTGATGGTTCGAGCTGGGAGATTTGTGCTTGCCTTCTTGGCATCCGCTGCAACAATAGGATCAATGATCGGCCTGATGGGTGTGAGCCTCTACCCAAGAATGGTTCCCTCCAGCATTGATCCGGTCAACAGTCTTAATATCTACGACGATTCCTCCACACAACGCACGCTGACCGTGATGCTGGTCGTCGCCCTGGTTGGCATGCCGCTGGTGATCGGATATACCGCTTATGTTTATAAAGTGTTCATGGGGAAGATAGTAATCCCGAAAGACGGCTATTGATGGTGACTTCAAACCCGTTTCAGTTTCCTAACGTTCGTGGTAAATGGGAAATATCAGTTAATTGGAGGTGGTACGATGGATAACACCCGTGTTTTGCGAAGCGGCCTCTGGCTGGCAGTGGTCTGCTTCGCGCTGCTTGGGGCAACCTTGCCCCAAGCGGACCCGGCCGAGGAGCCCGATCGAGACGTGCCGCGAGACGCACTCGGGGCGGCGAGTCCTGAGTATCAGCAGGAAGCACTCGCCAAGCTGATGCCCGAACAGGACGTGGGCAAAGCACCCAAGGGTTTCGACCCGGTCATTTGGAGCGCGTTTGTGCCGGAGGACAACGCCCTGACCCCGCAGCGCGTAGCCTTGGGCCGCAAGCTCTACTTCGACAAGCGTTTGTCGGATGACGGCAGCGTCTCCTGCGCAACCTGCCACGACGTAACCCGGGGATTTACCGATCAGCTTGCGGTCTCCAAGGGAATCGGTGGGCAGCTCGGCAAGCGCAACGCGCCGACGACGTTGAACGCAGTCCTACTACAAACCCTGTTTTGGGACGGCCGCTCGCCTACCCTGGACCACCAGGCCAGGCAGCCGATCCTGAACCCGGTGGAGATGGGAATGGCCGATGAAGCGACCGCTATGAAGGCCATCAGCAACGATCCCGAGTACCAGAAGATGTTCAAGGAAGCCTATGGCCGGGATATGAACTATGAAGATCTTGGTCGGGCGATCGGCGCCTTCGAGCGTACACTGGTCTTTGTAGATTCCCCCTTCCGGCGGTTTCTCGCCGGCGATAACCAAGCCGTTTCGGCCGAGGCCCGTGCCGGATTCGAGTTGTTTAACGGCAAGGCCCGATGCGCGGCCTGCCACCCCATGAGTCCGTCCAACCCGTTGGGTACCGATAATCGGTTCCATAACGTCGGCGTCTCAGCTCGACACCAGGACTTCGAAGCCTTGGGGCGGCAAGCGATTCAGCTCCTCCAAAAGGACCCGTCGGAACAAAAACTGGATGAGTTGGCTGTGGGTACCGACCTGAGCGAGTTGGGACGGTTCATGGTAACCCGTAACCGGGTCGACATGGGTTCGTTCCGCACCCCGCTGATCCTCAACATCGGCATCACGCCCCCCTACATGCACGACGGCTCGCTGGCAACGCTGTGGGATGTGATCGACCACTACAACAAGGGCGGCGAGGCAAACCCGTTTCTCGACGGCGGCATCGAGCCCTTGGCCCTGACCGAAAAAGAAATCGACCAGTTGGTGGCCTTCCTGTTCACGCTGACCGACGTCCGTTTTGCGGAGGAAAACCAGCGGCAGTTCGAGCAGCAGCAGGCTGCGGCTATGAAGAATCGACCCATTCGAGACGAGGCGATAGCCAACCGTCAAACCCTGCCCTTCGAGCGCCGGGTGATGGGAACAAAGAACACCGATCAGTAACAAGGAGCGATCCACGATGGCTATTCATAAGAGCGTCGAAACCAAGTATATGGAGGAGCGCCGTGAGCTGTTCCGCGGAATGCGGAACCTCGACCGCCGCTCTTTCCTGAAGGTGTCGGCGGCGGCCTTGGGTGCAACCGCCGGCCTGGCCGCGCCGCATTCGTTCACACCCGTAAGCGTGGCGCAAGACGCCGGGGCCCCGGACGCGAATCCGGCCTTCCGCTTCGCCTGTATTTCCGACTCGCACCTCTACGAGAAAGAGGTTAATGACCGTTTCGTGCGGGGGCTGTTGCGCGCCGTCGACGACGTCAACAACCTCGACCCGCAGCCCGACTTTGTGTTCTACGGAGGTGACCTGGCCCAGCTCGGCCAAGTCAAGGAACTTGAACTGGGCTCGGAGATCCTCAAGAACCTCAAGGCCCCTCTGAGGATCATGGTCGGAGAGCACGACTGGTATCTCGACATGGGCGAGAAGTGGCAGGAGCTGTTCGGCGAGCCGACCTACTCCTTCGACCATAAGGGAGTCCACTTTGTGGTGCTCAACAGCGTGGTGGAAAAGGATTTCTGGACCGGGCGCGGGCTAACGCCCATGCAGCGCATGAAGACGGTGGCCGGCCTGGATAACGGGCTGCAAAGCCCCTTCACCGTGGGCGAACCGCAGCGGAAATGGCTCGAAGAGGATCTGGCCAAGGTGCCGGACGACGGCCGTGTGATCGTCTTCTCCCACTCGCCGCTGTACAAACTGTACAAACCGTGGAACTTCTGGACCGACGATGCCGAGGAAGTCCAGGCGATTCTCCGGCGGTTCAAGCAGGTGGTGGTGATCCACGGCCATACCCACCAGTTGTTGACCAACCGCATCGGAAACATCTACTTCCATGGGTTGCTGTCGACAGCCTGGCCTTGGCCGTATGCCCCCGAAGGGATGCCCAAACTGACTATCGAGATGAGCCGACCCGATCCGTTCAATCCCAACGACGGATGTGGCGACGGCGAGGTGCAGGTGCATCCGGACGGCCTGGTGGACAAAATCTATAACCTGTGGAACCGCAATCCGATTACCGTCAGCAGGACTTACATGGCCAGCATGGGCAAACAGGATGTGCCGCCGAAGCCCAACCGGCCGAGCTACTAACAACGGGCAAGGAGACGAACCATGTACCAAACGTTGATGTCTCATCGTGGCAACCGCGCCCTTTTGGGCGCCCATTGTCTGTTGCTGGCCGCGCTCTTGGTCGGTTGTGGCCAAGAAACAAGACCTCGCGGGACGGCAACCGGAGACGCCTCGGAGGATTTGGAGAAGCAGTCACAAGCCGCTCCCGACGATAGCCCGTCGGACGCCGCTTCGACGACGGCCCCATTGCAGCCGGTCCCGGTAGAGAAGGCCGTAGAGCTTCCATCGTGTGATGGCGAGAACACCGTCACGGTTTCCGGGGAACTGGCTGGCCAGCCCCTGGCCGACGCCCTGATGGACCAGTGGAAACGAGACCATCCAGAACGCGACTGGGTCGCTGAAGAAAAGAAGGCACACGCCTTTAAGCCGCCGGCCGATAACTCGGACCTGCTCAAGGGCGATCAGGGCAAAGGACACGCCTACGGCAACTACACCGAGCGCGATATCCTGATCTGGACCCGAGAGACCGAGAAGTTTGTGGCCGAGGGCTCTCGGATCTTTCACAGTGCCGACGAGCTGGGCAGCACCATCGGCGTTTCCTGTGACATGTGCCATCCACATGCGGCGAACACCCACCCGGAAACGTATCCCAAGTTCCAGACGCAGTTGGGCCGCGTCGTGTTGCTGCGCGACATGATCGACTGGTGTATCGAGAATCCGGTCCGCGGCGAGCACCTGGATCCCAACGGCCCGGAGATGCGGGCGTTGGAGGCCTACATCATGGCGCAGCGCAAAGGGGTTCAGATGAATTACGGGAAACACTAACGCTACCCGGGCGCGGCCCGAGAGCCGGTGTTGCAAAAGCACGGCATAAGCGAAGAGACACGGGGACGCCATGTTTGATCTGTGCCGCAGGTTTTATGCCGCGGCTTCGGATTTTCCCAATAGTTAAACGATTCGAAAGGAACCATCCATGAAAAGGCGACAATTTCTATCAGCAGCAGGTATCACCGCCGGAACCGTCATCGCCGGCGCGGCAACCGCAGCGGCCAAGAGCCGCCCGGCCGAAAAACGGTCGCAGGTCTACAAGTGCCAGAAGTGCAACACAATCGTCGAAATCCTCGTGCCGGGGAGACCGTCGCTGGTCCACTGCGGCGTGCCGATGGAGCTGGTGGAAGAACAAACGGCCCCCGCGGCCGAGAACAAGCACGTCCCGGTGATCGAGAAAATCGACGGCGGCTACAAGGTCAAGGTCGGCAGCTCGCCTCATCCCATGACCGACGGACACTACATCATGTGGATCGACCTGATCGCCGACGGCAAGACCCACCGCCAGCACCTCAAACCCGGCGGCATGCCTGAAGCAACCTTCCTCATCGAGGCCAAGGAAGTCGCGGCACGGGAATACTGCAACCTGCACGGGCTCTGGAAGGATAAATAGCCGCGACGAGCAAACGATTGCCCCGTCAAAAGGAGGCTGGTTCGCCGGCTTGCCATGCCGCAGTCGATCCGTTAGATTGCTCTCATGTCCACACGCGACGATGAACGCACGCTGACATTCAGTCCGATCGGGGTCATCCACACCCCGTTTCACGGGGCAACCGGTACGCCGATCCAAACCGCGTTCGCCGAGGGGGCGGAGGGACAGGTCGAGGTCCGCGACGAGGTGGCCGAAGGGCTGAAAGACCTTGAGGGCTTCGAGCGGATATGGTTGATCTATGCTTTCGACCGGGCAAGCGATGCGCGGCTGCTGGTTATCCCGTATCGCGACACGGTCCACCGGGGGGTGTTTTCCACCCGGGCGCCGTGCCGACCCAATCCGATCGGGCTCTCTTGTGTCCGGTTGATCCGCATCGAAGGCAACGTCCTCCATGTCCGCAACGTGGATATGCTGGATGGAACGCCGCTTTTGGACATCAAACCCTACGCGCCGCGATTCGACCATTTTCAGGTGGACCGGTGCGGCTGGCTCGACCGGTCGGACGACCACCGCGTTGCGGACGACCGGTTCGAGTAACATTGTGACTTTCATCTCTTGAAAAATGGGAAACCGATATCGAGGAGGAAACGACCATGGCAACCGATGTGACACGTCGAGAGTTCTTGGGAAAAGCGGGCATTGCAGGCGCGGCGGGTACGGGGCTGGCGATGGCCGCCGCGGAAACCCGGGCCGCCGAGGCAAAACCCGTCAAAATCATCGCCGTTTGTTGCAGCCCACGCAAAGGCAAGTCCACCGCGACTGCCCTGGGGGTGTGTCTCGACGCCGCCAAGGAAGCAGGCCCGAAAATCGCCGTCGAGTTGATTGAGCTGGCGGGCATGGAGATCGACGGTTCGCTTGCGGCGGGAATTCCTTTGGAACCGGGCCGGAAGGACGATTTCCCCGCCCTCGTGCCGAAGCTCGCCGATCCGCAGGTCGGCGGGATCATCGTCGGCACCCCGGTCTACTTCGGCAACATGAGCTCGCTTTGCAAAGCGTTTCTCGATCGTTGTATCGTTTTCCGGAAGAACAAGTTCGCCCTGGCGAACAAAGTCGGCGGGGTGCTGGCGGTCGGCGGGTGCCGCAACGGCGGACAGGAAATGACGATCCGTTCGGTCCAAACCGCCCTGATGTGCCAGGAGATGATCCTTGTCGGCGACGGGCAGCCGGGCGCCCACTTCGGCGCAACCGTCTGGAACGACAAGAACGTCGGCGACGTGACGAAGGATGCGTTCGGCATGGGGACGGCAAAAAATCTCGGCCGCCGCGTTGCCGAGGTCGCGATGCGCTGCCGTGCCCGCTGACGTGCCGGATCCGAACTGTGCCATGCCGTCCATCCCCAGCAAACTCGCCGCCCGGTTGCAGATTCTCGTCGCCGCGTTGATGTGGAGTTCCGGCGGGCTGTTTGCCAAGGCGCCGGTGTTCGAGTGTTGGGACAAGGACACCCGCGGGCTCATGTTAGCGTTTTGGCGGGCGGCGTTCGCGGCGGCCGTGCTGACGCCGATGATCCGCCGCCCCAAGTGGGACATTCGCCTGGTGCCGATGACGCTCTGCTTCTCGGCCATGTGCGTCTTGTACCTCAGTGCCATGGTGCTGACCACCGCGGCCAACGCCATTTGGCTCCAGGCCACGGCGCCGTGGTGGGTGTTCCTGCTCTCGATCGTCGCTTTTCGCGAGCCGGTCGTCCGCCGCGATCTGGTCCCGCTGGCGTTCGGCTTCCTCGGCGTGGGAATAATCCTCGCTTTCGAGCTGGTCGTTCAACCCCAGAACCGCCTTGGGGTAGTCTGCGGCGTCCTGTCGGGCATCACGTACGCCGCGGTAATCATGTTCACGCGCAAGCTCCGCGACCACGACGCGGCGTGGCTGGTGGGGCTCAATCACATCGTGGCAACCACGCTGATGCTGCCGTTGATGCTCTCGCTGGGCATCTGGCCGTCGCCGTTGCAACTGGCCGTCCTCGCGGCGTTCGGGGCCTTTCAGATGGGCATCCCCTATGTGCTGATAACCCGCGGACTGCGGACCATAAGCAGCCAGGAAGCCGTCGGAATATGCCTCCTCGAACCGGTCGTCAATCCGCTCTGGGTCTTTCTCGCCTGGGGCGAAGTGCCCGCATGGTGGACAAGAGTTGGGGCCGCGCTGATTCTGGCCGGGCTCGTGTTGCGGTACGCGCTGCTGGAGCGGTTCGGGAAAGGCGATTCGGAAACGGGCAACTAGGCTTTGTCTCAAAACGTGTCCGAACGGGTCGCACGGGTCTTGAGACAAAGCCTAATACGTACCTGTTGCGGAAAGCCGGATTTTCGGGTGCCATGCCCACGTTCGCGTGGGCATGTAGCGGTTTCTTGCGGGATTCACGACATGCCCACGCAAGCGTGGGCATGGCACCCAACTTTCCGCAACAGAAACTAGTACGACAACGCTGCGTTGGTCCGGAGCTACTCCGGCAGCATCGTTCTGCGGAGATACCGGCAATAGATGGCGCCGACCGGGTTGTGGGCAAGAACCCGATCCTTGGCGATCAGCGTGGTGACCGGTGCGCGGGAGAGCTTGCTGAAGATGGCATCATGGCCGACGCACAGGCCGCAGAGCACGTTCAGTTCCGTGCCCGCTTCGTTGAGCAGGTCGGCCTGCCCGGCCGGATTGCACATCACCTCGCGCTCCCGATCCGGGTCGATCTGCTCGAAGCCGAATTCCCGTTTTTCGATACCGCAGGTCTTACAGCAGACCGAGACGACGTCGAATTCCCGGCCGAGGATTTCGGCAACGATTTCGGCCTCCGGCGCCATGCCGATGCAGAAGGCCAGCCCCAGCTTGCGGCAGCCCAATTCCCGGGCAAAGAGGATGATCTCGCGGATTCGCGGTTCCTTGCAGTAATGGCGCGCTTCGATAGCAGAGGCGGCACGGTGGAGGCGGGCGATCTCCTCGTCTCGATACAGCGCCCGGTGCCGGCCGGCTGCGCCGAAACAGTCCGTGCCGTCGTCGCATCTCTTGACCCGGCAGGCAGCGCAGCGCGGGGGTGGTTTAGCGTTCATGTCTTCCGTCGCCTATTCTCCTTCGGGCATGTAGAGCAACCGGTTGCAGCTCTTGCAGAACATCGGGTGGCCAAGCTTGATCTCAGCGACCATGTTAATGGGCACTTGCTGATTGCAGCCGCTACAGCACTGGTTCTCGACGGCGGCCAGGGCGTCTTGGCCGAGATGGCGAAGGACTCGCTGGTATTTTTCTTTTAGCTCTCCCGGCAGTGCGGCTTCGGACTGGTCGAGTTCTGCTTCGAGGCGTGCCAGGTCGCCCCGGATAAGCGGTTCCCGCTCTTTGACATCGGCAGTTAAGTTTTCGAGTTTTTTCTTGGCCGTTTCGATGGCATTCTCGGCCTCCGCGGCTTTCGCTTCGGACTTTTCGATTTTTTCCCACGCCTCGAGGATTTCATCGTCCAGGACGCTGTTGGTTACCTTTTGGGCGGCGATTTGGTCCTTGAGTGCCTGGTATTCGCGGTTGCTGGCGGCGGTGTTGAGTTTTCCTTGAAGATCCTTGATCTTGTCCTCGCCTGCCTTGAGTTGAACCTGTTTGGCATCGGCGCCCATGCGCATCTTCTTGAGTTGCCCCGCGATGTCGGCCAATTGCTCTTCCAGGTGCTTGACGTGTGCTTCGGCGGCGCAAATCTGTTTGGGCCCCCGCTCCTGGCGCTCTTTCAAATCGGAAACCTGGCGATGGATGCGGTGCAACGTCCGCAGGGCGGAGGTGTTCACGTTAGGAGAGATCATTTTCGTTTGTCTTTGCAAGAGGATTTTTGAAGAAGCGCGCCCGCAGCGCCGGGGCGTTTCGGAAATGGCGCAAAAAAACCGCCGGCCTTTCGACCGGCGGCTTGATGACTCGCATCAGCCTGCCACTCGCTCGACCCGGTCGAGAAAGCCGGCAAGCTGTTGGCTCCGCACCGGGTGTTGCAGCTTGCGAACGGCCTTGGCTTCGATTTGCCGAACCCGTTCGCGGGTGACCTTGAAGATGCGCCCCACCTCTTCAAGGGTATAGGTATACCCGTCCCCCAAGCCGTAGCGCAAACGGATAATTTCCCGCTCGCGGTAGGTAAGCGTTTTGAGCAGGGCATCGATCTTGTCTCGCAGCAATTCATTTCCGGCGGCTCTTTCAGGTCGGGGGAGTCCTCCATCCTCGATGAGTTCCCCGAAACAACCATCTTCGCTTTCTCCGACCGGTCGGTCAAGGCTTACCGGATGGCGTCCCATGTCCAAAACCCGACGGGTCTCATCCATGGTCAACCCGGCCGCCTCGGCCGTTTCCTCGGTTGTCGGCTCTCGGCCCATCTCCTGTAAGAGGCGTTTCGCCGTATTTCGCAGCCTGCTGAGCACATCAATCATATGGACGGGGATGCGGATGGTCCGGGCCTGGTCGGCAATCGCGCGGGTGATCGCCTGCCGAATCCACCACGTGGCATAGGTCGAGAATTTGTATCCACGCCGATATTCATACTTGTCAACCGCCCTCATGAGCCCCGTATTCCCCTCCTGAATGAGGTCCAGGAAGCTGAGACCGCGATTGCGGTATTTCTTGGCAATCGAGACAACCAGCCGGAGGTTGCCGCCGGAGAGTTGGCGTTTGACCTGCTCATAATCCTCGTACTGCCGCTGCATGACGCGGCACCGTTTTTGCAGACTTTCGGGCGTTTCCTGGGTGAGCACCATCAGGTCGCGGAGCTCGCGGCGCAGATTCGCCCGTTTGTCCTTCGTGGCCGGGGTATCGATCACGCACCGCAACTGCGAGCGTATCTGCTCCATCCGCGCAAAGGCCTCTTCCATCTGCCGCATCAGGGCCTGAACCCGCCGCGTCCGCATACTCAGCTCCTCGATCAGCGTGAGCATTTTCCGGCGGCGGCGGATGAACCGCTTTCGGGCCGCCTGCCGGACCTCTTCCGGCGTTTGCTTGTTCAGCAGCCGGTTGAAATCCCGCCTGTTCTGCTGCGTCAACCGCTGCAAGGTCCGCAGGTTGTGAGGCATGCGCGCCTGGATTTGCTCCTTGGTCAGCCGTTCGGTCAAGGAGACCTTGATCGTCCGGTCGAAGGGGAGTTTCCCCCGGTGGACCTTGTGGAGCGTGTTGAGCGTTACACGCATTCCGAGATTGCAGCCGATAATCGTGCGGCGGAAGCGCTTTCGCGTGACTTCGATCTTCTTCGCCAGCGCGATCTCCTCCTCGCGCGCCAACAGCGGGATTTCGGCCATCTGCGAGAGATACATGCGGATGGGGTCGCTGCTGAACTTGACCACGTCGGGGGGCGCAGGCAGCGGGTCGACCGGAGTCTGCGGCACCTCGCCCTTCGCAAGCTCAGGCTTCTCCTCCGCTTTCGTGTCCGAGCCGTCCGATGTCTTCGCATCCTGCTTCGGATCGTAGAATTCCGGCTCCGGGGGTTCGTTCACCAGATCGACGCCCTGCTCTTCCAGGGCAATCAACAGGTTATCGAGACGATAGGGATCGACCTCCTCATCGGGAAGGTAGTCATTCACATCATCGTAGGTCAGGTAGCCTTGTGCCTTGCCTTTGGCAACCAGGTCTTGCATGTCTTTGTCAAAGAGATCCACCAGAACACTCCTTTCGCGTCCTCGTGACGCGCTGGGATCAAAGGGGTTGCGATCACGGGTGTGCCCGGGCCGCGCGGGTGCGGCGCCGGAGGTGATCGCCCGGCTGCGGCATCCTCACTCGTCCGTGGGTTCGGAAATACCCTGCCGGTCTCGTTCCTGCCGGAGAATCCGGTCCAGCAGTTCGGTTTCCTGGCTGGTGTCCAGCCCTCCTTCTCGTAGAGCCCCGAGGTGGCGGGGCCGCTGCTTTTCTGCCTCCTGTCGTTGAAAGGTTGCGATTAACTGTTGTAACAACGCATGGGGATCGAGTTCCCGCTCCCCTTTGGCTTGGTAGCCTTCGTCGAATTCGACCAACAGGCTTTTGGCGGCCTCATCGTCGAATTCCAACATCAACCGGCTGAAATCGGGCGTCGTGCCCTCGTCGGTCAACCGGCAAGCCGCCGCGTAAATCCGCCGGCAGGGTCCCGCCGGCAATCTTTCGGCCCCGATGTCCGCCCGTGCTTCCGGCAGACACTCAGGGTGGCCGATCAATAGTTCCATCAATTCCCGCTGCACCGGGGTGATTGGCTCGGGCGAGTCGGCCGTCGCAACGCCCGGCGGCGCCGTCCGGCGTTGCGTCCGGCGCCCAAGCTCCTTCAGCCGACGGCGGACCGTCATCTCGTCAAGACGGAACCGGCCCGCCAATTGCTGAAGAATCTTCTCCTCGCGCGGACCGATCCGCGGGGCCCGCGCGATGATCGACAACAAGTGATCGAGCGCCCGGGTCGCCTCGTGGATGTCGCGGTCGAGGTCCAACGCCGTCTCCGGGTGGATGGCCCCGCCTTCCAGGTCGAGCCCCCGGGTGGCAACGCGAAACGCATGGCGCAGGGCGTCGACCGCCTGGTTGTCCAAGAGGTCCTGAAAATCCCCCGGCTCGTGCGTGCGGAGGAAATCGCAGGGGTCCGTCCCCTCGGGCAACGTGAGAATCCACAAATCGGCTTCCTGGGCGACGAACAGTTCGAGGACTTCGTTCGCCCGCCGCTGGCCCGCCTCGTCCCCGTCGAGCACGAGGATGATCCGGTCGGCAAATCGCTTGAGTATCTTCACGTGCCCTTCGCCCAAGGCCGTTCCCAGACACGCAACCGCGTTGCCGAACCCGTACTGATGGGCAACGATTACGTCGGTGTATCCCTCCATGACCAGGACCGTGCCCGACTTGCGGATTGCCTCGCGGGCAACGTCCAGGGCGTATAACAAGTTGCTCTTTGAGAACAGCGGCGTTTCGGGCGAATTGACGTACTTGGCCGGGCTGGTGGTTCCCAGTTCGGGCAAGACGCGGCCGCCGAATCCGACCGGCCGCGATTGCGTATCGCGGATCGAAAACAGCAGCCGCCCGCGGAACCGGTCGTAGTAGCTCCCGCCCCCCTCCGGTTTGGCAAGGATGCCGATCATCTCCAGGACCTTCGCCCGTTTGGCGTCGCCCTCGGCCTGCTGGAGAATCCAATCCCGCTCGAGCGGCGAGAAGCCGATACGGAATTTCTCGATGCTCTCGGCCGTAATGCCGCGCTCGTCGAGGTATTTTCGCGGCACTTCGGCGGCGGGCGAGTTGAGCAAACACTGGTGATACTGCTCTTCGGCCCAGGCCATCGCCTTCAGGAGTGTCTGCTTTCCTTCCCTGGAGGAAAAGTCGAGCATCCCCGGCTCCGGCGGCTGTTGTGGTCGGGCGGGGGCCCTTCGCTTCAGTTCGATACCCGCCCGATCCGCGAGCATCTCCAGCGCCTCGCGGAACTCGACGCCTTCGGTCCGCATGATCCACGAAAAGACATCGCCGCCGATGTCGCACACCCAGCACTTGAACGTCTGGCGTTCGGGGTTGACCTGCAGGCTCGGGCGGCGGTCGTCGTGCCAGGGGCAAAGGCCCACGTAGTTGCGGCCCTGCCGCCGCAACCGAATCTGGGCGCCGACCAGGTCGACGATGTCGATCGCCTGGCGCACCAATTCCTTATCGTCGAGCGGCGAACCGGAAGACACCGTCATCTCCTGTGTGGCAAGACCCGCGAATTCCATTTCGCACCCACTTTTCAGGCAGGCAAATCCGTTTACCCAAGCTTCCCGGGAGGGAAGTGACGCAGGGGACAAAGCGTTTCCGTTTCTCTCACCGAACTCGCGGTCCCCGTGTCGAGTCTGGAATTATAGCTTTTCAGCAAAACCCCGTCAAGCACATGGTTTGCCAGCAGTGCTAGCAGTGATGTCTCCGTCGCTTTTTCACACTTTGTCCCCAGGTTTTTGCCGCTTGCGGCTTCGCACGAGACACCGGCCGGTCTATCCGGGTTCACCTTTTTTTCCCGCAGTCCCCTTGTGACCTGGAAGCCGCTTGTCTTCTTCCCGGTTCTCTTCGGTATCGTGTCTGTTGCCGTGGCGTTGAATCGCGTCCTGTCGTTGGTCCCACATTTCGTCGGTAGAGCCGCCCTCCTCACCCGGCATAAATGCCGGGCCTAATACCGGCTTCGCCGGAAAGGGCCGTAAACGGCCCCGCACGTTAGTCGTCTCCCCCTACTTCCCCGCATCCAACACCGCTTGCGCATGCCGGGCGAGGTGGCCGCGGAGGTCTTTTGTGTAGCTTCTTAGGATCTTCTCGCCGAGGCCCTTGTGGTCGCCGCAACGGTATAACGCCCGGGCAAGGAACAGCTCGCGGAGCGACTCCCGCCGGGTCTGCTCGCCGGTTGTGCCGCCGGGGACACCGAGCTTGCGGGCCTTCTGGATGTCATGATGGGCGAAGCCGATCATGCCCGGCTTCTGGAGCACGTCGTAAATCGGTTTCGCCGCCGCCGGGTCGCCGATCGATTCCAGTGCCAGCGCCGTCGCCCGGTGGTGCGAGAAGACGACGCCGGGATCGAGCAGGGCAGTCTTCTCGAGAATCGCCGGCAAGGCCCGCTTGTCGCCCGTTCGTCCCAAGGCGACAATCGCCTTGTCCAACGGGCTCAACGACTCCCCAAACTGCCCCATGCCGCGGTAGTTCCAACCCTTATCCCACCCGTCATGCTTGCGGACCTGCGCGATCACGTCGTCCAGGGCGGTCGGGTCGCCCATCATTGCCAGCACGAATGCGTATCGCGGCTTCGCCTCGCTGGTGGCCTTTTTGTAAGCCTCGCGGAGCATCGGCAGCGACTGCTTGGGAGACGCGAAGATCACCGACGCGTGTTTCGGATCGCTTCCAAATTCGTTGACCGCTTTTGCAATCGCTTCGTCGGAGAGCGGGTACGAGTCTTTGTCCGTAAGGACTTCCTTCTCGAGATTGCCGACGTCGACGAGGTGTTTTTGGATCGCCTTGACATCGACGCTGCGCAGCCGCTGGTTGTTTTTCGCGGCCACCGCGGCGGTATACCCCGCGGCGTAGCCCAGGTTCTGCATGTCGGGCTGCATCCGGATCAGCGGCACCGCGTCGCGGTGGGTGCTCATGCCCAATCCGACGACGAGAATCCCCTCAAGGCCCTTCGGCAACACGCAGCGGTACGGGATGTTGACGATGGTCCGGTGCGTATTCGGGTGCATCACGTGGAGACACGGGTGGACCATGTAGCCGTGCGTGTCGTACGGGCCGCCGCGCGCCTGGCTGATCGTGTCGGGGTAGGTCCGCTCGTTGATCTCGTCGAGGACCGACAGGATATGGTCGCCGACGATGCACCGCCGCTCGCGGGTGTCGATCAGCGTGCCCTGGTCGAACGCGGTCGGGTACTTGTCCTTGGCGTAGACGAAGACGTGCCACATGTCGACGATGTCGGTCTCGTCCACGAGCGTGAAGTCGGTGTTGGTGTACGAAGCCCCGAGGTTTCGCGGCGGCAGGCCGGTTCCCTGCATGGCCAGCTCGTCGCTGCCGGTGTAGAGGGTTTCGGCGCCGGCGGCCGCGGCGACGTCGCTGTTGCCGGTGCCGTCGATCACGACGTCGGCCAGGACGACCCCGCGCCCGCGCGGCGTAACGACGACGGCCCCTTTGACTTTGCCGTCTTCCACGAACGCCCCGGCCCCGATGCAGCCGAACCACAGCTCGCCGCCCGGCTTCAGCAGCTCGTCGCGCCACCAGTTGGCCCGCTGCTCGATGATCCAGCCGGTGCCGGGCACCTCGTTGGTGAACCCGACGCGGTTTCCATGGTAATACTTGCTGATCGCGCCGGTGGTCCCGACGCCGCCGAGCATGTGCTGGTACTCGACCACGAGCGTCTTGGCCCCTTGTCGAGCGGCGGAGATGCCGGCCGGGGCGCCGGAGGTGCCGCCGCCGATTACAACCACGTCGTACTTGCCCAGAACCGGGATTGCCCGGGCGTCTTGCAGGATGGTCGGCGACTTCCCAACCGGTCGCACGCCCTGGAGCATCTCGCGGGTGTCGCCGGCGTCGGCCGACCGGTCGCTCGGCTTCGGGCCGGCGAGCTTTACATCCTTCGGCTTCGGCAGCGATTTCGCTTCGGCCGCGGCGGCCTTGCCGATCATCGTCCCGGCGTCGATCAACGCAAGCGGGCGCATCAGCTTCGCGGCGTCGTTGCGATCCAGGTCGGCGCACCCGCCAAGGACCCAAAGCCGCGGAGCCGCCGTCGAGCGGAACGGGCCAAACGTCTTCTCCTTGGTGCCGAATATCGCATCGGGCGGCACCTGAAAGAGATCGTTCGCGGTAAACTGCTGGTTGGGATCGTACGTGGCGTTGCGGAACGCCTGTTCCGCAGCCGCCCAGGACGCATCGTCATCGGCGGCCATGGGGATCGTCATTGTGTATTCGAAGATGCGGTGCGGCCCGCCACGGCCCCCGAACGGCGGTTGGATCTCGCGAACCTTGAGGTTCTTGCCCTCGCGGGGTTTGCCGCCGATGACGATGTACTTCAACTCCTGATCGCCGGTCGGATAGGGCCGGAACTTCGCGCCGGCCATCCGGGCAACGGCCGCCCGAGGCGTTGCGTCGATGATTACCTTGGCGATGACCGCCTGCCGCCCGGCCCGGTTGGCCATCACGATGCCGCAGGGGTTGCCGGCGGCGTCGCGCAGCACGTCGGTCGCGTAGCAACCGTAGAGATACTTCACGCCGGCGTCGAGCAACGCCTGATCGAGCGTCCGCTTGATGTGCATCGGCCGCGGCGGGGGATACGCGGCAGCTTCCGCTTTCGGCGGCTGAGGCTTCGCTTGTTTCTTCTTCCCGACGATCTCGATCTCGCCCAACAAGGTCCGTTCCATGCCGGCCGGCTTCTGGACGAAGATTTTGACGTAGCGGGCCTTGCCGTCGATCGGGCAAACGAGCGTGCCGAACCCGGGTTTCGGCTTCGTGTTCTTGATCTCTGCCACTTTCTTCCACGTCTTCCCGTCGTCGCTGGTCGAGACGGTCATGGCCGCCACGTCGAAATTTGTCCCGCCAACGCCGTTGGTCCGCCGGAAGAACATCAGCCGCACTTCCTTGATCTCCTGCGGCTTTTTGAGATCGGCTGTGATGTTCACGTCGGCGTCGTACTGTACGCTCTGCCTGGCGGAGTCGGCCCAGCGGCCGTCGGTCAACATCGACGGCTTCCTGGTATCCTTGTGTACGCCCGCGCTGGGCTGATCGGCTTGGTAGGTGAACTTGATTGCGTTCGGGCTCCGGTCCGCCTGCGGAGGCGTTCCCGTGTCGCTGAAAATCTGTTTTGCCAGCGGAGAGGTCGGCACTTCGCCCGGCTCGAGCCAGAGCCGCAGCGTGCCGGTCATGTCGTCGCCCAGGTAGGTCTTCGGCGTGGCGAGAAAGACCGACGCCCCATCTTCGGCCGCCGCAACCGCCGCCGCGACCGCCCCGGTGCTGCCGCCGACCACAACCACGTCGACATCATAGGCCACCGGAATCTGCCGGGCCGATTCATTAACGACCGGCCCCGCATATGCGGCGGTCGACATTCCCAGAATCACAACAAACAACAAGGCAAGGAAAGAACATTGGCGAAACATTGGCAACTCCTTTGGATGTGCTGGGTTTCGAATTCTCCACATTATTGCTGAGCGGGGCCGCAAATGCAAGCAAGCGGACACGAGCGAACAGAGTCTTCCCAAAGCCCCCGCACTGTGTGCAGGTTCTTCGTGGAAGTTCGAGTGGGGAACCGACCGCACTTGACGCAATGAACCCCCGCACGCAGTGCGGGGGCGTTTGGTGTGGATGGAGACCGCTACTGGTTCAACTCGTTGGTGATCCACGTCTGCAATTCGTCCGTCTCGACGTCGCGAATCAGAAACCGCTTCTGTTTCGATGTTTCCCCGGCGATCAGCTCGATCTGCGATTTCCGCAGGCCCAGCGACTTGCTCAGCAGGGCGATGATCGCCTTGTTGGCCTTGCCTTTCTCGGGGGCTTGGGTGACGGAGACCTTGAGCATGCCGTCCTGCTCGCCGCGGATTTCGTTGCGCCGGGCGCCGGGCTGGGCACGGACGGGGAGGATCATGCCCTCGGCGTGCGGCTGAAGTTCGATCATGATGGCGTGTCAAGGTTTCCGGGAACGCGTGATTCCGTGTTGTAAAGCCGCGACCAGTGGTCGCGGAAGCCCTGGGGGATGGTTTCCTATGCTGACTCTTCCGCGCGACAAACGGGGTTCCGCTGATCTCCTTGCTTGCAGCGTATGTCCCCGCTTCTGCGCGACCACTGGTCGCGGCTTTACAACGCAAGCGACTGCTATTGATTTATTGATTTTATCCTGGACAGGTTACAAACCTGTCCTACGGGGATATCCTTTCGTAAAGCGCTGACCCGACGCGGACGATAGTGGCCCCTTCCTCAATCGCGATCTCGTAGTCGGCGCTCATGCCCATCGACAGGTCGTCCATGGCGATCCCTTCCGGGCAGTTTGCCCGAAGGCGATCCCGCAACTCGCGGATCGCGGCGAACTCGCGCCGCGCGCCGTCGAGGCCGGAATCCAGGCCGGCCATGCACATCAGCCCGCGAATCTCAATGTTCGCAAAGCCGGCTAACTCGGCCAGCGACGGCTCGATGGCATCGGGCGCGAACCCGTGCTTGGCTTCCTCGCCGGAGACGTTTACTTCCAAGAGAATCGGCACCCGCAAGGAAAGCTCGCCGGCGATCCGGTTGATCGCCTCGACTAGCTTGAGACTGTCGGCCGACTCGACCATTGCGACCAGCGGCAATGTACGTCGGACCTTGTTCCGCTGGAGGTGGCCAATCATGTGCCAGCGGATCGGCAACCCGGCCACTGCCTGGGCCTTGTCGGCGAGTTGTTGCGGCCGGCTTTCGCCCAAGGTCGTGCAACCGGCTTCAACCAGCGCCCTGATCTCCTCGGGGCCGACGTACTTGGTGACCGCCACCAGGGTAACGTCGTCCGCTGCGCGACCGCTTCGGGCGGCCGCTTCGGCAATCCGACCGCGGACGGCGGTGACGTTCTCGGTAATTTGAGTAGCAAGGTCTGACATGGAACAAGGCAGTGCTTTGCGAAGCTGCAAGCGGCTATTTCAGTTTCACGGTAGCATAAGGTGCGTTGGCCAGCAGGATGCACGACTTGTGGTGCCCGGCCAACCGGGCGAGTTCCTTGCCTGAGGCCACGTGAATCATGTCGAGCTCTTCGACGAGCGACGGCTCCAGCCGACTGAGCAAGTAAATTTTGGCGCAGTCGAGCGCCCTGGCAAGCTGGCCGGCGATTAAGGTGTCCTCGGGCCGCTCCTTGCCGATTTGCCGCAGAGTCGCCTGGCGGGACTCGCTGCGGGAGAGGCGTCGCAGCACGGGACCGGGCCTGGCCGCCAGATCGCAACAGACGGCGATCGCCCCGCCGTCCTCGACCAGCGGTACGGCGGCGTCGAGCGCCCGCCCGATGTTCACCCACGTCTGCTGATCCGAATCACCCTCGATGGCCGCCACGACGAGACTCGCCTGCTCGGAAACCGAACCGTTCCAGGCGGTATGGTACAGTTCGCGGGCACGCTGCCCGACGGCGTCGCACTGCCCGGCCAGGACGTGCAGGATCGAGGCCCCGCCGGCCGGGACCAGTTGGATCGTGAAACTGATGCCCAACAGCCATGCCACCTCTTCGACCTTCTTGGCCAGTTTTTGTTCGTAATCGCGGCGCGGGTCGAGCGCCCCGATGGTGCGGAACCGCTGCAGCGTCCGCTCGTCGGAGAACGTCGGGAAGACCGGCGTATGGATACCGAAATAGCCGGACGCCGCATCACTGTGTACACAACCGATCGGCAATACCAGGTCGGCATCGTGGATTGCGCGATTGACCAGGATCGGCTCGCCCGACGTGTCGGCGCCCAAGTACCCCAATTGCTCGCGGTCGGCCGGGGCGTGGGTCGCCAGCGTGATTTGACTGCGGACCGGTTCCTGCAAAAGCCGGCAAGGATCCTCAACCGGAGAATACCCGTTGGGGCGACTCTGTAGCAGAGTAATCCCGTCGGGATGGACTCGGGCATTGACAAGCGACCGGACAACGGCGGCGGTAACTTGGGCAGCCTGGGGAACACCGTGATCCAGGGCCAGGACCACACGGTCGCTCGGTGTCGTGCATCGCGACAGGGCAGGGTAGGCAAGCGGGTCGTCCAGCGCGGCGGCCACCGCCTTTTCCAGATGATCCAACGGTTTTCCGGCCGGATGACCGCAGTCGGCCAACAACACCCCCTCCTCGAAATCGAGGGCAACCGCCGAATCAGTCCCATATCGCAAAACGTTCATAGCACCTTAATTATCGGGCATTTCCGCGGGAGGTCAAGAAGTCGAGGTTTACGCACAGGGCCGATTTGCGAATAATTGACCATGATTCGGAGCAATGGCTGCCTATATCTACAAAACGAAGGATTGGAACATGATTTGCCCTCCGCACCATTCCCGTCACTTGGCGATTCGAGCCGCCGGCATCGCCATGCTTGGACTGCTTTGCTTCAGCGGTTGCGGCCCTTCGGAATCGCCGGCCGTACACGGTGTCGACGGAGGCCTTTCGGCGCCGGGCTCTTCCGGGCAGGCCCCGGTCGCCGGCAAACCGGCATCCGGACGCGAGATACTCGAGGCCATGGCCGCCGCCTACAAGAAAGCAAACACCTATGCGGACAGCGGCACGGCACGCCGCCAGGCAGACATGAGCGACGGGCAGATCGATGAGGCGGCCGATTTCTCCGTCACGTTCGAGCGCCCTAACAAACTCCGCATGCACGTATACGAAGGAGTTGTCGTCTGCGACGGAAAGGAGCTGCTCGCGGGCGTCAAGGGCCTGCCGAACCAGGTCCTGGTCAAAAAAGCCCCCGACGAACTGACGAGCGAATTCATCTACAGCGATCCGATTCTGTACCGGGAACTGAGCGGACGTTTCGCCGGACCTTCCCCCCAACTGAGCTTCTTGCTCACCGACGACACGTTGCAGGGACTTACGCAAAACGCCGAGGAAGTGACCCTGGAAGAGCCGGGGAAGATCGACGGCCGGCAGTGCCACCGCGTCGCGATTCGATCGCCGGACGGAATCGGCGTATTCTGGGTCGATCAGGAAACGTACGTGTTGCGGCGGGTCGAGTACCCGACCGATGTGCTGCGACGGCATCTCGCCGAGGGCAGAGAGGTCCGAAGCGTCTCCTTGGTGGTCGATTTCCGGGGCGCGCAATTCGATACCCCCATCGACCCCGCGGCCTTTCAGTTCGAGATTCCCCGGGGCGCCGCGCGGGTGAGGTATTTCGTCGAGCCGCCGCCGGACCGGCTCATGGAAGGTCCGGGCCAACTGCTGGGGAAAAAGGTCCCGGCGTTTCGGTTCACCGATCCGGCCGGCCGACCCGTAACGCCGGAGTCGCTGGCCGGAAAGGTCGCCGTGCTGGATTTCTGGGCAACGTGGTGCAACCCGTGCCGACAGACCCTGCCGCTGCTCAGCACCGCGTACGACCCGTTCAGAGACAATCCCAAAGTTGCCGTCTTCGCCGTCAGCGTCGACGAATCCCAAACCGCCGGACAAACCCTGACCGACACTTTCAAGGCATTGGGAGTCGATCTGCCGATCGCCCGCGATCCCCGTCAGGATGCATTTACCCTGTTCCATATCAAAGAAATACCCGCCATGCTGATTGTCGGTGCGAAGGGCACCGTGCAAGACGTGAGAATGGGCCTCGATCCGAACCTTGCTGCAACACTGCCGAAGAAACTCGACAAGCTGCTCGCCGGGGAAAACCTCTACCGGGAACAACTCGACGCATACAAGGAGCAAATGGAAAGGGCGCTGGAAGCGGCCAGACCCATTGCCGACAGCACCCCGCCGAAAACGTTCAAACTCGCCCCCTTGTGGCAATGTACCGGGCTGAAAAACCCGGGAAACATCCTCGTCGTACGCGACGGGAGCGAGCCTCCCCGGTTGATCGTCATCAGCCAGTGGGCGTCGATCGACGAAGTTGCCCTCGACGGAAAAGTCATTGCCACGCACGAAATGTCCGTCGAACGAACAGGACCGATCTACCAATTGCGGACCGCCGTCGGAGGAGACGGGCGGCGCTGGTTTGCCGCCTTCGCTTACGGCTCCCCCCAATTCCACCTGCTCGATGAGAACCTGAACCCGGCGTTCAGCTTTCCGAAGAATGTAACGGATACCCCGATTGAGACCACCGACGTCCAATTAGGCGACCTCGACGGCGACGGCAAGCTCAATGCCTACGTCGGTTATATCGGAAAGACCGGAGTGCAAGCGGTTTCGCTCGAAGGCACCCGGGTTTGGTCGAGCACGGCCGTCAGCAACGTGCTGGCGATGGCCCTCGGCGGTCCGGACCCGCAAGGAAAACGCCGGCTCTGCTGCACGAACAGCTCCGGGAAACTTGCCGTGCTCGACGCGGCCGGAAACCTCCAGGGAGAAGTCGCCCTGCCGGAACAGTTCCTCTATGCCATTGCGGCCGCCGACCTGCAACGCAACGGGCGATTCCTGTGGTGCGGCCTTTCGCAACCGCAGCCGATGACAAACAGGGTAGTGGGGTTCAATCTTCAGGGCGAGCTGCTTTGGACCCACCCCATGCCGGCCGGACGCCACCAGTGGCCGGTGGAACGGATCATCCCCGGACGGCTGGCCCCGGACGCCGACGGACGGTGGCTCCTGCCCGGGCCCGACGGATCGATCCGGGTGATTGCCGCCGACGGAAAACTCCTCGATCAGTTCCACTGCGGGGCAGAGATAACCGGCCTGGCCACCGTCGAACACGACGGGCACGCCATGCTGATCCTCGCGTCGCCCGAAGGGCTTCAAGCGTGGCTGGTGGAATAGGGGTCAGGGGTTAGGGGTTGGGGGTTAGAGGGATATTGCAAATTGCAAACTGCGTAACACTTCAGCCGAATGGCGAAACGCGGGTTTTTCCCGGGGAAATTGTAGGGAACGGCCTCTGTGCCGTTCCGCGGATCGGCCAGGCAGCGTTGATGGCCGTTGCGCCCGGAATGCCACAG
>Ga0180432_10001453_pt1 | contig 37411 bp, 38 predicted proteins | sample SS_ome_10_FD_132414 | JGI IMG/M metagenome (GOLD analysis project Ga0180432, IMG submission 132414) | Hypersaline lake sediment archaeal communities from the Salton Sea, California, USA - SS_1_MS_2 metaG | ecosystem: Environmental > Aquatic > Non-marine Saline and Alkaline > Hypersaline >... | reverse complement strand
CGAAGAAATACACAGCGTCATGCACAAACTCAATAACCGTCCACGAAAATGTCTTGATTTTAAAACACCGATTGAAGTATTTTTTAATCAACCTGTTGCACTAACGAGTTGAATCCGCACGAAGAATTATCTGCTCGGTTTTCTTGTATATGTTTCGTAAGATCAGACAATTCCGGTTCCAGTAACTCCGGGGACCTTTTCAATTCCGCCCACGCCCAGGGATGCATAGTGTAAAGACTCGATTCAACATGGTTTGTGTTCTTGGAAAGGAAGAGTATGTTGTTATGGAGAAGTCCATCAAGCGTATCATCTCGAACATTGAAACGCCGTGTCGTCGTATCCTGAACGACAAATCCCGCAAGAAATTTTCTTTCCTCGGATGTCAAATCACGCAAAACCGGTCTCCCGTTTTGTACGAGGCGTTTTGTCTGAATTCTGTTCTTGATCTTTACGATGACCCAGAAAAAGGAAATGGCCAGAAAGCACTTAATAGAGTAAAAGAAAATCAGGCTGATCAGCCTTCTTTTCCCCTCGACAAAAACATGAATTCCCAGGTGTGTGAGAATCGACTGCGGAAGAAAGAGAAGCAGGGCCGTGCTTGTGAAAAGAAGAAGAGCTATCTTTGGGTCTTTCAGCTGGTCAATGACAATGAGGGAGGTTTTTTTTATAATAGATACGAGAGTACTGCATACTTTTTTCATTTTTTCTCCTTCTCCCTAATATATCACATTTCTCATAAAAATCAAGAAATACGTAATATGTTAATAAAATACGTAAAATAATTAATTATATTTAATTATATGATTTGTTATTTATAAATTCATTACAATGTCATGTCGAAGATAAAGAGCATGACGGAGTGTACGTATGGAATATCCGGTTCTGCAGAAACACCACGCCGGACACATTCGCGATGGATATCATTACTTTTTCAGTTGAAAAGGTGGGGTCTCTTGGATAGAATAATCAAACGAGACAGTGTAAAAAACCAATAGATAGGCAGCGCTTCATCGTGGAACGAATCGTCATTACCGGATTGGGGACGGTCAACGCCGTCTCCAAAAATGTCGATGAATACACCGCCGCCCTGAAAAACGGGGAGTGCGGTGTGGGGCCGATTTCCGTCTTCGACACCACCGGCTACCGCACCCACACCGGCGGCGAGGTGAAGGACTTTTCTCCCCGGAGTATGATCCCGAAAGAGTTTTCCCTCCATCGCATGTCCCGGGCGGACAAGATGGCCTTTATAGCCGCCCTGGAAGCCCTCACCAACGCGGGGCTGTTCCCCTTCCCCGGGGAGCTTTCCGCCGACACCGGGGTGATCATCGGCGGCGGGGCCGGGGGGATGCTCCAGGGGGAGGAGTTCTTCAAGGAATACATCACCAACGGCCCGGAGCGGATCAGGTTTTCGCTGATGGCGCCGCTCCACTGCGCGGCAAGCGCCGATCACATCGCCGGGAAGCTGGGCCTCTTCGGCCCCAAGACCACCTTCATGACCGCCTGCTCCTCCAGCGCCAACGCCATGGGCTTCGCCGCGGATCTCATCAGGGACGGCCTGTGCCGGGTGGTGGTCACCGGCGGCACCGAGCCGCTGTCCCGCATCACCTATGCCGGGTTCAACTCCCTTCGCTCCGTGGACCCCGAGTACCCGAAGCCCTTCGACAAGAACCGCCAGGGGCTCTCCCTGGGCGAGGGGGCGGGGGTGCTGATCCTGGAATCCCTCTCCCACGCGAAGGAGCGGGGGGCGAATATCGTCGCCGAGTTCCTGGGCTACGGCGTCACCTGCGACGCCCATCACATGACCGCCCCGGCCCCGGACGCCGGGGGCGCGGCCCGCTCCATGCGGGCAGCGCTGGCCGATGCCGGCATAGATGCGACCAGGATAGACTACATCAACGCCCACGGCACCGCCACCCCCGCCAACGACTTGGTGGAGACCGCCGCAATCAAGGCGGTGCTGGGGAAGCGGGCCTATGATGTGCCGGTGTCGTCCACCAAATCGATGATCGGCCACACCCTGGGGGCCGCCGGGGCCCTGGAGGCCGTCGCCTCGATTTTGGCGATGAACGGGGGATTCATCTCCCCCACCATCCACCACACCGAGCCGGACCCGGAGTGCGACCTGGACTACGTCACCGAGGGCGCCCGGGAGGGGGCGATGGACATCTTCCTCTCCAACTCGTTCGCCTTCGGCGGCAACAACACCACCGTCATCATCGGTCGATTTACGGAAAAGGGGGTCGTCAATGAGTAGACCCGTGGTGATCACCGGCGTGGGAATGGTTACGCCCCTGGGGATCAGTTCCGAGGTCGTGTTCGATCGGCTCATCGCCGGGGAGAGCGCCGTACGGCCGATCTCCTCCTTCGACACCGCGGACCTCCCCTCTCATCTGGGGGCGGAGATCGCCGACTTCGACGCCAAGGAGATCATCCCCGGTCGGGCGATCCGGAAGATGGATCGGCTCTCCCGGATCGCGGTGGCGGCAGCGAAGCTAGCGATGAGTGATGCGGGGCTTGTCATCGACGACGACAATATGGACCGGGTCGGGATCACCCTGGGGGTGGCCTACGGCAGCGTGGACGTCTCCGTCCAGTTCGCTACCACCCTCTTCGACGAGGGGCCGACGATGGTCAACCCGATACTGGTCCCCAATACCGTTATGAACGCCCCGGCGGGGCACTCCTCCATCGTCCTGGGCTTTCGGGGGATCAACTGCACCGTCAACCACAAGGAGACCTCGGGGGAGACGGCAATCGCCTTCGCCGCGGGCCAGATCAAAAAGGGACGGGCGGACGTGATGTTCGCCGGGGGGGCGGACGTGGTGGGGCGGCTGATCTATGAAATCCTGGGTCGGTTTCGGGCCCTCTCACCACTGGACGGGAAAGACGAAGCGGCCCGGCCCTTCGACGTCCGGCGAAACGGCGCCGCGGCCGGCGAGGGGGCGGGGGTGATCTGCCTGGAATCTTTGGAATCCGCCCGAAAACGGGGGGCGAAGGTGTACGGCGAGGTCGCGGGCTTCGGCATGAGCGCCGCGCCGTCTCCGCTCAACACCTGGCCGACGTCGACCCAAGGGCCGGTGACGGCCCTCACCCGGGCCTTGGAGAGTGCCGGGATCGCCCCCGGTGACGTATCGTATATCAGCGCATCGGCCAGCGGGCATCCGGCCCTGGACGACCTGGAGGCGAAGGCCGTCGCCGAGGTCTTCGGCGAGGGGCCGAGCGGCCCCAGGGTGTCGTCTGTGAAGGGGGCCGTGGGGGAGAGCGCGTCCTCAGGCGGCGTGCGTGCGGCGCTTTCGGCCATGTCCCTCGTCCGGGGGGTGGTCCCTCCCACGGCGGGGCTGGAAACCCCGGCGTTTCCCCTGAACCATGTCATCGGCACGGGGAGCGAGACGGATATCTCCTATATCGTACAAAACGGCTTTTCCTCCGGCGGGACGTTCGTCTCGCTGGTGTATAAAATCAGCGACTGACCCGCCTGTGACGCATCCTGACGACGAATGACGAAAGGAACTGATAGTTCACCATGAATATCGGACACTGGGTAACAAAGCGGGCGATCGCCTTCCCGGATCGCCTTTTTCTTCGGGAGGCCGAGGGGGAGGACCGGCGATATACCAACGCCGCCTTCAATGAGCGGGTCAACAAAACGGCCCATGCGCTCATCCATCTCGGGGTATCTCCGGGCGACCGGGTCGGGGCGATCATGCTCAACTCGTCGGAATTTTTAGAGGTGCTCTTCGCCTGCGCCAAGCTGGGTGCCGTCCTCGTCCCCATGAACTTCCGCCTGGCGGTGCCGGAGCTGTCGTACATGATAGGGGACGCCTCCCCCCGGGTGATGATCTATTCCGTCGATTTTATTGAGAAGATCACGGAGATCAAGGAAAACGGCGTCCGGTGCGATACGTGGCTGGTCCACGGCCGGGACGCCGACGGCCCGGACACATTGCTCTCCGACGCGGTATCGGGCCGGGACGAATCCGAGCCGACGCCGAAGACGCACGTAACGGAGACGGACCCGATTCTGATCATCTACACCTCGGGCACCACCGGCGACCCCAAGGGGGTGATGATCAGTCATCGGAACCTCACCTTCATGGCCATCCACAACCTGCTGGGATACGGGGTCGACGCCTCCTTCATCTCCCTGGTGACGGCGCCGCTGTTTCACATCGGGGCCCTGGCGGCGGCGGCGATACCGGTCCTCTACGCCGGGGGATCGCTGGTGCTCAAGCGGTTCTTCAACGCGTCCGAGATCATCAAGCTCATCAGTGCTGAGAAGATCAACTACATGTTCGCGGTGCCGGTGATGTACCAGATGATGTCAGACGCCGCGGAGTGGCAGGGGGCGGATTTTTCCCACGTGCGCTATTTCATCGCCGGCGGGGCGCCCATGCCGGTGCCGCTCATCAGAAAGTATCAGGAGGAAAAGGGGGTCTCCTTCGCCCAGGGATACGGCCTCACCGAGACCGGGCGGGTGTCGTCGCTGCCCCTTTCCGACTCCATCCGAAAGGCCGGCTCCGTGGGGCTGGAGGAGTTTCACACGTTCACCCGAATCGTCGACGAGCACGAACAAGACGTGCCCCCCGGCGGGTCCGGGGAGATATTGGTCCGGGGGCCGAATGTCTTTTCCGGCTACTGGAACAAACCAGAAGAGACGAAGGCCGCCTTCACGGGCGAGTGGTTTCGCACCGGCGACATGGGCCGCCGGGACGAGGAGGGATTCCTCTACATCCTGGGCCGGAAGGTGGAGATGATCATCAGCTCAGGTGAGAATATCTATCCCGCCGAGGTGGAGCGGGTCATCCAGTCCCTTCCCGAGGTCAAGGAGGCGGCGGCGGTGGGGATGCCGGATGAAAAGCGGGGCGAGGTGGTGGCGGCGTTCGTGCTGCTGCGTAAGGGAGAGACGCTCACCGAGGACGGGCTGATAGCCGCCATCCAGGATTCCATCGCCTATTTCAAAATACCAAAAAAGGTCGTTTTCGTCGATGACTTTCCCAGAAACTCCTCGGGGAAGATTTTGCGGCGGGAGCTGAAGGTATCATTTGTATAATATAAAAAGAGACGTAGTGCATCATGAATGTTGGAGAATGGATCATTAAACGGGCCCGGAGAAATCCCGATGGACCTTTTCTAAAGGAGGAAGAGGGGGTCGACCGCGCCTTTACCAACCGCCAGTTCAACGAGCGGGTCAACCGCATGGCCCACGCCCTTGTGGACATGGGCGTCGTGAAGGGCGACCGGGTGGCGACGTTATTGTTGAACTCGTCGGAGTTTCTAGAGATATTCTTCGCCTGCGGCAAGATCGGGGCGATCATCGTGCCGGTGAATTTCCGCCTGGCGGTGCCGGAGCTCTCCTATATCCTCGAGGACGCGAACCCGAAGATGGTCTTCTATTCCTCGGATTTCTACGAGAAGGTTGAGTCCCTCAAGTCCATCAACCGAAAGGTGCCCGAGTGGATCAAGCACGGGGGTGAGGAGATCCTGGATGATCGGAACGTCGCGGATGTGGTCGACGACGCCTCCATCGACGAGCCTCCGGGACAGGACGAGGTGATCGAATACGACCCCCTTTTGATCATGTATACCTCCGGCACCACCGGGGACCCCAAGGGGGCTGTGCTCTCCCACCGGGCCATCACGTTCGACTCCATACACAATCTCATCAACTACGGCCTGAACAGCACCTTCAAGTCCCTGGTCTCGACCCCGCTGTTTCACATCGGGTCTCTGGCGGCCTCCACGACGCCGGTGATATATGCCGGGGGCTCGCTGGTGCTCAAGCGTTTCTTCAACGCGTCCGAGGTGATCAAGCTCATCACCGCCGAAAAGATCAACTACATGTTCACCGTGCCGGTGGTGTATCAGATGATGACCGAGGCCGCCGAGTGGGAGGGGGCTGATTTTTCCCACGTGCACTATTTCTTCTCCGGCGGGGCGCCCATGCCGGTGCCGCTCATCAAAAAATACCAGGAGGAGAAAGGGGTCTCCTTCGCCCAGGGATACGGCATGACCGAGGCCTGCCAGATCACCGCCGTGCCGCTGTCTGATTCGATCGCGAAGGCCGGCTCCGTCGGCAAGGAGGATTTTCACACGGAGCTTCGCATCGTCGACGAGAGCGACGCGGACGTCCCCCCCGGTGACACCGGCGAGGTGATCATCCGGGGGCCGAATTTGTTCTCGGGATACTGGAAGAAGCCGGAGGAGACGAAAGCGGCCTTCACCGGCGACTGGTTTCGCACCGGCGACATGGGGTACCGGGACGAGGACGGCTATATCTTCCTGGTGGGCCGGAAGGTGGAGATGATCATCAGCTCCGGGATGAACATATACCCGGCGGAGGTGGAGCGGGCCATCCAGGCCCAGCCGGAGGTCGCCGAGGCGGCGGCGGTGGGTATTCCCGATTCCCGTCGGGGCGAGGTGGTGTCCGCCTATGTGAGGCTGGAGAAAGGAAAGGAGATCTCCGAGGAGGAGCTGATCAAGCGCCTGACCGGGATGATCGCCTCCTTTAAAATACCGAAGAAGTTTTTTTTCGTCTACGACTTTCCCCGGAACCAGGGGGGAAAAATCCTCAAGAGAGAGCTCAGGGAGCAGTATCGACGAAAATCTGAAGAAAAATAGGCGGCGTTCACTTTTTTTTTGATTTTTTCGTAAAATCGTCGTACGATATTATCATACATATATCCGCACGGGAGAATCCCCGGGCGGTTTTTGCGGTTTTGTGTACGATCGGCGGCGGTTTGGACGGTCCTCTGTTGCCGGTTTCAGGTTGGTTTCAGGCATGGAGGTGCGCCATGAAACAGGATCGCAAGACCAAGCGTGTCGATAACAACACGTTTGACAACTGGGCCAATTTTATGTTGCGGGGATTTGTCGGGAAACAGCCCGACGGATACTGTCATCGCGACGACGGCTGGGACGATGAAACAATGGTGATGATGAACGACGCTCCTGAAAAGGAGAAAAAAGCGAATTAACGACAATCAGGGAAAACATGCATCTGCGCAGGCAACGTCCCGCGCCGACACCAGCGGGGTTTTACGCCCCGCTTTTTTATGCGCCGCCCTCGTTTCTGATCAGTCCCGCGATGTGGCGCACCTGGGCGGTGAGGTTGAGGACGTAGGCCTCCTCCATCTGCCTCGATTTTCTCAAATCCATGTATTCCTCTTTCTTGATCCGGGCGACGACCGACGCCTCGTCCATGTCGGTCTCCAGGAGGTAGCGCTCTATCTTCTCCCTCAGGGTTTCGGTGTCCCGCTTCGCCGCCTGGAAGAACCGCTCCAGGTCCTCCTGCTCGATCCGCGTGTGGTGCCCGGTGAATATCGTCGTGGGATGCAGCGCCTTGATTTTCTCTAATGAGCTCATGTAGTCTTCGTAGCTCGAGAGAAACTCCGGCCCCACGTACAGCTCCTCCCCGGGAATAATCCCCGCCGCCTCGCCGGTGAAGACCCAGCCCTCGGGCTCGACGAAAAAACTCAGGCTGTCTCCGGTGTGGCCGGGGGTGGCCACGACCCGGATGGTCAGTCCCCCCAGGTCGATGACGTCGTCATCCGAGAGCTCGATCCCCGGCGTCAGCATGCCGTAGTCGAAGTCTGCGTCTTCCAGGATTCCTGATTCGACGGCCTCTTCGGTGCCGACTCGGCTGAGCCGCTCGATGGTTCGTCTCGCGCCCTCCCGGGTGAGCACCGTGAAGAGGTAGGGGTGCGCCGCCGGAGAGAGGCTCGGGATGCGGCGCAGGAGATAGGGGGCCGCGCCGATGTGATCGAAGTGGGAGTGGGTAAACAGGATGTAATCCACCCGGGGATTTTCTCCCAGGGCGCGGGTGAGGTGATCAAAATACAGCGGCCCCAGCAGGGCGGCCCCGGCGTCGATGAGGGCGCGTTTTTCGTCGCCGATGAGAAGAAACGAGGGGATGTTCCTGTTGCCGAGGATCACCAGCCGGTCGTGATAGCGTTCCATGCCGTCCTTTCGATGCTGCGTGCGTCAGATCGAATATTGTAGCACATGCCGATTTCCGATAAAAGAGGAATTGCAAAAGGCGGTTTGTTTTGCTATAAGAAGTGCGATACATTTTGTATGGATTTCGATGACACGACAAAAGAAGATACTGGTTGTCTTCGGGACCCGTCCCGAGGTGATCAAGCTGGCGCCGGTGGTCGCCCGGGCGGCAAAGACGAAAGACCTCCTGGTGGAGGTGCTGGCCACCGCCCAGCACCGGGAGCTGCTCGACCAGGCCTCGGAGTTGTTCGACCTCCGGCCCGATTACGACCTGGACGTGATGACGCGGGACCAGACCCCGGCGGACGTGTGCGCCCGGGTGATCGCCGGGGCCCATGAGATCATCAGAAAGGCGGGGCCTGACGCCGTTGTGGTCCAGGGGGATACCATCACCGCCTTCGCCGGGGGGCTGGCGGCGTTTTATGCGGGTGTGCCGGTGGCTCACGTGGAGGCGGGGCTTCGCTCGTTCGACATGAACAATCCCTTCCCCGAGGAGATAAACCGGGCGCTGATCTCCCGGTTCGCCTCGTTCAACTTCTGTCCCACGGAAAACGCCCGGCAAAACCTCCTGCGTGAGGGGGTGGCCGACGAGACAATTTTCGTCACCGGCAACACCGTGGTGGACGCCGTCCGTGATCGGATAGACGACGAGTTCCTTCACGATCCGGAACGCCTGGGCGGCGTGGACCCGAAAAAGACCCGGGTCATCCTCGTGACCGCCCACAGGAGGGAGAGCTTCGGCGCCCCGATGGAGGAGGTGTTTCGATCCCTGGTGGAGATCGTCGATCAGCGCAGCGATGTCCATGTGGTCTTTCCGGTGCACCCGAATCCCCGGGTGAAGGAGCTGGCGGCGCACATACTGGTAAACCACGACCGCATTCACCTGGTGGCCCCACTGGGGTATCTCGACTTCATCCACCTGATGCGGGACGCCGTGGTCATCCTCTCCGACTCCGGGGGCGTCTCCGAGGAGGCCCCCACCGTGGGGACGCCGGTGCTCCTTCTGAGAAAAGTGACCGAACGGGGGGAGGCGTTGGATACCGGGACCGCCCGCCTCGTGGGGACCGATCGGGAACAGATCACCCGGCAGACGCTCAACCTCCTGGACGACGAGACGGAGCGGGCAAAGTTTTTCGTTTCGGATAATCCCTTCGGCGACGGCCGGGCGGCACAGAGAATCGTCGATATCCTGGCGGAGCGCCTATGAAGATCGTATACGCCATTACCTACTGGGGGATGACCGGCGGCGTGAAGGTGCTGACCCAGCACGTGAGCGCCCTCAGGCGGCGGGGGCACGACGTGCGCCTGATCACCCGGGTGGTGGAGGAGCGCTGGGAATCGCTCCTGGAGCCCGAGGAGGTCCCCTCCTTTTCGGATCGCCACGTGCCCGAGGCCGACGCCCTGGTGGTGACCGCCCCCCGGGACGTGGAGGCGCTGTGGCCGGTGGCGAAAAAGCGAAACATCCCGCTCTTTCACTTCCTCCAGGGCTTCGAGCCGGATTACAACCTGGAGCGGATTTCCCGCCGGGTTGTGCCGAAAAGGTATCAGCATAAAGATCCGATCACCCGGCTCAGGCATCTGTTCAGGATCAGGAACTGGAGGCGGGAGTTGAGATGGTTCGACCAACTCTACCGGCTACCGACGATAAAGCTGGCCATATCCCCGCACATTGCAGAGGGCGTGGTCAATCGCTATGATCTCCCCTGCTTTTTTATTCCCAACGGCATCGACCGGGAGGTGTTTCATCCAAAAAAAAACGAGCCGGATTACACCGGGGAGCTGACGATCCTCTCTGTGGGGAACTACGCCATCGAGTATAAACGGATCCCGGACGTGCACGAGGCGGTACGGATACTCAAACGACGGGGGATCCCGGCGCGGCTCATCAGGGTGTCTCCCGCGGCCATCCCGGACGAGGAGCGGGAGACGGGGGCGGCGGACGAATACCGGGTGAAAATCCCGGAGGCCGAGATCGCCGAGCTCTATCGGTGCTGTGATTTTTACATCTCCCCGTCCACGGAGATAGAGGGCTTCGGCCTTCCCCCGGTGGAGGCCATGAGCTCGGGCACCCCGGTGATTCTGACCCGGGTGGCCCCCTTCCTGGCGTTCGACGAGCCCCACGATTATGCCCGGTTCGTGGACGTCCGCCGGCCGGACCGGATCGCCGACGCGGTGATGGAGCTGGCCGGGGACGATGAGTTGCGAAGGAGCCTCGTCCGCCGGGGGTTCGAGGTGGCGGAGAAATACTCCCTGAAGCGGACCGGGGATCTCCTGGAGGACGTGATACAAAAGCACGTCTCCGGCAAGGGTCGGTGACGGGGGGAGTATCAGACGCCGCCTCATCGGCTCGTTTTAATGCTGTGAAGTTTTGATATACGATATACATCGAGGTTCGGCATGAAAATCATGGTCGAGGACCAGGTACTGATTCGATACCGCGAAAATACTTCAGCCCGGGGGAGCGTCTGGTATCTGCACGGCTTCTGCTGCAGCGGGCACCTGTATGAAGATGTCTTCGATTCGGTGCTGGCCGATGACTTTTCCATATACCTGCCGGACTTTCCCGGATTCGGGGCCACGCCGCCGGTGATCCCGCCCCACACCGTGGCCGACAGCGCCCGGCTTCTTTCCGGCCTCGTTAGGAGGATATCCGGCGACGGGCCGATATTTCTCCTCTCCCACTCCCTGGGGGGGATCGTGGGGACGAAGGCGGCGATGGAGCTGGGGCCGTCGGTGAAAGGATACGTGACCGTGGAGGGGAACCTGACGAAACAGGACGCCTTTTTGACCGGCATGAGCGTGGACTTCGACGACGCCGGGGCGTTCTACGACCACCTGGCAAGTATGTTTCTCCCCATGACCCAGGCCGACCCCTCCCTTCGGCGGTTCACCGCCGGGTTTCTCTCGGCGGACCCGGATGCGGTGCTGGCCTGGGGGAGGTCCTGCGCCGAGGCCACGGGGGAGACGGCCGCGGGGGACGAGTTTCGCGCACTACAGATCCCGACCCTCTTCGTGTGGGGGGGAAAGAGCCTGCCGGGGATGTCCAGGGAGTACATCGAGCGCCACAACATGAATCACCAGGAATTTCCAAACGCCGGGCACAACGTGATGGTGGACGAGCCTGAGGGGTTCTATCGGGCGGTGAGGGACTTTTTCCTCGAAAGTCTCTGAGATGCCGTCACGTGTGTGCGTAGGGCGGGGAGAAGAGGGGCGGCGAACGATGCAAGCCGGGCCGGGCCGACTTTGCCCGATGTCGGTCTGTTCGACGGAAGCTGAAAGAAAGACTATGTGCTCATATGGTACGGCTATAGAGCAGATGGAGCACGTCTTTGTTTCTATAGTGTCTGAAAAACTGTTTCTTAATAGACATGCCGAGCCTTTCCGCCACTTTTCTCGAAGCGGCATTTTCCGGTCTAATTTGTGCCGTAATTTCAGTGAGGCGCAAGACATTAAAGGCATAATTCATACAAGAGGAGGCGGCTTCACAGGCATACCCGTTTCCCCAATGCGACTTTTTGTAGATGTAGCCGATCCCAACATAGTCTTCATTGTCCGCTTCTTCAGAAATCAGCCCGGTGACACCAATTAACCTATCGGATGTTTTTTCTATTACCGCCCAATAACTATACCCGTCCCTCTCATACCTCATGATATTTTCATCAATCCATTGAATAACTTCTTCATCGGAAAAAGCATGTTCCCAGGCGTACATGACATCAATATCCTGCAAAATTGAGGCAATAGACTTATAGTCATCTGTTTGTATTTCCCGAAGGTACAAACGTGACGTTTCCAAAATCACCATACCAAAATTCCACCTGCTAATATCATATTCATTCACCGTATATCTCGTGCACTCAATTATATACCCATAAACGACCCATAAAAGCAAGAGGACACGCATAGTCGCCCGTCCTCTCAATCTCGTTCTAGATATATTATAAATCCGAACTCTTCGCCGACAGGTTTTACCTGTCTGTGGTGATTCGGATTATATGCGGTTGGTGCCGAAGGCGGGAGTCGAACCCGCACAGGCGTGCGCCCACTAGACCCTGAACCTAGCGCGTCTACCAGTTCCGCCACTTCGGCACATATGTATTCTCTCTTTTTCTTCCCTCTTCCCCTTTATTGCCCTCCCTTTTAGGGTTGAAAATGACAAGTTTTAAGAGTATACTTTTTTAATTTTCGTGTCAAGAAAAAAGAAGAATTCAACCGTGCAGATCGTCCACTGGGACAAAGAATATCGCGCCCCGTTCGACCGAACGGTGCTGGCCATCGGCAACTTCGACGGTGTCCACCGGGGCCACACGATCATCCTGGAGCGGGTGGTGGAGCGGGCGAAGCAGGAGGACGCAACCCCCGCGATCCTGACGTTTCACCCCCATCCGAGGAAGATGTTCACCGGGGAGGAGCCGCCGCTGATCACCGGTTTCGATGAAAAGATGCGCCTGATCGGGGATCGGGGCGTCTCGGTCGCCTTCGTGGTTGGGGAGGATCGGGCCTTCTATCGCATGAGTCCCCGGGAATTTTCCCGGAAGGTGCTCCATGAGAGCCTGAAGGTCACCCACCTCTTCGTGGGATATGACTTTTCCTTCGGCAAGAACCGGAGCGGGGACTATGAGGAGCTCGTGGCCCAGGGGGAGAAGCTGGGCTTCGGTGTGGAGCGGGTGGAGGCGGTGGAGGTGGACGGTACGCCAGTGAGCTCCACGGAGATACGACGGCTCATCGGCGACGGCGCCGTGGACCGGGCGGCCGGGCTTCTGGGCCGGGAGTACGTGATGACGGGCGAGGTGGTGGAGGGTGTGGAGCGGGGACGAAAGCTCGGATTTCCCACCGCAAATGTGGATTTCACCACCCGGCTGGTCCCGGCGGACGGGGTCTACGCCGTCCGGGTGATTCGGGGGGGAGTTGAGTATCCGGCGGTGGCGAACCTGGGAAACAACCCGACGTTTTCCGACGGCGCATTCAACCTGGAGGTATATATCCTCGATTTCACCGAGGACATCTACGGCGAGGTGATCGAGGTTTCCTTCGTCCGGCGCATCCGGGGCGAGCGGGCCTTTTCCGGCCCGGAGGAGCTCATCGATCGGATCGAGAGGGACGTGAAAGAGGCGCGGGAGATCCTCGGCGCATGAAACTGGACTGGAAATTCTACCTGGGGCTCGTCATCGGGGCCTTTTTTTTGTATCTGGCCCTCAGAAAGCTCGACTACGCCGCGATGTGGGCTGCCTTTTCCCTCATCCGGTGGCCGATGATCGTGCTCTCGGTCTTCATCTACTACCTGACCTACCTGATCCGCACGATACGCTGGCGGTACCTGGCGATGCCCGTCAAGGAGATGGGGCTTCGCTCGATCTTTTCGGCGGTGGCCATCGGCTTCGGCGCCAACAACATGTTCCCCGCCCGCCTGGGAGAGATCATCCGCTGCATCGTCCTGGGGAGGATGGAGCGGGTCCGGGCCTCGGCGGTGCTGGCGACGGTGGTGGTGGAGCGGCTGTTCGACATGCTGGCGGTGTTGGTGATGCTGGGGGTGGTGCTGATTGTGGTTCCCTTTCCCGGGGAGTACCAGGAGTTTCAGCGGGGGCTCAGGGCCGCGGGGGTGGTGAGCCTGGGGGGCGTGACGGGGGTGTTCGTGTTCCTGGTGTTTCTGGGCCGGGAGAGCCGGTGGGCGAAGGCGCTCCTTTCCCAGGCGACCCGGCCGGTGCCGGCCCGGTGGCGGGAGCGGGCGGAGTCGATGGCGCTGTCATTCGCCGGGGGGCTGGCGATGCTGTTTCGGGGCGATCTCTTTTTCCCGGTGATCGTCTGTACCGGGCTTTTATGGTTGACGGTGGTAATGCTTTTCTACACGGTGTTTCTGGCCTTCGGGTACGTGCTCCCCTTCATCGCCGCCGTGTTTCTGACGGTACTGTTGGCCTTTGCGGTGGCCCTTCCCTCCACCCCCGGCTACATCGGCCCGTTTCACGCCGCGGCCCGCTACGCCCTGGTCTTCTTCGGCCTCCCGGCGGAAGAGGCGGTGAGCGTGGGCATCGTCATGCACGCGATCAATTTTCTGCCGGCCATCGCCGGGGGGCTTTTGTTTATCTGGATTGACAAGGTGGATATCGGCGAGGTGCGCCGGGCCTCAGCCGACGGGATTGCGTCGAAGATCGCGGCAAAGGAGTAGAAATTGAGAAAACGAAACCCCCTCCAGCAACATGAAGGGGGTTTGTCGATGATCTGAGGGGACGGCTGAACCGTCCCCCATTTTGTTAGATATGTTGTTTCATATGCTTACGCAGCGAAGGTCAGCTTCGTGCCGGACATGTTGAGGATGAATTTGTCGGGCATCCGCTCCTCGATGTAGTCGATCGCCTGCCGGCCTGTGCAGTGGGTGGGGATGATGTAGCTGGGATCGATCTTCACGAGGCTGTCCGCGGTGGGCTTGATGACCCCGTCGAAATCCACGCCGTTGAGGTGAAATCCCCCCATGATGACGTGCACGTCGTTCACGCCGGTGACCTCCTTGGCGTAGTTGGTGGTGTTGACGATGCCCGCGTGTGCGCAGCCCGAGAGCACCACCAGCCCCTTTCCCTTCAGGTTCATGACGATGGAGGTGTCGTCGGCGATGTCGTCCTGGGCCTCCACGCCGTCCTTCTCGTAGAAGAAGTCGGTTCCCACCGTCTCAAAGTTGGTCTTTCTCGGGACGCCCCCCAGAAAAAGCAGTTCACCATCCAGCAGCGGTGTTGGCTCAGTTTTCTCCACCGGCTCGAAGCCGGCCTTTTTCGCCTTCTCCTTGGTGAACGCGGGGAAATTGACCCGTATATCCTCGGTAACCTTCAGGTAGCGGGGATTTCTGAACGCCTCGGGGTGGAGGTAGAGGGGGAGACCCGGCTTTTTGATACGCTTTCCCAGCTCCTCTATGCCGCCGGTGTGGTCCAGGTGCCCGTGGGAGAGGGCCGCCGCCTCCACTGCGGTGAGGTCCACGCTCAGGGCGTCGGCGTTGAAGGCGGCGCCGTGGGCCGAGAAGCCGAAATCAAAGAGCACGCTTCGGGAGACGTCTCCCGACGTCACCGTCACCACCGATGAGAAGCCGTGTTCCGCCAGGATGGAGTTTTTCACCTCCATGTCCTTCAGCGGCATGGCCCGGAGCACGATCTCCGTATTGTCTCTCAACACCAGGTCAACGTAGTTGTCCTGGAGGGTGAGGATTTCAACCTTGTCCACTTCCTTGAGTGATACGCTCATGATTTACTCCTTTTTTTTACCGCCCGCACAATGCCCGGACGATATCCGTCATGATGTTCGTGCCGTTGATGACGTTCTCCACCGAGATTTTCTCGTCAATGCCGTGAATCATCGAAACGACGTCCCCGAGGGACACGAGGGCGGGCATGACGCCGTATGTGGGGACGCCGATCTTCCTGAAAAACCGCGAGTCTGAGCAGCCCGTCAGCATCGACGGGGTGATGATCGCATCGGGCAGGTGCTCTCCGATGACCCGGACGATGGTCTCGTATTCATCGGTGTCGAACGGCGATTCGTTGGCCACCGAGGTGTCGAGGTAGGACACCTCGATGCCGTCATCGGCCAGGGTCTTGGTGACGGCGGCGGCGAATGTCTCTATGTCCTCTCCCGGCAGCAGGCGGCAGTCCAAATGCGCCTCGGCCCGGGAGGGGATGGTGTTGGTCTTGTCGCCCGAGTGCATGACCGTCAGGCTGATGGTGTTTTTCAGCATGGATGAGATCATCGGGTTGGAGAGCAGCGACGCGTCCTTCAGGTTTTTGATCAGGGTGTTCGTATCGCCGTCCTTCTGGTACTCCGCCAGGAACGGCCAGCCCTCGGCGAGGTTCTTGAAATAGGCGGCCACCGCCGGCTTGACGTCGAAGTCTGTCCCCCGCTCGATCACCCGGCTCACCGCCAGATTCAGCCGCTCCAGGGCGTTCTCGCCGTGGGGGGCGGAGCCGTGACCCGGGGGGCCGGTGACCGCAAGCTTCAGCCAGCACAGCCCCTTTTCCGCCGTGGCGACGGCCATCAGGGGCTTATCCGCCAGCAGGCCGACGATGCCCATCCCCCCCTCGTTGAGGACCAGCCCCGCCTCGAGCTCGTCCGCGTGCTTTTCCACCAGGTATCCCGCGCCGTAGTTTCCCGCCATCTCCTCGTCGGCGCAGGCCAGGAAGATCACGTCCCGGCTCGGCTCGATGCCCTCCCGCTTCAGGGCGAGCAACGCCATGAGCAGCATGGCGCCCTGGCCCTTGGTATCCAGCGCCCCCCGGCCGGTGACGAAGCCGTCGATGATCTCCCCGCCGAAGGGGTCGAAGCTCCACTCGCTGGCGTCCGCGGGGACCACGTCGATGTGGGTCATGAGGATGAGGGGCTTTTTCTCCCCGGTTCCGGGAAGGTGGGCCCTGATGGATGCCCGTCCCGGCTCGGGCTCGTAGATTTTGTATTCGATCCCCTCGGCCTTGAGAATCCCCGCGAGGAAATCCACGGCCACCCGCTCGTTGCCCGGGGGATTGGTGGTGTCGATTTTGATGTAGTCCGACAGGATTCGAACCGCCTCGTGGTCTGCGTCACGTGTGTTCGTCATCTCTCTACTCTCTTTCCGGCGGCAAAAAAGATGCGCCTGGATGTGTGTGTATTCCTTCCGGCCCCGTGTATATTATGGGCCGGCGACGTCCGCGGTTTTCAGAAGCCGCTCCCATTTTTCGTCCACCCATCGCTGGAGATCGGCGATGTCGTCTTCTGATATGCCGGAAAAACGCCCCTGGACGGCGAGATACTCTGACACCGGGATCTTCTCCTCCGGCAGATAGTTGACGGTGGTACGCTCGCCGTCTTCGATCTCGATGAGGGGGAATATCCCGGACTCCACCGCCAGGCGGGCGGCGGTAATGGTCATGTCCGACGGCATCCGCCAGCCCGTGGGGCAGGCCACCAGGATGTGAAGAAACCGGGTGCCGCGGATATCCTTAGCCCGCTCGACCTTGGCGATCAGGTCGTCGGGGTGGGAGATGGAGGCGCCGGCGGCGTAGGGGATGCCGTGGGCGGCCATGATGGCCATGATGTCCTTTTTATGCATGGTCTCGCCTGTGGGGCTGGTGGTGGTCCGGGCGAACCGGGGGGTGGCGGAGCTCCTCTGGTTGCCGGTGTTCATGTACGCCTCGTTGTCGTAGCAGACGTAGATGATGTCCTCGTTTCGCTCGGCGGCGCCGGAGAGGGCCTGGAGGCCGATATCGAACGTGCCGCCGTCGCCGACCCAGGAGACCACGTGGGCGTCCCCCCGGCCGGTGGCCTCCAGCCCCGCCTTGAGGCCGGTGGCCAGGGCCGCGCCGGTTTCGAAGGCGGTGTGGACCAGGTTGACGTTCATGGGGGTGTGGGGGAAGGCGCCGCTGATGATGGAGAAACAGCAGGCCGGGAGCCCCAGGACGGTGTCCTTTCCCAGGACCGAGAGGACCCACTGCATGGCCAGGGTCGCCCCGCAGCCGGGACAGGCCAGGTGCCCCGGGGTGATGAAAAGATCGGACCGCTCGCCGGCGGCGGTCGTCCGTGGTGTCGTCATGATTTGTCCGCCTCCTGTTTCAATCCCAGAAAGAGCGGCTCCGGGATATCCTTCATTTTCGATATGTCCTCCACCGCCTCCGCCACGAGGTCCACGGTGATGTCCCGTCCCCCAAGCCCCGCCACGGCCCCGACAATCCGGGGATGGGTATCGGTATCATACAGGGCGGCGCGCATCTCCTGGGCCAGGGGGCCGCCGAGACCCGGGGTGACGCTCTTGTCGAGGACGAAGAGGGCCTTCGCCCCGGAAAGGGCGGAGCGGATCAGGTTCACCGGAAACGGCCTGAAGGTGCGTATCTTGAGCATGCCCGCAGGGATATTCTTTTCCCGGAGCCGGTCCACCGCCGCACGGATGGTGCCGCACACCGCCCCGCAGGCGGCGATGACGACCTCGGCGTCCTCGGTGTGGTAGGCCTCCACGGATTGATACTCACGGCCGAAAATGTCCGCAAATTTCTTGTGTTCCTCGTCGATCACCGACAGCGCCCGGCGGGCGGCGTCGAATTGTCGATATTTCACCTCGGTGAAGTGATCCGGCGCCACCACCGGCGAGAAGGCCCTCGGGGTGCCCAGGTCGATTGCGTGGGGATTTACAAGCTTCGGGAGGAACGAATCCGCTTGCTTTTCGTCCGGCACGTCCACCGGCTCGGTGGTGTGAGAGAGGATGAATGCGTCCAGGATGATCATGGCGGGGGTATAGACCCTTTCTGTCACGGCATAGGCCAGCAGCACCGAGTCGACGCAGTCCTGGTTGTTCTCGCAATAGAACTGCAGCCATCCCGCGTCCCGCTGGGCCATGGAGTCGGACTGGTCGTTCCAGATGTTCCAGGGGGAGCCCAGGGTGCGGTTGACGCAGGCCATCACGATGGGCAGCCGTCCCCCGGCGGCCCAGTGGAGCATCTCGTGCATCAGGGCCAGGCCCTGGGAGGAGGTGGCAGTGAAGGTCCGGGCGCCGGCGGTGGCGGCGCCGATGCACGCGGCCATGGCCGAGTGCTCGCTCTCCACCTTGATATAGCGGGCGTCCATGGTGCCGTCGGAGGTGAACTGGGCCAGGAGCTCCGATATGTGGGTCTGGGGGGTGATGGGGTAGGCGGGGATCACCTGTACACGGGAGCGCAGCACTCCCATCGACACGGCATGGTTCCCCTCCAGGAGCTGTTTCATCTCTCGGTCGCCTCCGGTATTTTATATAGCCGCTGTCCCCGGTGGTGTCCGGGGACTACGGTGTTTTCATGACGATCACGCCCCGGGGACACTCCCGGGCGCAGATGCCGCATCCCTTGCAGTAGTCCTCATCGACCCGAACCTCGCTTCCCGCCCCGCCTGATTTGAGGCTCCTAATGATGGTGAGCGAAAAGTCGGGGCAGAAGCGCTCGCAGGTCTTGCAGTCGATGCAGGTGCCGCAGACGAAGCACCGGGCCGCCTCAGCCTGTGCGTCGGACTCATCGGGTCCCGTGACCACCTCCGAGAAAACCCCGGTCCTATTCTTCGCATCCGATCTTTCGGGACGATATGCGGCGGACTTTTTGAAATATGCCGTCTGTATCTCCTCGAAGGCCACCGGGTCGGCGTCGGGGGGCGATGTCTCCGCCAGCCAGTGAGCGAAGGTGATCCGTACGGCCTCGTCCGGCGCCGGGCGGCCGGAGAGCCGGGCGTCGATAATCATGGCCGCCCGCTTGCCGTCGGCGGCGGCGTCGGCCACGGTGCGCCGGCTTCCCGCCGCGTCCCCCCCCAGGAGCGCGCCTTTCGATTCCAAGAGGGCGGCGGGGTCCTTCTCGTCGCGATGGTCTCCCAACAGTGAGAAGTCCTCCGCCTCGCCCACGGCGGTGATGACCCGATCCACCGTGACCGCCCGCTCACTCCCGGACACCGGCACGGGCCGCCGCCTGCCGGAGGAATCCGGCTCGCCCAATTTCATCTTCACCAGGGTCATCGCCAGGCGGCCCTTTTTCTCCTCGAGCCCGACGGGAGCCGTCAGGTACGAGATGGGAATCCCCTCATCAACCGCCTCCTCGATCTCGTCGGCGAAGGCGGGCATCTCGTCCGGCCCCCGGCGGTAGTATACGTGGGGTTTTCCCCCCAGGCGGAGGATCGTCCGGGCGGCGTCCAGGGCGGTGTTTCCGCCGCCGATGACGGCGTATTCGCCGGTGACCTTCTCGATCTTCCCCCGGGAGACGTCGGCCAGGAGCGAGAGCCCCGATAGAACACCGGTCCCGGCATACGCCCCCAGGTCAACCTCCAGGGAGCGGTGCGCCCCGGGGGCCGCGAAGACGGCGTCGAAGTCTTTATCGAGGGCATCGAGGTCGATGTCTTCCCCGATCGTGACACCGGTTCTGATCTCCGCACCCAGGCGTCGGATGGCGTCGATACACTGGTCCAACACGTCTTGAGGGAGGCGGTAGGCGGGAATCCCCAGCCGGAGCACCCCGCCGGGGGCGTCCTCCCGCTCGAAGACGGTGACCCCGTATCCCAACAGCGCCAGGAACCGCGCCGCCGAGAGGCCGGAAGGCCCGGAGCCGATCACCGCCACGCTCTTCCCGGTGGCCTTCCGCCTCGGGAGGTCGGGGTCCTTTTTCAAAATCTCATCGCCCAGGAACCACTCGACGGCCCTAATGGAGACCGCCTCGTCGAATCGATCCCGGTTGCACGCCCCCGTGCAGAACGCGGGGCACACCCGGCCCAGGATCGCGGGGAAGGGATTCTCCACCGCCAGGGCCAGGGCCGCCCCCGTGGTGTCGCCTTCGGCAAGGCGGGCCATGAATTCCGGGATGTTGTTGGAGAGGGGGCACTCCACGGAACAGGGGGAGGGCCGGGGGGAGAAGACCGGCACCAGAAACCGCCAGTCACCGGTCTTGTTCCACGTCATGCCGCCCCAGGACGAGGGGACCTCCGGGTACTGGTCGATGCGGGTGAGGGTGATCTTCGTGGTCATGACGCCTCCAGGATGGTCACGCGGTCAAACGCCTCCCGGGCGCCCTCGGCGTTGTCAGCACCCCTTTTCGGGATGGTCTCACAGATGGCGGCGGTCAGGTTTTCAAGGGTCACGATATTCGTCATGCGGGCCACGGCGCCCAGGATAGTGGTGTTGATGATCGGGAGCAGCTCCGTCCCCAGTCCCCGGCTTCGGGCGATGGCGCCCGCGGGCACGGCACCGATGGAAACATTGTTCGATCCGAGGCGGTCTTTGAACGCCTGGGGAGGATCGTCGCTGTTGATCAGTATCCCTCCCCCCGGCTTCAGGCCCGAGAGGGTCGGCTCCAGCTCCAGGAGGGTGGGGTCCATCACCACGACGAAGTCCGGGCGGTAGATGTTCTGGCGTATAAGGATTTTTTCGTCGTCGACCCGGAGGTACGCCGCCACCGGCGCCCCCCGGCGCTCCAGGCCGAAGGAGGGGAAGGATTGGGGGTATTTTCCCTCACGAAACGCCGCCAGGGCCAGGATCTCCGAGGCCATGACCGCCCCCTGTCCCCCGCGACCGTGAAATCGAATTTCGTACATGAAAAACCGCTTCTCGATAACGAGCAGAATATCACTCATGTTAGCCGGGACGACGGGAAGTGTCAAGGGCAATCGGCGTATGTCGGGGCATATCAGAGAGGATCCGGGAGGCTCCGACGACGATCCTGTGAACAGTCGGGACATCGAACCGACCAGGCTCGCAATGTGCAAGGGAGGCCCCGGGAGCTTTCCCCTTTGTTCCCGTGGCGATACATACATAAATAATAAATACTTTGACTTTCATCCTTCATGTTGTTACAGTCTATTCTCTCGACTTGTACCTGGGACGGATATGGAGGGGCGGGAGCGAAAGCGTGGACGGGCCAGCTTGATCGGTAAACATTTTTCAAACCGGACTTTTTCAGGGCGGACTTTTTCGGGGTCGTCAGACAGGGCGATTGCATATAGTGAAGGAATTCTTCAAAGATATTGGGAATCGTGCGGTCAAGATCGCCTTCCTCTTCTTTGCGAACCTGTTTCCGTACCTCCCCCTGTGGTTCATCCGGGGGCTGTCGGTGGCGGTGTTTGTGCCGGCATACCTGGTGGTCGGATATCTCATGGGGCAGCAGCTGCGATTCACCCGGCATATCAGGATCGCCTTCGGGGACGACATCGCCCCCCGAAACGCCCGGAAGATGGCCCGGAGGGCCCTCTATGAGCTGTTGATCACCAGCCTCGAGATCGTCCATTACTACCACCCCCGGAACATCGACGAGCTCCTTGCAAATGTCCCCATTGAGGGGGTCGAAAAGATCCCCCGAGCGCTCAAGGAAGGGAAGGGGGCCATCGGCGCCGCCGCCCACCTGGGGAGCTTCCAGCTCATGGCCATCCGCCTGAGCAAGGAGGATTTTAAATTTTCCTTTCTGGTGAAGGACCCGAAGAATCCGCACTTTGCAAAATCCTGGTACGAATACATGGACACCATTCCGGTTACACGAATAAACTTCGTTGAACGGGTGGTCGCCGCCAAGGGGGTGTTTCGGGCACTGAAACGGGGCGACTTTGTGATGATGGTGGCCGACGAGTTCAAGCGGAGGGGTGGCGTGGAGGTGAGCTTCTTCGGCAAGCCCACCATGCTGGCGGCGGGTCCGGCGGCCATCGCCCTCAAGACCGGCGCCCCGATGCTCCCCATCAACATCTTCCGGGGAAAAAAGAGCACGTATCGGGTGGTGGTGGACGACCCCATCGAGTTTTCCCCCACCGGTGACACCGACGAGGACATCCGGCGCTATTCTCAGCTCCGCACTGACATCATGGAGCGATACGTTCGGGAATATCCCCATGAGCTTCTCTGGACCCACGACAGGTGGAAAAAAAGGCGCACATAACAAGAAACCATGATAAGATAGTGAGTACGCACTAATCTTTATTTACCGTGCTTTATTACATCGACACGGGATTGAAAGGGAATGAGATGAGAATCGACATGGATCATATGGAGCGAATACGACTGAGCACGAACGCCAAGCTGCAAAAAACCCTTGGCCGGTTTTTTGTTGGGCCGAACTATTTTTTTTCGAAGGTCGATATTCAAATTGAGAACATCGAACGGATACCCACCGACGAGACGGTGATATTCGCCCTGAACCACACCGACCGATACAACTACTGGCCGTTCCAATACAAGATGTGGCGGATGAATCCGAGGCTCCCCTATACCACCACCTGGGTCAAGGGAGATTACTACAACAACTTCGTTTTGGGAAAATTCTTCGACTGGACGAACAATATCCCGGTGCCGTCCCGGGGCTACATCATCAAGGAGGATTTTCGGGACATTATCAACCGGAAGATATCCCAGTTCGAGTACCGGCTGCTCCGGGACCTGGTGAACGGGAAAAAGCAGATACAGAAGCTGAGCGAAGAGATCACCGAGGCCCTGAAAACCGTTCTGGAGTATCCCCGCCACCTCATCGACGAAATAAAAATCCCCTACGCCGAGTATATCGAGCGATACTACCGGATGCTGATGGCGAAGGTGGCGGAGATCAACTTCAACGCGCTGTTCGAAAAGCGCCTCAACGTCATCATCTTTCCCGAGGGCACCCGGTCGGACACCCTCACCTCCGGGAAGACCGGCATCTCCCACCTGGCGCTGAAGTCCAGGGCCAAGGTGGTCCCGGTGGGGTGCAGCGGGTCGGACACCATCTATCCCGGCAACTCCCCGGTGGCGAAGAAGGGGAAGGTGGTATACCGGGTGGGTATGCCCATCGACCCCAGGGATTTCATCGAGGATGAGAGAAAAATGGACTTTGTCCCCTTTTCCCGGGACGCCGAAGATCGCTTGGCCGACGAGCTGCACGATTTCGCCCTCCAGGTGATGGAGGCCATCAACGAGCTTCTGGATGAGAGATACCGCTCCCTTCAGCCGGTCACGGTGGTGTAGCGGCTCCATCCGGGGACGGTCGTGAGGCCCCCGGGATATGATGGGAGGGAGATAAAGAGGAAAAAAATAAGACCCCCCGATGCGTTGCATCGGGGGGTCTTTTATATCAGAGATAACGTATGGAGCGATCCCCGTGACGCCCCCGGCGGCCTTGAGGCACACACAGGGTGTGTTTATCTGTCAATCGCTTGCAGCGACATGCTGCTGGCGGACCTTTTCGTAGAGCACCACCGCCACCGCCACCGAGATGTTCAAAGACGTGATGCGGCCCAGAAGCGGGATGGAGACCACCCGGTCGCACTTGCCCCTGAGGGTTTCGGACAATCCCTTGTCCTCCCCGCCGAAGACCAGGGCGGCGGGGCCCGTCAGATCCGCCTCGAAGTGGGAGCACTCGCCGTCCGCCTCGACGCCGATGATGTGAAACCCCGCCCGGGAGAGCTGGGCCAGGGCGCTGGTGGGGCTCTCTCTTATCACAGGGATGTATTCGCTTGCCCCCATGGAGACCCGGGACGCCACCGAGGAGAGCGGCGCACTTCGCCGGGGGGGGACCACCACGCCCCGGGCGCCGGCGCCGTCACAGGTGCGCAGGATCGCCCCCAGGTTCTGCTCGTAGAGCACCTCCCCCAGCACCAGGATCACAGGATCCGTGGTGTTGTCGACGGTCTCAAGGAGGGTCTTGAGGCTGGTATCCTCCCGGGGACGGGCCAGGGCGATGACCCCCTGGTGTGAGCCGGTCTGGGAGCGGGCGTCCAGTTCCCGGCGGTCCAGGGCCGTGAGGGTGACGCCCCGCTTCCGGGCGAGCTCCATGATGGAGCGCACCTTCCCCGCCGCCTCGGCCCCGCCGTCCAGGAACACCTCCTCGATCTCCCGGCCGGCCCCCAACGCCTCCAGGACCACGTTTCGCCCCTCCAGGCTGACGAGGGGTTGCTCCTCGGGGCGCTTTTTCCCCGTTTTCGGAGGATGTTTTTTCTTTTTCACGAGAATTGCCGATCTTTCAAGAGGGGATGTCGTGCCGGACGGTATCGGTTCGAGGCGGTTACCTGCTGGTTCCCTCGAAGTCCTTCATCTTCTCCCGGACCCTGTCACTGGAATCGGACGGACCGAAGTCGTCCTCGTCCATCTTCCCCGTCTCCAGGAACTCCTTGTAGCGCTCGGTCTCGTAGACCAAAAGCCCCAGGATCAGGGCCAGGGCGCCGATGTCGTCCACCAGGCTGACCAGGGGGAAGAAGCCGGGAATGAAATCGAAGGGGATGAGGATATAGAGAATCAGGGCGATATAGGTGAGCTTTCTGATGATCGGGATGCGGTAGGCCTTGTTGGTGAAGATGGCCTTCAAGTATCGCCAGCGGCGAACAAGGTTGACGGCGTCGAATATATTTTTTGAGGGCATACAGATACTCCGTTCATATATGAGTGACGGACACTGATTCCATTATACGGTATATCGTTTCCAAAGAAAAGGAAGAAAGGGAAGCCCCCGAAGGAATGGATCCATCGATGCCCGGTCCCGAGGGCCGGGAAAGAGAAAGGAGCGCCGCTCCGTCCGATCTTCTTCACCCGCCGGATTACCGCCCGGACCTCTTCTTTTTCCCGATGAGATAGACGCAGTTTTTCGCGAGGCTGTTGGGCATGATATCCCGGATGACGGACGGCACGACGCCGGTGTTGGGGAGGTGTTTTCTTCGGAGGACCGAGATATCCATGCGGGAAAGCAGGATGTCGAAGTCCCGGAGGGTGAAGGGGTGGATGTTCGGAGTGTCGTCCCAGGCGTAGGGGATGTCCGTGGTGGCGGGCATCCGTCCCCTGAAAAGGAGAAAAAATCGCACGGGGAGGTAGCCGTAGTTCGGAAAGCCGACGATGCCGACGGTTCCGACCCGAAGCATCTCGGTGAGGACGAACAGCGGTCGCTGGATCTCGTGGAGGGTCTGGTTGAGGATCACGTAGTCGAACGAGCCGTCTGTCCATTCCGAGAGGCCCTCGTTGATGTCGCCGTGATAGACCGACAGCCCCCGGGAGACGCAGGCCGCCACGCCGTCGGCGGAGATCTCCACCCCCCGGCCGAACACCCCCTTTTCGTCCACCAGGGCGCCGAGGAGCTCCCCCGCGCCGCAGCCGAGGTCCAGCACCCGGCTCCCCGTTGGGATGGTCTCGAAGATGAAGGCGTGGTCGTCCCGCGAGAGGGTCGCCCGGGGCGATGATCGATCAGACATTGGCGAAAAAATTCCTTACGATGCCCGACAGCTCGTCGTTTTCGAGCAGGAACGAGTCGTGGCCGTGGGGGGTGTCCAGCTCCAAAAACGACACCGGCGCTCCGGCGGCCATCAGGGCCCGGGCCATCTCCTTGGACTGATAGCTGGGGTAAAGCCAGTCGGACGTGAACGACACGACCAGGAACTTGGACGTCACCCCCCGGAAGGCCTCGGTCAGGGTGGCGTGGGAGGCCCCTGGGTTGAAATAGTTAATGGCCTTGGTGATGTAGAGGTATGAGTTGGCATCGAAGCGGCGGTTGAAGCTGACGCCCTGGTGTTCCAGATAGCTCTCCACCTCGAACTCCACGTCGAAGTTGTAGGCGTATCCCCCGTCTTTTTTTCTGAGGCGCCTTCCGAATTTCTCATGCATGGCCTCGTCCGAGAGGTAGGTGATGTGCCCGATCATCCGGGCCACGGCCAGGCCCCGCTCCGGGGGGCGGGTGTCGTAGTAGTCGCCGCCGTTGAAGTCGGCGTCGGTGATGATGGCCTGGCGGCCCACCTGGTCAAACGCGATGCCCTGGGGCGAGAGACGGGCGGTGGTGGCCAGGAGCGCCGCCGATTTCGCCCGGTCGGGATAGTCCAGGGTCCACTGGAGGGCCTGCATGCCGCCCATCGAGCCGCCGATGACCCCGTGGAGCACGTCGATCTCCAGGTGGTCGATGAGGCGGTGCTGGGCGGCGACCATGTCCCTGATGGAGATGACCGGAAACGAGAGGCCGTAGGGCTTCTTGGTCTTCGGATCGATCGACGACGGCCCGGTGGAGCCCATGCACCCCCCGATGACGTTGGCGCAGATGACGAAGAAGCGGTCGGTATCCACCCCCTTGCCGGGGCCCACCATCACATCCCACCAGCCCGGCTTCGGGTCTTCGGGGGTATACAGGCCCGCGCAGTGGGAGTCGCCGGAGAGGGCATGAAAAATGAGGATCGCGTTGGAGCGATCGGCGTTGAGCTCTCCGTATGTCTCGTAGGCCAGGGTGATGGGCCCCAGGCGCTCGCCGCTTTCAAGCTCCAGCTCGTTGGGGGGGTCGGCGAAGGTGAAGAATCTCTTCTCGACGATGCCCACACCACCGGACGGGCGGTCTTTTTTCTTCGAGTCCATCGGCATTGATGTCATCCTCCCAGTGCGCGGTCGAGATCGTCGATGATATCATCGACCGTCTCCAGCCCCACGCTGAGGCGGATGAAGCCGTCGCTCACCCCGCCTTCGCGCCGCTCCTGTTCGGTCATCTGCTGGTGGGTGGTGCTGGCCGGGTGGATGATGAGGCTCCGGGCATCCCCTACGTTGGCGAGAAGGGAGATGAGCTCCACATTGTTGATGAGCCTTTTTCCCGCCTCGAATCCCCCGGCCATCTCCAGGCCGACCATTCCGCCTGAGCCATTGGGGAGGTATCGGGCGGCGTTGGCGTGGGTGGGGTGGTCCTCGAGGCCCGGGTAGGAGACCCGGGAGACCGCCGGGTGCTTGGCAAGGAACTCGGCCACACTCTGTCCGTTTTCGCTGTGGCGCTGCATGCGCAGGCTCAGGGTCTCCAGCCCCTGGATGAACAGAAACGCGTTGAAGGGTGACAGGGCCGGGCCGAAATCCCGGAGCATCGTCACCCGGGCCCGGGTGATGAACGCCGCCGGACCGAACTCGTCGGTGAAGACGATCCCGTGGTACGAGTGATCCGGCTTGGAAAGGAGCGGGAAGGAATGCTTCGTCCAGTCGAAGGCGCCGCCGTCGATGATGACGCCGCCGATGGAGGTGCCGTGACCGCCGATGTACTTCGTGGCCGAATGGATCACGATATCGGCGCCGTGCTCCAGGGGGCGGCACAGGGCCGGGGAGGCGAAGGTGTTGTCCACCATCAGCGGGACGCCGTGGGCGTGGGCGATGTCGGCGATCGCCCGGATGTCCGGGACGTCCATGGCCGGATTTCCGATGGTCTCGCAGTAGACGCATGATGTTTTATCGGTGAGGGCGGCCTTCACGGCGTCGGGGTTGTGGATATCCACGAAATCCACCTGTATTCCGAGCCGGGCGAAGGTGTGCTGAAAGAGCGTGTGGGTGCCGCCGTAGAGGCTGCCGGTTGACACCACGTGGCCGCCGGTGGGGGTCATGGTGAGCATCGCCAGGGTTACCGCCGCCTGGCCGGACGCTGTGGCCAGGGCCCCCACCCCCCCCTCCAACAGCGCCATGCGCTTTTCGAATACCCCGGTGGTGGGGTTCCCGATGCGGGTGTAGATGTTGCCCGTCTCACCCAGGGAGAAGAGCCGGGCGGCGTGGTCCGCGTCGTCGAAGACGAACGACGTGGTCTGGTAGATGGGCACCGATCTCGCGCCGGTGGCGGAGTCCGGCGTGTATCCACCGTGAAGGGCCAGGGTCTCGAAGCCGTATGTATCCGTTTTTTCCTTCGTCATGGCGACCTTTTTGAATAGTGAATTGTATGAAAGCGGCCCGGCCTACCCGCCCAAACCCCGGGCGAGGTCGGTGGAGAGATATCGCTCGCCGGCATCACAGACGAGGGTGACGATGGTCTTGCCCTCGTTTTCGGGCCGGGAGGCGAGATGCAGCGCGGCCCACACATTTGCGCCCGAGGAGATGCCGCAGAGAATCCCCTCCTCGGCGGTAAGCCTCCGGGCGGTGTCGAGGGCGTCTGTATCCGTAACGGTGATGACGTCGTCGATCACCGACAGGTCCAGGACCTTCGGGATGAAGCCGGCGCCGATGCCCTGGATGCCGTGGGGTCCCGGTTTTCCACCCGAGAGCACCGGTGAGCCGGCGGGCTCCACGGCCACCACCTGCAACCCATCGATCAGCTCCTTGAGCCGCTCCCCGGTGCCGGTGATGGTCCCGCCGGTGCCCACCCCGGTCACAAAGATATCGACGGAACCCCCGGTATCCCGATAGATCTCCTCGGCGGTGGTGCGGCGATGGACGGCGGGATTTTCCGGATTTTCAAACTGGAACGGCATGTAGGCGTTCGGCGTCTCGTCTCGAATTCGAGTCGCCTCTTCGATGGCGGCCTCGATGAACGAGGCCCCCGGCGTCAGCACCAGCTCCGCACCCAGGAGCCTCAGGAGGTCCCTTCGCTCCCGGCTCAGGGTATCGGGCATCACGATGACCACCCGGTAGTTTCGGGCCGCCCCCACAAGGGCCAGGCCGATGCCGGTGTTCCCGGAGGTGGGCTCCACGATGGTGGAGATCCCGGGGGTGATCAGTCCCCGGCGTTGCGCCTCCTCTATCATAGAAAGGGCGATCCGATCCTTGACGCTGCCGCCGGGATTCTTTGATTCCAGTTTCACCAGGACTGTGGATGAAAGGTCCTGAGAGAGTGTTCCAAGTCTGACCAGCGGCGTAGTGCCGATAAGGTCGGTGATACGTTCAAAAATCATGCGAGATAGCGTATCGCTATGAAGCTTCTCGTGTCAGACCAAGGATTCTGCCCTGATCGATAAGGTCCTTCAGAGTGATGCCTCCGAAATAGTCCGCCATCATCTGGCTCGCCTTGACCCATACTTCATGGGTCACACAGGACTCCACGAACGTACAGTTCTTATGTCCGTTGGCGCAGGAGACGAGGGTGATGGGTCCCTCGACCGCCTCGATGATGGCGAGAAGCGTGATGTCATCCGGCTTGGAGCTCAAAACGTACCCGCCGGAGCGGCCCCGGTGGCTCTTGATCAGTCCCGCCCGCTTCAGCTTCAGAAAAATCTGCCCGATGTAGTTGAGTGAGATTTTCTGGCGTTTCGCGATCTCCGATGCCCGAACAGCCTCACCCTGCCCGTAGTAGGCGATATCAAAAAGCGCCCTGGTTCCGTATCGAGATAGTGTGGTGAGTCTCATAAGTAATCCTCTTGTCAGGGGATGCACAATGTTTCAAACATTATTGGACAAATCAGCAATAAATGCAACAAAAACCGTGTTGGTTTCAAAAAATTTCAGTAGATATTCTTTCACTCTTATATCGAACGGTTTTCTTTTTTTTGTAAATAGTGTAATATGGTCACACACAATCGGTCGGAGAGACGTTACATTCGTTATTTTATATACCATATATTTATAAAATATGCACTCTTTTGTGCCGAAAGGAATGATATATGTCTGTGGGTAAAAAGGCCGTAGGAGCGGGGGTCATCGGGCTGGGGGTGGGGCGGGCACACGTAATCGGGCTGATGGAAAGCGAATACGCCCGGATGCTGGCGGTGTGCGACCTGGTGGAGGACCGCCTGGCCCAGGCCCGGGAGTATTTCAAAACCGATACCTATACGGATCTCGACGAGTTTCTCGCCCGGGAGGATATCGAGCTTGTGGTTGTGGCCACTCCGGACCATACCCACCGGGAGGTGGCCCTGGCGGTCATCGATGCGGGCAAACACCTGCTTTTGGAAAAACCGGTGGCCCTGGATATCCCGAATGCCGTCGATATCATTTCCGCGGCGAAACAAAAGGGGGTCAAACTCTGTGTCGGCTATGAATACCGTTTGAACCCGGTAACCCTTCGCACGAAGGAGCTCATCGATCAGGGGGTCCTGGGGAAGATCGCGGGGATGTCGCTCCAGCATTTTCGCGGACCCTTCCTGCGGGACAAGTGGGAACAGTGGATACAGAAGAAGAAATATTCCGGCGGCATGATCGTCGAGGAAACCTGTCACTGGTTCGACCTGCTGCGTCACTACAAGGGGATGGAGATGACCAGGGTCAACTGCGTGAAGAGCGACTGGGTGTTCGACGATTTCGACTTCGAAGACCTGGCTTACGCCCACGGCACGTTCGAGGACGGCTCGATATGGGAGGTGTCCCATGTTCTGACCGGGTTCGATTTCGACCTGACGATCATCATAAACGGCACGAAGGGGACCCTGTGGAGCTCGGTGAAGGATAAGGAGCGATCATCCCTGGACAACTACGTGACCGATCATATGGGGGTGCTGGCCTATCGGGAGCACGGGAGGCCCTCCGAGGAGACGGTGGTGGAGGTATTCGGCCAGGAGATCCACGAGGTGAGAAACATCGCCGATTTCGCCGGACACTTCGCGAAGATAGTGGTCGAAGATCTCCCGGTGCCCGTGACGGGGGAGGACGGCATTGCGGCTTTGAACATTGCCCTGTGCGCCACCAAGTCCGCCGACGAGGGGAGGGTGGTGGACATTCCCCAGATGGATTTCTGAGGGCCTCTGCCGCCGGGAAGCGAGCCGTGACCAACGCGGGGCGGCGCATTTCTTTTAAAAAATGTGACCTGGCATACGGATTCCATCGCACCGTGTGCTATCTTGATGACTGTATGAAAAAAGAGTATACTGGTTTCACCATCGTAAAAGGAGGTTTTTTATGTTTGATCGTCGTGTAACGCGAATTTTTTTGTTTTCCCTCGTGGCGCTTCTGGCGGTGCTGCTGACAATACCGGCCCTGGGGCAGGAGCTCCTGGTCAATGATGATGATTTCCGCAGCTCCGACGAGGTGTGGGATTTTATCCCGGATTACACCGGCATGTACGAGGATTCCTCTAACGCGTGGGTGTGGACCGAGCCGGGCGTGAATCTTTCCCAGTATGAGACCGTCGAAGTCATCCCCTTTGAAAATATCTCCCACACCATCGACGTGAACGCCCAGCACGCCCTGACGGAGAACCTGCGACAGGGTATGGGACGCCTGGGGCTGAAAGTGGTGGATACCAACGCGGACCTCACCGTCCACAGCGCCATGGTGGATTACTACGCCGGCGGCGGCGGGAGCTGGTGGGGCATCGGCGGCCCGTTTGTGGAGGTGGAGATTTATGTGGTGGACAACGCCACGGGGAACATCATCTCCAAGGTGCGCCACCAGGCCCACGCCGAATCCCTCAACGGCGCCATGGCGGAAACCATTTCCGACATCATCGGCTATTGGGGCAGGCAGTAGGGATGTATGATTCCGATCTCGATCGGAACGATGCGGGAACGGGGAGCGATGACCATCGCTCCCCGTTTTTTATTTATGGGAGTTTGGACCTGCGACGCGGCGCCGGGCGTGCTCGGGGATATAAAATGCGTCCGGGATGTCGAGTCATCCCCTCGGGTCCTTCAGAGCGGCGCGGATATCCGCAGGTGGAAACCGAAAGGGATATTACGCCGTTGAAGCGAACCACTTCTCCGAAACGATATTCTCAAGCTGGATGATGACATCGCAGGTTTTATCGGTGTCGAGATTCTTCAGCGAGGCGAGGTGGGAGATGCGGTTGACCGCCTCCTTCTCATTGACATCCAGTTTATGCATCAGGATTTTTTTCGCCTGTTCCATCTTACCGTTCTTCATGGCGTCCATCCTCGTTTGGGTGACAAAAAACGGCGCATCGGTGTGATGCGGTTCCCTTGAACGTATAATTATGCTTAAATAACGCACATTTATACTTAAAGGTGATTAAATAACATATCATTTTAAGCTATATTATATAAAATATCATATCTCTGTCAAGCACTTTTTTATTAAAAAATATAAAAGAGGGATTCTGAAAGTCGCGGAACGAAGCCGCCCGCCGGAGCCTCCCGCATTTCTTGTGCGAATTGACACTATCGATTGATCGTGGTAAAAGGTCGTGAACTGCCGTGGTTGTACGGAGGGATACGATGAAACGAACATTTATCGGAATTATGCTCGTGTTCTTACTCTGCATGTCGGTCGTTGCCGGGGCCCAGAGCGCCGAAGAATGGCTTGACAAGGCGGGTGATGCCATCGCCGCAGGTGACTTCGAAGAGGCAAAAGAATACTGTACGAAGGCCATCGAGGCCGAGCCTGATTCCGCATGGGCCTACTATCACCGGGGACGCGTCAACGATTCCCTCGGCATGTTGAACGAAGCCGTTCTCGATTACACAAAGGCCATCGAGCTTGATCCGGGATTCGCCCTCCACTCTTTTCGTGGCTGGGATTTATACCTGCTGGGTGAGTATGAGAGAGCCCTGGAGGATCTGAATGTCTCCATTGAGATGGATCCGTATGAGCTGAGTTTTCTCGACACACGGGCGAACATATACCGGGAGATGGGACGATATGATGAGGCGCTGGCGGATATTGAACGGGCGATCGAGATCTATCCGGATCGCGCCGTCGTCTATTTTACCCGAGGCTTGATTTATCGGGACATTGGGGACGGTGAAAGAGCCCTGGCCGATTTCACGAAGGCGTGTGACATGGGGGATGAAGAGGCATGTGCCGCCCTGGAGGAGTCGGGGGAGTAGGACGGTTCCGCTCCCTGGGGCGATGCCGCATGATCCCGGGATATCCAGAAGGTCGACGGGAGTCGACCTTTTTTACCGTATTTCACGAAGGGCCGTGCGAAACCGAGAGGAATGACAATCGATGATACGTGTCCCGTACCGGCGAGCATGATGATTGGGCCCGGGGTACGTTTGAGCCGAGAGGCAATCGACGGGGATGAGGGGGGACCGGAATGGTTTCAGGAGGGCGATCATGACCGATTCAACAGCGGGATTTGACGGGCGAGCGGAGGGGTATGACCGGTTCAGGCCGTCCTACCCGGCGGAGATCCTCACCTTTCTCGGGACGGAGGTCGGGTTGGATGCGGCGCATGTGCTGGTGGATGTGGGGGCCGGGACCGGGAAGCTCACGCGAATACTCCTGGAGAACGGCAACCGGGTATATGCCGTCGAGCCGAATGACCGGATGCGGGAGATGGCGGAGAAAAACCTGTCCCCCTATGAGAAACATATCTCCGTGAAGGGCACGGCGGAGGCGACGAATGTGCCGGATCGTGCGGCCGATTTCGTGTTCGCCGCCCAGGCGTTTCACTGGTTTGATGTGAAGAGGACCCACCGGGAGTTTCGGCGGATACTGCGCGAAGGGGGAGTGGTCGTGCTGATCTGGAACGTTCGAAATACCGATGAATCGGATTTTCTCGCCGCGTATGATGAAATCCTCCGGAGGTTTTCGCCCGATTACACGGCCCGCAAACGTGACAGGATGGATGAGGGGAAGATCGGATCGCTGTACGGCTCCCGGGGGTATCAGACCGCCTATTTTCCCTATTCCCAGGCACTCTCCGAGGAGGGGCTTATCGGGAGGGTATTGTCTAACTCATACGCCCCGGCTTCCGGTGATGACGGCTTCGACGAAATGTGTGCGGCGGTTCGAGCGCTTTTCGGAACATACAATGAGAATGGGAGCGTGTCTCTCGATTACACGACGAATGTTCTATACGGCACCGTGTGAGCGGGAGAATATACAAGAGGCCGGTATGTACACGGCCCCTTATATAAAATATATTGGGAAACAGTCCGGATCGCTCTACCGGTTTTGTCCCCACCGATTACCGCCGCCTCCCCCGCCGCCGGCCGTATCCGGTGACGTTGTGTCGATGTCGGCTTTCCCATCACCCGCAGACCTCCCCGGGCCGGAGCCCGGCGTGACGCCCGAGAGGCTCGATTCGATGCCGTATCCCTCGCCGCGGCCTCCTCGATACCCGCCGCCTCCCGCTCCTGTCCGGTCTCCCACCAGCATAAAGGGCACGAACACCGACGCCAGCAGAAGAACTCCGACGATCGTCCCCAGGATCCACGGCCCGATGCCGGTGTACCTCTTACCGCATGCGCCGCCCCAGGATCGGTGGAGCACCAGGTGCACGATGATCAGCACCAGAAAGAGCATGGCCGACAGCATGTGTATGCCCTTCCAGTCCTGACCGGATATATCGAGAACGCTTCCCGCACCGCCGCCGGACGGGTGGAGGTGCAGAATAAATCCGGTAAATACCAAGACGAGAAAGACCACGAATGCCGCCACGTCGACCCAAAAGTTTATCCTGTTTCTATCCATGAGCATGTTACTCCTCAGAAGTGAGTGTGTACGCCTCTGAAATCCCGGCGTCTACCGTTTTTTGATATAAACAGGCGACCGGGGAATATCCATCGATCTTTTTTCTGAAAAGACCGATATGCCGTACCGTACCTATTGAGACGAAATAAACACGCCGTTATTTCCTTGAAATAGCACTTTTTATATGTTATGAATTTCCATTGGTGTCTGTACGAGAGACGATGAAGCATACTAAAACGGTGTTTTGAATATGCACCGAGGAGCTGAAGCGATACGGCGGCGTCTACTTCGAAGACCGCAGAAAGGGGCCGGGGGATTTCTCCGGACCTGTACTACGAAGACGATACAAACCATGATTCAGGTAATGATAACGGTTCTCGAGTGACCTTCTCTCCGATCGGATTGGGCTTCGTCTCGTACAGGGACTGATTTTCGTCTGCCCGGGGACCACTCCCGGGACGGGGGCGATATCATCTTGGAATGAAAGAAAAGGAACAGGTATGAAAGGTGTGATTTTGGCGGGAGGGCTGGGCACCAGGCTGTACCCTCTCACGAGAGTAACCAACAAACATCTCCTGCCGGTGTATGACAAGCCGATGATCTTCTATCCGATCCAAACCCTGGTGAACGCGGGGATAGAGGATATCCTCATCGTGACCGGCGGAAACAGCGCCGGCGATTTTTTACGCCTTCTGAAGAACGGGGCCGACTTCGGGCTGAAGCGCCTGCATTATGCCTACCAGGAGGGGGAGGGTGGCATTGCCGACGCCCTGAGCCTGGCGGAGCATTTCGCCGAGGGAGAGGCCATCTGCGTGGTGCTGGGGGACAATATCATCCAGAACAACATCGTCCAGGCGGCAAAAGACTTCGAGAACCAGGGCGGTGGGGCGAAGATACTCCTCAAGGAGGTCACCGATCCCCAGCGGTTCGGCGTGCCGGTCCTGGACGGCGACAAGGTCGTCAAGATAGAGGAAAAACCGAAAGACCCGAAATCGAATTACGCCGTTATCGGCATATATATGTATGACAATGAGGTCTTCAGCATCATCAATACCCTCAAGCCGTCGGATCGGGGGGAGCTGGAGATCACCGACGTCAATAATGTCTATATCAAGAATGACGCCCTGACCTGGAGCATCATCGAGGGATGGTGGTCCGATGCGGGCACGTTCGATTCACTTCTCTTTGCCAGCGGCCTGGTCGCGGAGACCGGGGCCAATAACGTATAGGTCGATCATGAGCTCATCAGATATTGAAGGGGTTGTCGTCAAGAAGCTCAGGCCCATCCCGGACGAGCGGGGGCGCCTCATGGAGATCATGAGGTGCGACGATGATTTTTTCCAGAAATTCGGTCAGGTCTATATGACCACGGCGTACCCGGGAGTGGTCAAGGGGTGGCACTATCATAAGAAACAGACCGACCACATGGCGGTGGTTCGGGGCATGATGAAGATCGTGCTCTACGATCAGCGGGACAACAGTCCCACGAAGGGCGCCGTCATGGAGCTGTTCGCGGGAGAGTACAACCCGATCCTGGTGGCCATTCCGCGGGGGGTGTTTCACGGGTTCAAGTGTGTCTCGGAGGTGGAGGCCATCGTCATCAACACACCCACCGAGTCCTACGACCCGAAAGACCCGGATGAATACCGGGTCCATCCCCACGACAACGACATCCCCTACGACTGGCATCGCAAGGACGGATAGCGGATGGATTGAAAACCCGCGGAATCGGGCCGTGTCCGGATCCTGCGGTATGTCGTTTCTTACCAGCACACGAACGGAGCGGACAATAACCGATGAAACTCCTGGTGACCGGTGGGGCCGGATTTATCGGCTCCAATTTCATTTTATACCTGTTGGAACAGGACGGGGACATCGAGATCGTCAACCTGGACGACCTCACCTATGCGGGGAACCTGGCGAACCTGAAGGCGGTGGAAGAGAGCCCCCGCTATCGCTTCGTCAAGGGGGATATCGCGGATGCGGCCCTGGTGGGGGAGCTCATGGCCGACGGGATCGACGCGGTGGTCAACTTCGCCGCCGAATCCCACGTGGATCGCTCCATCATCGATCCTGATGCGTTCATCAGGACGAACATCCTGGGCACCCACGTGCTTCTGGACGCGGCCAGGAAGAACGATATCTCCCGCTTCGTCCAGATATCCACCGACGAGGTGTACGGCTCCCTGGGGCCGACGGGGTACTTCACCGAGGATACGCCCCTGGATCCCACCAGCCCCTATTCCGCCAGCAAGACGTCGGCGGACCTTTTGGCCCTGGCCTGTTTCAAGACCTTCGGCCTTCCGGTGATGGTCACCCGCTGTTCCAACAACTACGGGCCGTACCAGTTCCCGGAAAAGCTCATCCCGCTGTTTATCACCAACGCCCTGGAGGATAAGCCCCTGCCGCTCTACGGCGACGGGAAAAATGTCCGGGATTGGCTCCACGCCCGGGATCATGCCGCGGCGATCGAGGCGGTGTTGAAAACAGGCGTCCCCGGTGAGGTCTACAACATCGGCGGGAACAACGAGCGGACGAACCTGGAAATCACCGAGGCCATCCTTTCGGCCCTCGACAAGCCGAAGGATCTCATCCGCTTCGTGACCGATCGGCCCGGTCACGACCGAAGGTACGCCATCGACTCCTCCAAGATCCAGGAGGAGCTGGGCTGGGATCCGTCATACACATTCGACCGGGCGATGGAGGAGACGGTTGCCTGGTATATAGAGAACCGCTGGTGGTGGGAGGAGATCAAGAGCGGCCGCTACCAGGAGTATTATAAAAACCTCTACGGCGACCTTTCATAGGGACGAGGCGGTGCGGATTTTATTGATCGGGGCCCGGGGCATGCTGGGCACAGACCTCGCGGACGTTCTTCGGGAGCGGCCGCCGCGGCACGATCTCACCTTGTGGGATATCGAGGAGGCGGACATCACCGACGCCGATTCGCTCCTT